>OGQY01001699.1_pt1 | contig 14386 bp, 10 predicted proteins | sample 1553361 | NCBI WGS metagenome assembly OGQY01 (sample SAMEA2579963, study PRJEB22360) | human gut metagenome | reverse complement strand
CACGGCCGCTCCGGTAACGCCAAGAGCCGGAAACGGTCCGATGCCGAATATTAAAACCGGATCGAGGATCATATTCATGACGAGCCCGATGACATTGGCGATAAACGGGGTTTTGCTGTCCCCCATCGCCGTCAGAATTCCGGTAATGATCGCATTTAAAAAAGAAAACAGAATCAAACCACAGGTGATCTTTAAATACACCTGTGCATTGTGAATAATAGCTCCGTCACTCAATCCGAAAAATCCAATGAGCGGACGGGCTCCAAAGACTGTAACAGCGGCAAACATCAGCGCAAACAGAACGCCCATCTGAATCGCACCCGCCGCGAATTTAGCAGCCTCCTCCGGTTTCCCGCTTCCAAGAGAATGGGCAACCTTTACCTGGCCTCCCATCTTGGCCAGAGCCACGACGCCCTGGGAAAGCCACGTATACATGCTGGCTGCTCCTACTGCAACCACGGCGGTAGACCCCACCAGGCCAATCCACGCCATATCCGTCAGGCTGTATGCCGTCTGGACCAGCGCTGTGGCCATAATCGGCAGGGCCAGTCCCGTCAGAGACGTAAAGATATGACCGTGCAGCAAATCAATTTTCTTACTCATACACACCTCAAACAACACAGGATATCAGCAGGAAGGGCTGCCATGCCGGCAGCCCTCTGCATCCTGTTATTATACTATCTGATCGCTGCTTCTTATTCCGCAGCTTCCTGTCCGGACAAATACTCATGAATTCCTCTCGCTCCGGCACGTCCCGCCTCCATGGCAAGAATCACGGTGGCAGCGCCCGTAACGGCGTCTCCGCCAGCGTATACGCCTTCCTTGGTGGTCCTGCCGTTTGATTCCTCCGCAACAATACATTTTCTGCGGTTTGTCTCCAGACCTTTTGTTGTAGAAGAGATCAGCGGGTTTGGTGATGTACCAAGAGACATGATAACTGTATCAACTTCGATGTCGTACTCAGAACCCTCAATTTCAACCGGACGTCTTCTTCCGGAAGCATCTGGCTCACCAAGTTCCATCTTGATCACTGTCATGCTTGTGATATTACCGTTCTCGTCAACGTTGATCTTCTTCGGATTTGTAAGAAGATCGAAGATGATTCCTTCTTCTTTTGCATGATGAACTTCTTCAGCTCTTGCAGGAAGCTCTGCTTCACTTCTTCTGTATACTACATGAACTTCTGCGCCAAGACGAAGAGCTGTTCTTGCAGCATCCATAGCTACGTTACCACCACCAACAACAGCTACTTTCTTACCGGCAGCGATCGGTGTATCGTAATCATCACGGAAAGCTTTCATGAGGTTACTTCTTGTCAGGTATTCATTTGCGGAGAATACTTCGTTTGCATTTTCTCCCGGAATTCCCATGAACATTGGAAGTCCGGCACCGGATCCGATGAATACTGCCTCGAATCCTTCTTCTTCCATCAGCTGATCGATTGTTGTGGATTTACCGATAACAACGTTTGTCTCGAATTTAACACCGAGCTCTTTTACTTTCTCGATCTCTTTTGCAACGACTTTCTGTTTTGGAAGACGGAACTCAGGAATACCATATACAAGTACTCCACCGAGTTCATGCAGAGCTTCGAATACTGTTACATCATATCCGAGTTTTGCAAGGTCTCCGGCACATGTAAGTCCGGACGGGCCAGAACCGATAACGGCTACTTTGTGACCGTTCATAGTCTCAGCGCCTTCTGGTTTGATATCGTTCTCAAGTGCATAGTCAGCAACGAAACGCTCCAGTTTTCCGATAGAAACAGGCTCACCTTTGATTCCACGGATACATTTTCCTTCACACTGGGATTCCTGCGGGCAAACACGTCCACAGATAGCCGGAAGTGCGCTGGATTTACCAATGATCTTGTAAGCTTCTTCGATATTTCCTTCTTTTACCTGCTGGACAAATGCCGGAATGTTGATGGATACAGGACAGCCCTGGATACATTTTGCATTCTTACAGTTAAGGCATCTTGTAGCCTCTTCCATTGCTTCTTCTTTGTTATAACCGAGACAAACTTCTTCAAAGTTTGTTGCACGTACTTTTGGATCCTGCTCTCTTACAGGTACTTTTTTCATCATATCAGCCATTATTCGTCACCTCCACAATGTCCGCATCCGCCGTGATGTGTATCGCCTTCCTGAAGTTTCAGCATCGCGCGTCCTTCTTCAGATTTGTACATCTGGCTTCTCTTCATTGCCTGATCAAAGTCAACAAGGTGTCCGTCGAACTCTGGTCCGTCAACGCATGCAAATTTGATCTCGTCACCAACCTGAAGACGACAGGCACCACACATACCTGTTCCGTCTACCATGATCGGGTTCATGCTGACGATTGTCGGAATCTCAAGTTTCTTTGTTAAGAGACAGACGAATTTCATCATGATCATCGGTCCGATTGCAACGCAGACATCGTATTTATTTCCGTTGTTTACAAGTTCTTCTACCATAGTTGTAACCATTCCTGCGTGTCCGTAAGAACCGTCATCTGTACATGGGTAGTAGTTGCCTGCAACAGCTTCCATCTGATCTTCAAGGATCAGCATATCTTTTGTCTTAGCACCAACGATAACATCAGCATCGATTCCGTGTGCTTTCAACCATTTTACCTGTGGGTAAACCGGAGCAGCCCCAACTCCACCGGCTACAAACAGCATCTTCTTATTCTTAAGGGACTCAAGGTCTTCATGAACAAACTCAGAAGCGCATCCGAGCGGACCTGTGAAGTCACGGAAACTGTCTCCAGCTTTAAGTTCCCCCATTTTCGCTGTAGAAGCTCCAACTTCCTGGAAAACGATTGTGATTGTTCCTGCTTCTCTGTCATAATCACAGATTGTCAGCGGAATACGTTCGCCTTTCTCGTCCATTTTAACGATGACAAACTGACCAGGCTGACAGTGACTTGCCACACGTGGTGCATGAACATCCATCAGATAAATCTTATCAGCCAGTTTTTCAGCTTTTAATATCTTATACATGTTTCTCCTCCTTGTAAATAAATCGACGTTATTATCTTCAAACATTGTGTAAACAATAACAACTCGCTCTTTGTTAATAATACGACACTTCAGCTATGAATTCAAGTAAAACATACGGGCAGACACACAATTTCATGCATCTACCCGTATCGTTTAGGACAAGTTTACAGCGTTATCTTATTTTATAAGAACACTGAAACCTTTATTAATTTTTGATTTTAGAAATCAACTTCTGTTCCGTAGTATGTACATGTAAGAAGTTTAGCCATAGCAGCAGGATCGATTGCACGTGGGTTGGATCCTGTACAGGCATCTCCTACAGCCAGTTCTGCAATCTTGTCAACTTTTTCTTTGAATTCTTCTTCATTGATTCCGAAGTCTTTCAGAGTCTTAGGAATGTTCAGTCTTACATTGAACTCATCAATCTTCTCAACAAGGCTGTTGATCAGAGCCTGCTCAGATGTTCCGGCAAGTCCCATTCTGCGTGCGATTTCAGCATAACGTTTTGCAGCTACAACGTCTTTTGCGTTGTATTTGATAACGTATGGAAGGTAAATTGCGTTAGCACATCCGTGCGGAATATGTCCTGTAGAGAATGCAGCACCTGTTTTATGAGCCATTGAATGAACGATACCAAGTAATGCATTAGAGAATGCCATTCCTGCAAGGCACTGTGCATAATGCATCTGCTCTCTTGCAACCATATCACATTTGTAAGATCCTGGCAGATAATCAAGAACCATCTCAATTGCCTGCAGTGCAAGTGGATCTGTGAAAGGTCCGTTCAGTGTGGATACATATGCTTCAATTGCATGTGTAAGAGCATCCATACCTGTATATGCAACCTGTTTAACCGGGAGTCCTGCAACAAGGTCAGGATCAACGATTGCAACATCTGGTGTGATGTTGAAGTCAGCCAGTGGATATTTCACACCAGTCTGATAGTTTGTGATAACTGAGAATGCTGTAACCTCTGTAGCTGTTCCTGAAGTTGTAGGAATTGCTGCAAATTTAGCTTTCTGTCTCAGTTCCGGGAAGCTGAATGGTGTGATCAGGTCTTCAAAGGAGATCTCCGGGTACTCATAGAATGCCCACATAGCTTTCGCTGCATCGATTGGTGATCCACCACCCATAGCAACGATCCAATCCGGCTCGAAAGCACGCATTGCTTCGGCACCTTTCATAACAGTTTCAACAGATGGATCTGGCTCAACTCCTTCAAACAGCTGAACTTCCATTCCGCCTTCTTTCAGATAATTAACTGCTTTATCCAGGAATCCCTGACGTTTCATAGAACCGCCACCAACTACAAGAATGGCTTTCTTTCCTTTCAGGTTCTTCAGTTCTTCCAGACATCCTTTTCCATGATAAATGTCTCTTGGTAAGCAAAATCTACTCATAACAAATCTCTCCTTTTTTATGTAGTATTGTTATTTTTTTAACAGATATTATTATAACTCTGTATACGAAAAAAAGCAACCCTATTTTGGAAAATTTACATAACATTTTCCAAAATCAAGGTTGCTTTCTAGTTACTTTACACAGTTTACTTAATATGTAGTAATATAGTTTCGTGTTGTTACTTCCGTTGCTTTTCCATTTTTATCGTTCACGAGAATTGCTGAAAAAGTTGTTTGTGAATTTTCTGGCATATCAATCGGGTCAGTATATTTCTCAGAGGATGTGGTTGGAGTTGAACCGTCCATCGTGTAGTATGCCGTATATCCATCCGGTACCGTAATCGTGATCTGAGTGGCTGTACTATATTGTCCGGTTGATGGAGAAACTGCCGGAGCGTCTACAAGTGGAAATTCAATGGAATATTTCGCACTGGAAACAGCACTTGGTATTCCCTTTTTATTAACAGCAATTGCACGGATCTCTGTGTCACCTTCGGACTGAAGCAAAACAGCTTCTTTGTATTCTGTACTTGACTCCGTCGGATCAGAACCATCTGTTGTATAATAAATCGTTCCGCCTGTAGCAGATGTTAATGTTACCTGCTGTACTTCATCATAGGTTCCTTCTTTCAAACTGAATTCAGGAGCAGATGAAACATAATCATTCATAGCAGATAATACATTCTTATCTTCACAATCCTGCAGGAGATCAGAAATCTTATTCGGCTGTTCTGTTTTCTCATAGAATTTTACTGCAGCTTTATAGAGATTTACATTCGACGGTTGTGTCTCCAGTGCGTTGAGATAGACGCTCTCTGCACTGTCCAGATCATCCTGGGCAACATAGATATTAGCAAGTCCGGTATAAGCCTCTGCCTTTGATTTATCCTTTATAATTGCTCTGTTAAAATAATTCTCTGCAGAAGTATAGTTACTATTCTGCAGTGCGGCATTCCCTTTTTTGATCATGCCTGTATAGGAATTCTGATATCCGATATAAATTCCGACACCAACCAGAAGAATGAGCAGGAAAAAAACCGTAAGTAATTTTTGGCGTTTTTTTCTGGCAGCTTCTTGTTTTTTGATCTGCTGCAGGCGTCTGCTTTCAGTAGATGTCCGGCGCAGATTCTCTGTTGACTGACGGGCATCCTGATAACGCTTTGCATCTGTTTTCTGACGTTGTCTTTGCGCTCTCTGGCGCCGTAGCTGCTCTCTTCGCTCTTCTCTTACTTTATCCAGTTCCGCCTGGCTTAAGACGCGTGTGGAATTAGGATTCGATCGTTGATTTTGCCGATTTCTGTTTTGCTGGTTTTGGCTCACATTCTGTCTTCGGACTACATCTGCCTGGATCTGACGTGTAGCTCCGGCTACTGAGCCTTTCACTTCGCGTGCGAGTACATCTTCCAGAGGGTTATAATCTGGTACAATCTGTACTTCAGCACCGCATACGGGACAAATCAACTGATCGTCTGGTATATTTGCTCCGCAATGTGTACACCTCATTTACAAGTTCCTCCTACTTACGAACTGTTTCAACACAATTATTCATCAGCATCGCAATTGTCATTGGACCAACACCACCCGGTACCGGCGTGATTGCAGAAGAATGAGGTTCAACATCCGCAAAATCAACATCTCCGCAAAGATGGTTCGCTTCATCACGATGCATTCCTACATCGATGACAACAGCTCCCTCTTTGATATATTCAGATGTGATAAAACGCTCTTTTCCAATTGCAACAATCAGGATATCTGCTCGTTTTGCTACTTCTTTAAGATCTTTTGTGCGGGAATGTGCAACGGTTACAGTTCCATTTTCACGAAGCAAAAGGGCTGCCATTGGTTTACCGACGATATTGCTTCGTCCAATGATCACACATTCTTTTCCTTCAATCGAAATATTGGATCTTTTCAAAAGCTGAATGATTCCGGCCGGAGTACAGGATAAAAATCCTTTTTCTCCGATCCAGAGTCTTCCAACACTTACAGGATGGAATCCATCCACATCCTTATCCGGTGAAATTGTACGGATGATCTTATCTTCATCAATATGATCCGGTACCGGAAGCTGTACAAGAATTCCGTTTACGCTTTCATCCGCATTTAACTCTTCTACTAACTTAATCAGTTCTTCTTCCGAAGTCTCTTCCGGAAGTTCATATGATCTGGATTCTACCCCGATATAGGCGCATGCCTTTTTCTTGTTTCTGACATATACAGAAGAAGCCGGATCACTTCCCACCTGAATAACAGCAAGGCAAATATCAATGCCTTCTGCCTTAAACTGTGCGACTTCTTCTTTCAACTCATCTTTAATCTGCTGAGAGATTAATTTACCATCTATCAACTGTGCCATGTGTATCTCCTTAATTAATTATCTAACTCCATGAAAACAATTGGCATTGCCGGTCAAAAAATACTATGACCGGCAGCCAATCATAAAAAACTTTAGAAAAGTCCGGTGATCTTTCCGTCATCTGTAACGTCGATTCCGTTTGCAGCAGGAACTTTTGGAAGTCCAGGCATTGTCATAACAGCGCCCGTCAGTGCGACAACAAAACCGGCTCCTGCACTTACATATACCTCGCGGATATGAATATCAAAGTTTTCAGGTCTTCCAAGCTTTGTAGCGTCATCTGAAAGAGAATACTGATTCTTTGCCATACAGATCGGGAAAGAACCAAATCCCATAGATTCAATCTTGGCGATCTGTTTCTCAGCTGCAGGTTCATATACAACATCATGTGCGCCGTAAATCTCCTGTGCGATTGTACGGATCTTGTCTTTCAGAGAAAGCTCATCATTATAAAGCGTATGGAAATTACTTTCTTTTGTCTCAAGTGTCTCAAGAACCTTCTGCGCAAGATCTAAACCGCCTTCTCCGCCTTTCTCCCACACTTCTGAGAGGGCAAACTCGCATCCGCGTTCACGACAGAATTTTTCAATAAATGCATTTTCAGCATCCGTATCTGTTACAAATGAATTCAGTGTAACGATTACCGGTACACCGTATTTCTGAATATTTTCAATATGTTTCTCAAGATTTACAATACCTTTTGCAAGGGCATCCAGGTTCTCTTCTGCAAGGTCAGCCTTTGCAACGCCACCGTTATACTTTAATGCACGTACTGTTGCAACCAAAACTACTGCGTCTGGTTTCAGACCTGCCATACGGCATTTGATATCAAAGAATTTCTCAGCGCCAAGATCTGCACCAAATCCGGCTTCTGTGACAGTGATGTCACTTAACTTCAGAGCCATCTTTGTTGCACGTACACTATTGCAGCCATGTGCAATGTTTGCAAATGGACCGCCATGTACTAAAGCCGGTGTATGCTCAAGTGTCTGGATCAGGTTTGGCTTGATCGCATCTTTCAGAAGTGTAGCCATAGCACCTGTTGCCTGAAGATCATCTGCTGTAACAGGTTCTCCCTTGAAATTGTAAGCAACAATGATTCTTCCAAGTCTGCGTTTAAGATCAGCAAGATCATCTGCAAGACAGAGGATCGCCATGATCTCAGATGCCACTGTAATGACAAAATGATCTTCACGGACCATACCGTCTGTTTTGCGTCCAAGTCCGACAACAATATTTCTGAGAACACGATCATTCATATCGACACAACGTTTCCATACAACCTGTCTTGGATCAATACCAAGTGTATTTCCCTGCTGGATATGATTATCGAGCATTGCTGCAAGAAGGTTGTTTGCTGAAGTGATCGCATGAAAATCTCCTGTAAAATGCAGGTTCAGATCTTCCATAGGAACGACCTGGGCATATCCGCCACCGGCTGCTCCACCTTTGATTCCGAAACATGGTCCGAGAGATGGCTCACGAAGTGCGATCATTGCTTTTTTTCCAAGTTTTGCAAATGCCTGTCCGAGACCTACAGATGTTGTAGTCTTACCCTCTCCGGCCGGAGTAGGATTGATTGCTGTTACAAGTACAAGCTTTCCATCCTCGTTATCTTTGATTCTGTTCCAGAGTTCATCGGAAAGTTTTGCCTTATATTTTCCATAAAATTCAAGTTCATCTTCTGAAATACCGGCCTGTACCGCTACCTCTTTGATGTGTTTCATTTCTGCTTCCTGTGCAATCTGAATATCTGTTTTCATCTTTCCCTCTCCTTTGTATCACTTTTGGTGTTTTTAGATTTTACGAAGTCTGATTCTGCATATATTCTGCAAATTCTTCTTTTGTCATAAGCACTTTTCTTGGTTTTGTTCCTTCCTCCGGACCTACAACACCAGCTTCACATAGCTGATCCATAATTCTGGCAGCACGGTTGAAACCAATCTTGAACATCCTCTGAAGCATACCAATCGATGCTTTTTCCTTGTCGATGATCAGATTCCCTGCATCTGCAAAATAGACATCCCTGCTGTTCTCGCTGTCCTGCTGTCCCGGAAGCATTCCCTGACCCGGAAGATCTGCGCTGCTTGAAATCTGTTCTTCTAGTTCATTACTGTACGAGGTATTTCCGTTCTTGTCAATCAAATAATCAACAACTTTTTGAACTTCTTCGTCCGAAACGAAAGATCCCTGCACCCTGACAGGTTTTGGATATCCGGATGGATAAAAGAGCATGTCTCCCTTTCCCAGGAGCTTTTCGGCACCATTCATGTCGATAATTGTCCTTGAATCGACACCTGATGATACAGAAAAAGCAATTCGGGAAGGCATGTTTGCTTTGATCAATCCGGTAATAACATTTACAGATGGTCTCTGTGTTGCAAGAATCAAATGAAGTCCCGCTGCTCTGGCCAACTGTGCCAGACGACAGATAGCACCTTCTACTTCTCCCGGAGCAACCATCATAAGATCAGCAAGCTCGTCAATGATAATTACAATCTGAGGAAGCTTTTTCTGAATCTCCGGTCCGGTTTCCCCATGCTTGACCTTTTCATTAAAGCCCTTTAAATCACGTACATTGTACTGTGCAAAAAGTTTGTAACGCTTTTCCATTTCAGCAACTGCCCAGTTCAAAGCACCTGCCGCCTTCTTCATATCTGTGACAACCGGAATCATCAGATGTGGAATTCCGTTATACACACTTAGTTCCACAACTTTTGGATCGACAAGGATCAGTTTAACATCATCAGGATCTGCCTTATAAATAACACTCATGATCAGAGTGTTGATGCAGACAGATTTACCGGATCCCGTTGCACCTGCAACAAGAAGATGCGGCATCTTGGCGATGTCAGTCACAACAACCTTTCCGGCAATATCTTTACCAACTGCAAATGAAATTGGCGATTTACTGTTTTTGAACTCTTTTGACTCCAGCAGATCTCCCAGCATAACCGCTGTATTTTCACTGTTCGGAACTTCGATACCGACCGCGGCTTTACCAGGGATTGGAGCTTCAATTCTCAGATCTGCAACTGCAAGATTTAGCTTGATATCATCTGCAAGTCCAACAATCCGGCTTACTTTTACGCCCTGTTCCGGTTGAAGTTCATATCTTGTAACAGATGGACCACAGCTTGCGTTTGTTACATGTACTCCAACTCCAAAATTCTGTAGTGTCTGTTCCAGTTTTAAAGCCGTGGCACGAAGGTGTTCATCCGAATCACCGCCGCCTTTCTTCCCCTTCTTTAACAGATTCAGTGGAGGTGTATGATAAACCGGCCGTGGTTTTTGCTCCTGTTCCCGTATGGTCAGTTCTACACTGGCTGTCTCTGCGGCAACTGCCTGCGCGTCTTTTTTGCTGCTTTTTTTGGAATGCTCCTGTTTTATCTCCGGGCTATTTTCAATCATAGGATCCGTAGCCGGATCATGTTCAGAACTCATCTCGTTTTCTTGTTTGGAAGCGGGTGTCTGTACCGGTTCAAGATGCAGTGCATCGTCAAACGGAATCTCTTCTTGTACATCCATTGCCGGTTCTGCTCTGTTAATGACAAAATGATCTTCAAAGGAATCCGTCAGATCTTTTGAATCCGGCTCTTTCTCCGGGACAAGTTCTGTCATTTCAGGTGATTTTGGAGTCCGCCCAAAGCCACCAACAGGTGATTCTTCCTCTGAAAGAAGCGTTGTGGCGAACGTAATACCTGATGCTTTAAGGTCTGTCCGCTTTGTGCGTTTCTTTTTCTCACTTGGAGAAGATGCATCAGCCTGTAAAGTTTCGACTTTTTCTCTTTGCTTCAACGCAAGTGCCTCTTTGCGGGCATCCCGCTCCAGTGTGCGGATCTCAGCAGTTTCCTGATGTTTCCGTTTCACTTCCTGGTAAGCTTTCTTTCCATGTCTTCCAAGTGGAGCTAATAAAGAACGTTCTGTTACCAGAATGATACAAATGATTGAGAAAATGATCAAAATAACATAAGTACCTGCCTCTCCGATCAGTGGACATAAAATACTGATCAGAATTCCGCCAAGTAATCCACCCGCATTTTTATCAGCACTGGAATCTTTGTAGTAAGATAAAACAGATGTCCCGGCAGTATATGGATGAAACATCAATTCTAAAATTCCACAAAGGAGAATGACCAGAACAATTGCGGCACCTACTTTTATGTAAGCATGAGGATTTCCTTTATTGGAAATATAAAAAGCAACTGCTCCGAAAAATACAAATGGAAATAAATATGCCATTGCTCCTACAAGTCCAAATCCTACAGAAGAAATTGCTCCTCCCGCTATGCCACCCATACCAAAATTACTCAGGATAAGAAGGATACAGATGGCAAGGGAACCCAATAGAAGAATCTCTGAACGGATTTCCTGACTTTGTGCTGTATTTATATGATTTGAAGTTCTTTTTGTCTTACTGCCAGAACTTTTCTTTGTGGAGGCAGAAGCTTTTTTTGCTGTCGATGTTTTCTTAGTTGTTGCATTTTTTGCTGCTTTCGCTGTGTTGTTCGTAGAACTTTTTTTCGTATTTGTAGATTTTGCAGCCATCTGATTCCCCCTTAATTATTATACCATTGTACTGATTCAATCAAACGATAGATTGAATACATACTATTTCAAGTATAACATCAATTAAAATTCATGTCATTACAAAATTTCTTTGATCAGATGCCATTTTTTTGTTCTATATTTACATTTCCGAAGGTTTTTCCCGTTTTTCATCAATCAATTCATAGAGTTTTTTAAATGCCTGGTGAATGCCTCCGACTTCGTCGATGATCCCTTCTCTTACAGCTTCTTCTCCTTCTAACAGTGTTCCTACATCTTTTACAAGCTGCGTAGGGTTCAACATCAGATCAACAAGACGTTTTTCTGTGATTTTAGAGTGTGCAGCAATAAATCTGGCAATTCTGTCCTGTGTACGTTCCATATTTCTCAGACTCTGTGTCACACCGATAAAAGTACCGTTTGAACGAACCGGATGAACAACCATGGTTCCTGTTGGTACAATAAAGGAATAATCTGCCGAAACAGCAAGAGGACCGCCAATAGAATGACTTCCACCAAGAACAAGAGAAACGGTTGGTTTTCCCAAAGAAGCTATCATCTCCGCAATTGCAAGTCCGGCTTCCACATCTCCACCCAGTGTATTTAATAAAATGAGAACCCCCTCTACTTCATCGCTTTCTTCAGCTTCAGCCAGTTGTGGGAGTAAATGTTCGTACTTTGTTGCTTTTGTATTATTTGATACTGTTTCATGTCCTTCAATTTCACCTATAATTGTCAGAAGACGAATTTTGTAATTCTTTTTATTTTCATTTAACATTAACGCACCAAATTCTTTGATTTCATCTGATTTTTGCTTTTTTTCCTCGCTCATATAAATATGCCTCCTGTTGAAAGTAAATAAATACTATTACTAGAATGCACAGAATACGGGAAAATATGTATTGTATCCAATTCTGCATATCAATCTCCACAATTTAAGCAAAAGAGCTGACTACTGTTTAAAACCTACAATTCGGATACAAAAAAACAGGAGGTATGGATACAAAATCATGGGAATCCATACCTCCTGAATCATATGTTATTTATATTAATCTTCCAGTGCCTGTTCTACATCGGCAATCAGATCTTCAATATTCTCAATTCCAAGACTGAAACGAATCAGATCTGGCTGTACACCTGCTTCCAACAGTTCCTGCTCATTCATCTGTCTGTGTGTATGACTTGCAGGATGAAGTACGCAGCTTCTTGCGTCTGCTACATGAGTTACAATCGCAACCAGTTTCAGTTTGTCCATCATCTTAACTGCTGCTTCTCTTCCGCCCTTTAATCCAAAAGTAATAACACCGCATGTTCCATCCGGCATATATTTCTGAACAAGATCATAATCCTTGCTTCCCGGAAGTGATGGGCAGTTTACCCATGCCACTTTCTCGTGTCCCTGGAGATACTGTGCCATCTTTACAGCGTTCTCACAATGTCTTGGTACTCTCAAATGAAGGCTCTCAAGTCCAAGGTTCAGAAGAAATGCATTCTGAGGAGACTGGATCGATCCAAGATCTCTCATCAGCTGTGATGTTGCTTTTGTTATATAAGCAGCTTTGCCAAACTTTTCTGTGTATACAATTCCGTGATAAGTCTCATCCGGTGTTGTAAGTCCGGCAAACTTGTCTCCGTAAGCAGCCCAGTCAAAGTTACCGCTGTCAACGATTGCACCGCCAACACAGGCTGCATGTCCATCCATGTATTTTGTAGTTGAATGGGTAACAATATCTGCACCCCATTCAAAAGGACGACAGTTGATCGGTGTTGCAAATGTATTATCTACGATTAACGGAACATGATGTGCATGTGCAGCTTTTGCAAATTTCTCAAAATCAAAAACAGTCAATGCCGGATTGGCGATAGTTTCTCCAAAAACAGCTTTCGTATTCTCCTGAAATGCCGCATTCAGTTCTTCCTCTGTGCAGTCTGGGTCTACGAAAGTTGCTTTCACACCCATTTTACGGATTGTGTGAGCAAACAGATTGTATGTACCGCCATACAAGGCAGATGCACATACGATATGATCACCTTCTTCAGCAATGTTCATAATCGCATAAAAGTTTGCTGCCTGTCCGGAAGAAGTCAGCATTGCTGCTACTCCCCCCTCCATATCACAGATCTTTGCTGCTACTGCATCATTCGTCGGATTCTGAAGTCTTGTATAAAAATATCCGGACTCTTCAAGATCAAAAAGTCTTCCCATCTGATCACTGCTGGTGTAACGGAATGTTGTGCTTTGTACGATCGGGAGCACACGTGGTTCACCGTTTCCCGGATTGTAACCGGACTGTACACATTTAGTTTCCATCTTGTAATTACTCATCATTGTCCCCCATTTCTTATAACTGATTATTCGTTCCAGTTATGGTATACGTCCTGAACATCATCATCTTCATCAAGAAGATCAAGTGTTTTCTGGATGTTTTTAATATCTTCTTCTTTTGTAAGATCAACATATGTCTGTGGAATCATTGTAACTTCGGCAGAAACCATAGGGATTCCGGCTTCTTCCATCTTCAGACGAACATCACTGAAGTCTTCCGGTGCTGTTAATACTTCGTAGCTGTCTTCTTCTTCGTTAAAGTCCTCAGCTCCGGCATCCAGTACAGTCATCATAAGATCATCAGCGTCCATATCGCACTCTTCTTTATCAATAATGATCTGTCCTTTTTCATCGAACATGAAAGATACACATCCAGGTGTTCCTACGTTTCCGCTTCCCTTTGTAAATGCATTTCTTACATTGGAAGCTGTACGGTTCTTGTTATCTGTAAGAGTCTTAACGATAATAGCGGTTCCGTTCGGTCCATATCCTTCATATGTAATACGCTCATAGTTATCAGCAGTTCCTTCTCCGGCAGCTTTTTTGATATTTCTCTCGATTGTATCATTCGGCATGTTGTTTGCTTTTGCTTTTGCAATAACATCACGAAGTCTGCTGTTGTTTGTCGGATCAGCACTTCCACCTTCCTTAACAGCAATTGCAAGTTCACGTCCGATCTTTGTAAAAATCTTTCCTTTCGCTGCATCATTCTTTTCTTTCTTATGCTTGATATTCGCAAATTTAGAATGTCCTGACATATTCTGATTCTCCTT
>OGQY01001698.1_pt1 | contig 14391 bp, 12 predicted proteins | sample 1553361 | NCBI WGS metagenome assembly OGQY01 (sample SAMEA2579963, study PRJEB22360) | human gut metagenome | reverse complement strand
CTGCGGGTCGCTGCGGCCGCCTTGTCGAGTATCTCGCTCACGTAAGGCGAAAATTTGACGAGTATCTCCCCCGATTTGTGCTCGACAGGGGTGTCCTGTCCGGTGCCGGGCGTCGGGAGCTCCTCGTTGGTGCAGGCGGTAAATGCCAGGAATGCAATGGCAAAAATGCCGTATAAATAGTTTTTCATCGTCTTGATTATTTGGTCGTATCCTCGTCTTCCTCTTCTGCGCCGGGGTCTTTCTTGTACCCCTCGTAGAATTCGTAGTAATAGTTCAGGTTGGCGGGTTCGTTGCCGAATCCGGCCGATGCGCCCGTCGCATCCTTGCCTTCCTGCGTGAACACGAGCTGGAAGGGTGACCACCAGTCGAGGGCGGGGTGGTAAAGCAGCCAGTCGGGCAGTTCGCCGGTCAGGCGGTTGAGGTTGATGGCGAAGCGCTTGGTGTGCGGCATCACCTTCGGGGTGCCGATCAGCGCGCGGGGCAGCGTGTCGGCGTCAATGATGTCCTGTTCGGTGTATTTTTCCCAGTCGTCCATCTTGGGCAGCGGCCCCTGCAGGTAGTTGACCGAGAGCTGCAGCGTGTCGAGATCCCATTCGATCATGCGGCGCGGGAATCCTTCTTCATCGACGAGGCCGCCGTAGTTGGTTTCGACGGTGTTGCTCAGGTCGTAGATGTTCCTGCGCGTGTTGGCGCCCATGAGCAACGTCCGCAGTTTCGGGAAGTTGGTCGGGTTGATCTCGTCGGGAATCTTCTGGAAGTTGTTGCTGCTCAGGTCGAGGAACTCGAGGTTCTTGAGCGCCGTGAAGTTCTTGTCCAGCGAAACCAGCCCGTAGGCGGCGATGGTGAGGCGTTTGAGCTGCGTGAGTTTGGTGATGTACTCGCCGGTGGTGAGGTCTTTCAGGAAGGCGTTGACGTTGCTGTAGAAGTTCAGCTCGTCGGCGGCCGTCAGGTACTGCACTTCGAAAGGCAGCTCTTCCTTGGTGTCGAACATGAAGAACCGGGCGTATTTCACGCGGCCGCTCTTCTCGGGCGTGTAACCCGCCATGCCCTCCTCCCAAAGGGTGACGTCGTCCCAGTTGTCCATGCGTTCGCCGTTCTCCCACGAACTGTTGGTTCCGAGCGTGCGTGCGATGGCCAGCAGGGCGATCGAGTCGCCGCTGCGGGTGTTCTCCTCGATGGGTTCGGCGGCGCCCTGCGTGACGAGCAGGTTGTCCTGGCGGGCGAGTTCCACCTCGCGCTTTGGCTTGAACACCACGTCGGCGATACGCTCGTTGGGCTGGGAGTTGATGCTCCAGTTGAAGCGTACGGTCACCTCGCGCGGGCGGATGCCGCGGTCGAGTTCGACCTTATAGCTGTCGTATTTGAGCCAGCTTTCGGCCGAGGTGGGGACTTCGACGGCGAAGTCGACGTTGGTCTTGACCTTCACGTCGAAATAACGGGTGCCGAAGGCCGAGAAGTTGGCCACGGAAACCTCTTTCTCCCCGAGCGTGATGGCGTAGTCGAAGCCCTGCTGGTCGATGGTGATCTCCTTCTTGTCCCAGGTGTTCTGCTCCTGGATGCGTACCACGCCGCGGCGGGGCGAGTCGGTCAGCGCCGAGTCGATGAGTATCCTGCACTCGGTGGTGCCGCGGCCGTTGGCCGGCGAAATGGAAATCCACGGCTCGTCGGTGGTGGCGACCCAGTCCCCCGATGCCGATACTTTGATCTTGTGGCTTCCCCCTGCGGCTTCGGCTTTGATGGCGTCGCTGTCGAGCCCGAACGCGATGTTCTTGTCGGCGTCGGAGCAACTGCATAATGCGATCGAGCAGAGGATGACCGGTATGTAATTCTTTATTTTCATTGTCGTTTCTCCTTAGGTGTTATTCGAGCATTTTGTCGCAGTTCAGGATGTTCTGGGTCTTGTCGTAGATCAGGTTGTAGACCCCCTGCTGCCAGTAGTAGCAGATCGCCGAGGCATCGAACGTGATGTTGGGGTTATCGCTGATGTCGAGGTGGTAGATCAGGTAGGAGATCGTGTCCTCGATCTTGCGCAGGTCGTTCGAACCGATGTAGAACCCGCGCAGGCCCGTGTGCTGGTAGAGCCCCGTGGGCCACTCGCGCAGGCAGCGCTTACCCTCGGCATCGCGCTGGCCGCGGATGGCGTATACGGTCAGCCCGGCGCAGTTGAGCGGCCCGAACGGGAACTTGTCGAACGAGTTGTACGAAATATCCAGCCCGTAGAGGTAGGGCAGCTGCTCGGCCGTGAAATCCTTGGACAGGGTCTTCAGTTTGTTGTAGGTCAGGTCGAGCGATATGAGTGCCGTCGAGTTCTTGCCGCTGAAGCTGCCTTCGGGGATTTCGTCGATGCTGCAACCGCGCAGGATGATGTAGGAAATCAGCGAATTGGTCGTGCCGAGGCATTTGGGGAACTTCGTCAGCCCGGGGTTTGCCGCCAGGGAGAGCGTCTCGACCCGCAGGCCCTTGTATTTGCCCTCCTCTTCGCCTTCGAAGCCGTCGATCTCGTTGTAGGAGAAATCCACCGATTTCATGGCGTATTTGGACTTGGCCGAGAAGATGTTGGGAACCTTCTTGAGCTTGTTGTAGGTCACCGAGAAGGTTTCCGTGTCGTCCGTGCCGCAGAAGATGCCGTCGCTGTTGGCCGGAAGCGAAGTGATGTTGTTGTGGTCGAGGTAGAGCTGCATGGGTGCGACCTCCTTGCCCAGCGGATGGAGCGTTTCGATCTGGTTCCGGGACAGGTCGAGCAGGCCGATCTTCTTCAGGTTGCTGAACGACTCGGGGATCTCCCTGAGGTTGTTGTTGGTCGCATAGAGGATCTGGAGCTTCTCCTTCGACGGGCCGTTGGCGATGGCGTCGAGCCCTTTGTACAGCTCTTCGGCCGACCATTGGGCGTTGTTGGAGATGTTGACCGAAACGAGCTCGGGCATCTGTGCGATCTCCACCGGGAAGCGGGTCATCTTCGGGCAGTTGTAGATCTCCAGGTCGGTCAGCGACTTGAGATTGGCCACTTCGGCGGGGATCTCTTCCAGCTCGCCGTTGGCGATGTTGAGGTACTCGAGCTTTTCGAGTTTGCCGATGGCCGGGTCGATCGACTTGAGCCCGTTGGTGAGCTTGCCGTGTACGACGTCGTAGGGACGGATATTGTTCTGGAGGCCGGTCTTGCGGTCGATGATCTGATCCTCGGTGAAATTCTTGTAAAGCGACGTGGCCGGGATCGAGATGCCGTGTTCGGCCAGGGCCCGGGCGATCGGCTCGGACGTCTGGGTCGGGATATGGATCAGCGAGAGGAACTCCTTGTGGCGCTCCATGCGGGTACGGTTGCGCTCGGAGAGGCTCTTGTCGTGTGCCAGCGAGGGGTCGTATTCGAGCAGGTTGCCGTCGTTGTGCGTGCCCAGATACAACTCGACGAGCTCCGAGAGCTGGCCGATGGCTGCCGGCACGTGCCCGCGGAAGCCGAACTCGCCGATCGAGATCTTCGCCACGCGGCCGTTGGAGTGCACCTCCACGCCCGGCTGGACGCCCCACAGGTCGGGATCCTTGTTGAAATCCCAGTTGACGCCGGTGGGATAGTTTTCACCCCTGTAAGACCAGTGCTCCCCGTCGAGCGCTTTCCAGATTTCGTAAAGCGCGTAGTAGTCGCGGATATACTCGTCGGCCTCGTAGAGCGTGACGCCGACTTTGGCCTCGGTGGTCTTGTTGTCCTCGATGGTGAAATCCAGGTTCTTGGGACGCTTGTTGGTCTCCAGCAGGACTTTGTTCTTGTCGTAGGCCTGGTATTTCTCCAGGCTGTAATCGCCCGCCTTGAGCGAGAGCAGCGTGTCGCATTCGAGCGAGGAGGTCTGGTAGCCGTCCTCGATGTCCTCGGGAGCCCCGTCCTCGCGGTCGTCCCTGAAGTGGATCGAGAACTTCGCGGGGAGTTTTTCGAACGTGGTGAGCTCGTTGGTCGTCTTGTGCCTTACGGTCAGGTCGAGGAACGCGATCTCGTCGAAGGTGTACTGCCGTTCGGCGGCACGCGTCACCACGGGTGTCTCGGTGAAGTCCGACAAGTCCTTGGAGATCGAAAAACGCACCGTGCCGCGCGGCTCCACGTCGACCGTCAGGTCGTGCGACACGAGGCCGCCGGCCACGATGTCGAGCCTCTCTTCGCCCGGCATGCCGTTGTAGATCAGCTCGTCGTCGGCATTGAATAACGAGAAGGTGATGATTTGGTATTGTCCCGTCAGCAGCCGGAGCTTCTCGCTGCGCAGTCCGAATTCGGCGCTCTGCTTGTCGGGGGCCGAAAGCGTCAGCGACTGGGTGATGGTCGTGCCGTCGTAATAGAGCGAGACCTGCACCTTGCTGGCTTCGGAAAGGTAGTCGAGCTGGGGTTTCTGGGCCCGGCTCAGGGCGTCGTAGGACGCCTCCTTGTGTAGCTTGAACTGAACGTATCCGTAATCTTGGTCGCGGTTGTCGATGCCGTCGTCGTCGGAACATCCGCCGAGGAAGGCCATGGCCAGTGCGAGGAGTGCCGTTACGGAAAATTTAAAAAGTTTCATATCTAAAAACCTGGTCTGTATGTTCTCCATAAATTGTAGTCGTATCGAACAGGGCCCCAGCCCCCTTCGGAGAGGGGCCCTGAATCATTGGGGTCAGATGTTGAGCGTGCAGATGATCACCATCACCACGTTCCAGTTGGCACCGTAGAGGAACATGACGCCCTCGGCGGCGGTCTGAGAGTCCATATTGACGTAGATCTGGGTCGGGCCGTAGGATTCGGCCGTAAGCCAGCTTTCCGCATCGCCCTGGGCCATGAAACTCGAGTAGGTCGGGACGTTCATCACGGCGTTCGTGGTTTCTCCCTCGTAGGTCAGTTGGTAGATCGGGGCGCCGTACTCCGCATACTGTTCGTAGTATTCGCCCGAGGTGATCTCTTCGAGGGTCGCGCCGGTGACGTATTCGGGATATGCGAACCCGATGTCCGTGCCGCCGATGTCCGCATTGGGATCGTAGAGGCAGTTGACGGCCGCGATGTTGCCCTCGGCGTCGTAGAAGACGATGTAGCCTTCGTCCTCGCGATCCATATCGATGATGGCCCCGCCTTCGACGCGGCGTACCGAGAGCCAGTTCTGCTCGTCCGACAGCGGCTGGCAGTCGGCATCGTAGCATTTATAGCCGGTGAAGTCGCGTTCGAATGTCAGCGTGGCTTCGGGGTCGTTCGACCAGGCTTTGGTATAGGTCAGTTTGTAGGCGTCGTCGACCTCGAGCTCGCGGAGCGACCAGTGGGTCGAGGGGAGTTTCTCGAACAAGGTGCCGATCTCCGCCATGCCCTCGGGGTTGGCTGCCTGGATCGGGCCGGGGCTGGCCTGCTGTGTCAGCGTGGCGAAGACATAGGGCTGGTACTCTTCCTTGATGTCGTAGTCGAAGAGTTCGTTGGGGTCTTCTACGGCCAGCGATGCCGGGAGTATGATGATCCGTGCCGTGCGGGCATCGCCCTGGTTGACCTGCGTGCCGATGGTGAAGCCCCTGTCCATGATCACCAGGTCGTCGTCCCAGGCATTCTCCGTGACCGTGACCCATTTGGTGTCGGCTTCGTCGCCGCTCAGGCTGGTATTGCCCCAACGATCCGTGACTTCGGCGATGACGTAGATCCTCGCGCCCCTGATGCTCTTGACCGAACCGCGTGCGGCGCCGGGCGACCAGTCGCCGTTCATGCTGTTGTAGATTTCGGCTGCGGCGTTGAATTTGAGTTCCTTGTCGAGCGTGACGTCGAAAATGTCGCGGCAGGAGGGAATCGTGATCGGAATCTCGACCTTCGCGTCGAGGTTGCTCCTGTCGATGAACACCAGTTTGTCCTGCGCCCCGTCGAGCGGGTAGGCCGACGGGTTGCCCTGGATGCGGATCTCGACTTTCGTGCCGGGCTGCCCGACCGTCACCGACGGGGTGGATACCCATTCCGGCATCCGGTTGATCGCCCACTCGTAATTGGCTTCGACCAGGATCGGCATCGAGAAATCGGTGCGCCCCTCGGGCCAGGTCAGGCCGATGCTTTGGGCTTCCCCTTCGTTATAGGAGTAGGTGAGGCCGGTTTCGCTGTCGCCGTATTCGAAGTCGCCGTACTCGTCGATCTTGCATGTGCGCAGGCTGAAGCCGCGTTCGAGCGTTCCGCGTGTGATCGTGGCGATGACCTTGCTCTGGCCGCCCATCTTGAGGGTTACCTCGCAGACGCGCGTGTCGTCGAACTCATCGAGTTCGGCCACGCCGATTACGATCCGCGATGCACCCGCACCGCCGCGCAGCGTCCAGACTTTTTGTGTTTCGTCCTGTATCCAGAACCATGCGGCGGTGGCCGACGGGACACTCACCTCCCAGTTCTGGTTGGGCTCTATCTCGAGCGTGTAGGTGCCGCCGGCTTCGATGGTCGCCGAAACCGCCTCGGGGAAGTTGGGGCTGGGGAGCTTCGTATCCTCATCCGAATCGGAACACGAAGCGGCCGCCAGACATGCTCCGGCGAGCAGCGACATCACCAAGTGTAAATAATGTCTTTTCATATTTCGTTTCTTTATTTACGTTATGATTTAGAGCGATCCGGACGCCGTGACGCCTCCCGGGAGCATGCCTTCTTCCCGCTGGAGCCGTTCGGCCTCCTCGTCGCTGACCCATTCGATGATGTTGTAGAAATGGCCTACCAGGCCCATGTTCACGCCCATGTCCTCGACATGCACCTTGATCCACAGCGCCACGTAGTGCTGGCAGCTGTTGAAATAGGAGTCGTAGAGCGGGCTGTTAGTAACCAGTATCTTGTTGTCCCCGACGATCTGTCCGAAGACCGAAGCCTCGTCGGCCAGTACCTGGTTCTTGTCCATGGTTACCAGCGGTTCGATCGGATCGCGCGGGTCGAGGCGGATCGTGACGTCGTAGCCCGAGAAGAGCCAGTCGTGCAGGATAATCATGTTCTCTTCGGTGGGGTGCTTCTCGGTGCGGATGAGGCGCTGGATGCTCTTGTTTTCCACTCCGATAATCTTGGTTGTGCTTCCACCTACGTCAATACCTATTACTACGCCCATATTTTCATGATTTAGTTATAACTTTCCGTATCTTTTCGCTTGCAAAGTTATAACTATTTCTTACATTGTCCCGGCAAATATAACCTTTATATAATAATGAAGATACGGCAGATAATGGCACTTACCGGCGCGACAGTCGTGTGTGGTAACGGCCGGGAAGACCATGAAGTGCAGTGCGCCTTCGCCAGCGACCTGATGAGCGATGTCCTGACATTGGATTGCAACGGCGTGCTCCTCGTCACGGGTCTGTGCAACATGCAGACGATCCGGACGGCAGAGATGGCGGATGTTTCCTGCATCCTGTTCGTCAGGGGAAAGAAAGCGACGCCCGATATTTTGCAACTGGCGGCGGAAAACGAGATGATCCTGATGGAAACGGACCACTCGATGTACCATACGGTCGGCGAACTTTATTGTAACGGCCTTCCGCCGATCTATTAAACAAAAGGAGGTGAAGATATGCAATTCAGATTTGAACTGGAAGGAGGCAACTTCTCAAAAGCCGGCTATGCTTCGAGCCAGATAAAGAAGGTGTTGAAGCAACTGTCCGTCGATCCGCGCATCATCAAGCGGGTGGTCGTCGCTCTTTATGAAGCCGAAGTCAACGTTGTGGCACACGCCTGGCGGGGGACGGTTCTGGCCGATATCGAAGCCGACAGGATCAGCCTCCTGTTGCAAGACGAAGGTCCCGGCATTCCCGATATCGGACAGGCCATGCAGGAAGGTTTCTCCACCGCATCGGCAGCCGTCCGCGAGATGGGGTTCGGTGCAGGCATGGGGTTGCCCAATATGAAGAAGAATGTAGATGAATTAACGATCGAGAGCAAAGTCGGAGAGGGCACGGTTGTCCGTATGCTGACCTACTTCTCCGCAAACGACAGATAGCCATGGAAGAGACAAAGTTTTACCACGCATTGAAAATAGACAATGACCGTTGTGTCGGCTGTACCCACTGCATGACGAAGTGCCCGACCGGTGCGATTCGTATCCGCGAGGGGAAAGCCTCCATCCGTAAAGGTTGGTGTGTGGACTGCGGCGAATGTCTGAAAGCCTGTCCGACGGAAGCCATCTATGTAGAGCAGGACGACTTCCAGAAGATATTCGACTACAAGGCCCGTGTCGTGCTGGTTCCGACGGTCTTTATCGGGCAGTTCTCCAAATATACGACGGAGGAAGATATTTTCAGTGCGCTGTACGAACTGGGGTTTACGCATGTGTTCCAGGTCGAGTTTACGGCAGACATGATCCATCGCGAGATGCTCAGGCAGATGGAGCTGGCGGAGGATAAACCTGTCATCAGTTCGTTTTGCCCGGCTATCGTCCGGCTGATACAGGTGCGCTTCCCGGCCCTGGTCGATAATATCTTGTTGGTGAAGCCGCCGGTCAATGCGACAGCCACTTACTATCATAAGGTATTGGAAGAAGATGGTTTCTCGTCCGAAGAAATCGGTATTTTTTATGTGACGCCCTGTGCGGCGAAGATCGCCTCCCTGAAAGGTGCGGAGGGATATTCGTCCACGATCAAAGGCGTGATCAATATGGATACCCTATATAATAAGGTATATCATATCCTGAAAAACCGCCCGAAGAACTACACGCCCGAATGCGTCCTTCCGCCTTCCCTGACCAAGAAGGAGATGCGTTGGAGCCAGACGGGAGGCGAAACCAAACATTTCTCCGGCCGCTGCCTGGCGATAGACGAGATACACAATGTCATCGAATTCTTGGAACGGATGGAGTCGACCACCGAAGTCCGCAATGTGGACTTCCTCGAACTGCGTGCCTGCGACCGGAGTTGTGCCGGTGGCGTGCTGGCAGTCGCCAACCGTTTCCTGACAGCCGAACGGGTGATGAAGCGTTCGATGAAACGCGACAAAGCCCCGCTGATCTATTCCGACCGGTTGGAGGCGTTGTCCTATCTGAAACAACACATCACCATTCGTCCGCTTCAACCCAACCCGAAGTTGCGATACGAAGGAAATATCGAAGAAGTCCTGAAAAAGATGGAGCAGGTGCGCAAGTTGATGTGCTACCTGCCCGGCATCGATTGCGGGGCCTGTGGTTCGCCCAACTGCCAGGCGTTGGCGGAAGACATTGTCCGCCATGAGGCGCAGTTCAGCGATTGCGTCTTCATGCAGCGCAATATGGAGAAGCACGGGAAGCTGGACAAGGAACATGCTTTCCGCCTGATCGAAAAGACGTGGGGGAAAGACCGGTTGAATAAAGATTGTTATAAGAAAGGAGCCAAATATGAAGGTCAGTGATTTAGTGAAAGAATTGAACTTAACCGTTTTTTGCGGAGAGGCAGGACTGGACGCGGAGATTTCCGGCGGCTACACCAGCGACTTGTTGAGTGACGTAATGGGACATATAGACGAAGGAATGTTGTGGGTCACGATGCAGACACACCAGAACATCGTGGCGGTCGCCACCCTGAAAGATGCGGCTGCCGTCCTGATCGTGAACGGGGCTTCGCCGGACGAGGAGACGCTTGAGAAAGGAAAAGAGGAAGACGTGCCTTTGCTCGGAACGCCGCTTTCCGCATTCGAAGTAACGGGAAAAATATACAGCCTTTTGCAACAGGCATGAAGGAGTACCGGGTAGATTTGCACCTGCACACCTGTCTTTCGCCTTGCGGAAGCTTGGAGATGAGCCCGCAGCGGATTGTGGAAACGGCCCTCGAACGGGGGTTGGATGCCATTGCTGTGACGGATCATAACAGCACGCTGCAATGTCCCGAAATCCAGGCTTTAGGGGAGGAGCGGGGACTCATGGTCTTTGCCGGTGCGGAGGTGACGACACGCGAAGAGGCGCACTGTGTGGCACTTTTTGCAGATGACCGGACCCGTGCCGCTTTCCAGATGTATCTGGATGACTATCTGCCGCCTGTCCCGAACGACCCTGAACGATTCGGCGACCAGGTCTGGGTGAACGCCCGGAACGAGATCGTGGGGGAAGCCCCTTATCTGCTTATCTCGGCCCTCGACCGGAGTGTGGAACAGATTGCCGCAGTGGTGCATCGTCTGGGCGGGTTGTTCATTGCGGCCCATGTCGAACGTCCTTCGTTCAGCCTGATCAGTCAGTTGGGGTTTATAGATCCTTCGTTGCCGCTGGATGCGATCGAGTTCAAGGATGCTGCCCGCTATGAAAGGCTGTTGGCGGCACATGCTTATTTGAAGCATTACACGGTCTACAGCGCCTCTGATGCGCATGATCCCGGACAGATCGGCACGAAATATTCCCTGTTAAGGGCAGATGTGCTTGATTTTGAACATTTAGCAATGGCTTTCCGGAAGGAAAACGGTCATACGATTGTAACAGCATGAATAATCTATCTTTTCATATCACCGATATCACCGCAAACAGTATCCGGGCAAATGCTTCGGAGATAGGGCTGTCCGTAGAAGAGCAGGATGCCCGCATCGTCATCCGCATCACGGACAACGGCTCAGGGATGGATGCGGAAACCGCCCGGCGTGTCACGAACCCGTTCTACACCACCCGCACGACTCGCAAAGTCGGACTCGGCCTTCCCTTCCTGATCCAGAATGCGGAGCAAACCGGCGGCAGTCACTCTGACATCCGAGCCGGGAAAGGGAACGGATGTGAGGGCTGTCTTTCATTCGGATCATATCGATTGCCCGCCTTGGGGAGATCTTCCGGGTACAGTCGCCTTGTTGATCACCGGCAATCCGGAAATAAACGTTTGCTTTGAATACCGTTCGGGAGAAACCGGATATTCAATCAGCACGAATGAAATAAAAGAGATTCTGGATGGCGTCCCACTGAGCCATCCGAAGGTGATGTTGCTTATTAAGGAGATGATAAAAGAAAATATCCGGTCTTGAAAATAAGATGGTCCGATTGGTTCCAAGCAATAGGGTACCATTGGTTATAAGCAATACGCACCTCTTTATTTCTTTCCTGTTTTATGAAGATAATAGTTGTAACGCTCCATCACCTCGCGCACATAATTGAAGGTTTCCGAACCACGCAGGTAGCCGTGTTTGCAGACCGGATCATTATAGTACTCCGGATCATTCTTCATCCGGATATATTCGGCCACATTATCATCCCAGACGTATGGGTCTTTGCCGTATTTCTCTGCCAGTCGTTGGGCATCATAGATATGCCCGATCCCGGCATTGTAAGCCGCTAAGGTGAACTTGATCTTTTCGACCGGGTCCGTTATTTTCCCAAATCCCTGACGGAAACGGCGCAGGCAATCCACACCCGTACGGATTCCCGTGTCCGGATTTTTCAGTTCGTGAGGCGTTACCCCTAAAGCCTTTGCCGTGTTCGGCATGATTCCCATCAGCCCTTCTGCGCCGGCCCATGAGACGACGTTCGGATTGAAACGGGATTCCTGGTAGCCGATAGAAGCAAGTAGCTGCCAGTCCCAGCCGATGTTTTTGGCATGTTTGCGGAACAGCTCGTCGTAGGGCGATACGTGTCCGTTTTTGACTTCCGGCAGTTCGGTCGTGACGGGTTGTTTGCTCAGTTCGAAATAGCGTTTCGTCAAAGCCTTGTAGACATGCGTTCCCGCCTTGTCGGATGCCCACGCGTCGATGGCCTTAGCCAGTTCGGGGCTGCTTTTGCGTACGACCCATGAGGAGCGTTGCATAAAACTGATCTTCAGCGAAACGTTCAGGTTCCAGAAATAAGTTTTGTTCAGGCGGGCTATATTCTCGTCGCTTATGGTGTAAGGGATTTCTCCTTGCGAAACCATGCCGATCAGATCCTCCGTTGTCACTGTGTCGGCATCCGCTTCATGAATCCGGATACCGCCTCCTAATTCGACATCGAGGTTCTTCAACCGTTCGAAATATTTGGTTCCCGGCTTTACATAGACATCTTTTCCGAGCAGCTCCGTCACGTCGGTGATCACCTTGTCGCCTTTGTTGGCACGTTGGATCAGCACCTGGCAATCTTGCTCTTCCCGTCCGCAATAGATGAGTTTCTCTTTCATGCGGTTGCTGATCTGAATCGGGTAGGCGACGACATCGGCTTCTCCCGCTTCCAACATTTCGATCAGTTTGGCAGGACTTTCGGCAACTTTAATATTCAGTTTAAGACCTTCCGAACGGGCGAAATCCTTGATCAGTTCGTATTCGTAGCCCATCGGCTGCATCTTATACTGAAAATAGGAAGTCGAGCTATATAGCGTGACGGCTGTTATTTCGCCTTGCGCTTTCAGTTGAGGCAGGTCGATTGTCACATCATCATCCTCCTGTCCTTGTTCCTGTCTCGCACGATTACAACCGGACAACAACAAAGCAAGTGAAAACAGGAGGATGATCTTGTTCATTATTTTCTTAAGCTTTTAATTCTTAACTTTTAATTTCTCCAGGAGGACGACATTTTCCACATGATGCGTATGTGGGAACATATCTACCGGCTGTACCTTCTTAACGGCATACTTCACCGAGAGCAGGCTCAGGTCGCGTGCCTGTGTCGCGGGGTTACAGCTCACGTAAACGATACGTTCCGGTTCCGCAAAAAGAATCGTGTTGATCACATCGTCATGCATACCGGCACGGGGCGGGTCTGTGATAATAACATCCGGACGGCCGTGTTGGTTGATGAAATCCTGTGTCAGGATATCCTTCATGTCGCCGGCGTAGAACAGTGTATTCTCGATCTTATTCAGCGAGGAGTTCACTTTGGCATCTTCGATCGCTTCGGGCACATATTCGATACCGATCACTTTCTTTGCCTGGCGGGAGACGAAGTTGGCGATCGTGCCGGTTCCGGTGTACAAGTCATAAACCATCTCGTTTCCGGTCAGTCCGGCAAACTCGCGGGCAACTTTATAGAGTTCGTAAGCCTGTTCACTGTTGGTTTGGTAGAACGATTTCGGCCCTACTTTGAACTGAAGTCCTTCCATCTCCTCGATGATATGGTCTTTTCCGCGAAACACAAGAACGTCCTGGTCGGTAATCGTATCATTGCATTTTTCGTTGATGACGTACATCAGTGAAGTAATCTCCGGGAACTGCTCGGCGACATAGGAGAGAAGCGCTTCGCGGCGTTCCATATCTTCATAGAAAAATACCAACACTACCATCAGATCACCCGTTGAAGCCGTACGGATCATCAACGTACGCACAAATCCTTCCTGATTGCGAAGGTCGAAGAACGGATAGCCTTTGTGTGTCAGGCAGTATTCTTTGACTGCCTGACGGATGCGGTTTGATATGTCGTTCTGCAACCAGCATTTGTGAATGTCGAGCACCTTGTCGAACATTCCCGGAATATGGAAACCGACCGCATCCATACAATCAAACTTGGCTCCGGTTTTCACCTCCTCTTCCGTCAGCCATTTCTTGTTGGAGAATGTAAATTCAAGTTTATTGCGATAGAAAGTCGTATGTTTGGAACCCTTGATCGGGAGTATTTCTTCCATTTCGATCTTACCGATTCGGGTCAGGTTGTCGATCACCTGCTTGTGTTTGTAGCGAATCTGTTCCTCATAGGGTAGATGTTGCCATTTACAGCCACCGCATACGCCGAAATGTTCACAGAACGGCTCTGCACGCTGGGGCGAATATTCATGGAAAAGTACAGCTTTCCCTTCCGCATAACTATGTTTCTTGCGTGTCAATTGTATGTCTATGACATCTCCGGGAGCAACAAAAGGTACGAATACGACCATGTCATTTACGCGTGCGATAGCCTTTCCTTCTGCGGCTACATCTGTTATTGTTACCTTTTCTAATAAAGGCAACTGCTTCTTATTTCTTGCCAAGATGATTAATTTTTTAATTTATGGCGCAAAGATAGATATAAAAATATATCGTAAAATACTTCTGTGTAAAAGATTTTGACTATTCGCATGGCCGTCCGGCCTTTTCCCGGCTGTCGAAAATACCTGTCATATGCTCCAATGCCCAACCGACAAGGCTCTCGATATGTGGTATCAGCGTTTTGCCGGTTTCCGTAAGTTGGTATTCGACACGGGGCGGAACTTCAGCATAGACTGTTCTTGAAACAAGTCCGTCGGCTTCCAGTGTGCGGAGCGTGACGGTCAGCATACGTTGGGAGATGTCGGAAATTGTTTTTTGAATTTGTGCCGGAAGCGATGTTGTTTGAATATGAGAAAGATTCAAAAGTCATAACGAGTTGATACAATATATGTATCAACTCGTTATGACTTTGATCAGCTAATTACGACCTCTTATTTATGTCGGGGTACCAGGATTCGAACCTGGGACCCCCTGCTCCCAAAGCAGGTGCGCTAACCGGACTGCGCTACACCCCGTTTTGCAATTTCTTTTATTTTTGATTGCGATGCAAAGGTAGGTATTTTTTTTTAACTACCAAATATTTCATTGTTTTTTTTATTTACGTA
>OGQY01001688.1_pt1 | contig 14417 bp, 12 predicted proteins | sample 1553361 | NCBI WGS metagenome assembly OGQY01 (sample SAMEA2579963, study PRJEB22360) | human gut metagenome | reverse complement strand
GCCCTGTCGCAACCTGCGACGGGGCTCTTTTTTTTAACCCCAAATACAAATAACAAATAAATATAGGATTATGAAAAGTTTTTTAGTTGATCAGGATGGCTATTACGGAGAATTTGGAGGTGCTTATGTACCTGAAATCCTCCACAAGTGTGTAGAAGAGTTGCAGAATACTTATCTCGACGTAATAGAGAGCGAGGACTTCAAGAAAGAGTTCGACCAATTGTTGCGTGACTACGTAGGACGCCCTTCCCCGCTCTATCCGGCCCGCCGCCTGTCGGAGAAGTACGGTTGCAAGATGTATCTGAAACGGGAAGACCTGAATCACACGGGTGCTCATAAAATCAATAACACCATCGGACAAATTCTACTGGCAAGACGCATGGGTAAGAAACGTATCATTGCGGAGACCGGTGCCGGACAGCACGGGGTGGCAACAGCCACAGTCTGTGCCCTGATGAACATGGAGTGCATCGTATACATGGGCAAAACGGATGTAGAACGCCAGCACATCAATGTAGAAAAGATGAAAATGCTGGGAGCGACAGTCGTTCCGGTCACTTCGGGCAACATGACTCTGAAAGATGCCACGAACGAAGCCATCCGAGACTGGTGCTACCATCCCTCGGATACGTATTACATCATCGGTTCTACCGTAGGGCCGCACCCATATCCGGACATGGTGGCCCGTTTGCAGTCGGTCATCAGCGAAGAGATAAAAAAACAGCTTCAGGAGAAAGAAGGACGTGACTATCCGGACTATCTGATTGCCTGCGTGGGCGGAGGAAGCAACGCTGCCGGAACCATCTATCATTACATCGACGACGAACGGGTACGGATCGTATTGGCCGAAGCCGGCGGCAAGGGAATTGAAACCGGGATGACGGCAGCCACCATCCAACTCGGAAAAATGGGGATCATTCATGGGGCACGTACGTTTGTGATCCAAAACGAAGACGGACAGATTGAGGAACCTTATTCCATCTCCGCCGGACTGGACTATCCCGGTATCGGCCCGATGCACGCCAACCTGGCAGACAAAAAACGGGCAATGGTACTGGCTGTCAATGATGACGAAGCCATCCGTGCCGCTTACGAGTTGACCCGGCTGGAAGGAATCATTCCTGCCCTGGAATCGGCCCACGCATTGGGAGCCTTGGAAAAAATAACTTTCAAGCCGGAGGATGTAGTCGTACTGACGGTATCGGGACGGGGAGATAAAGATATAGAAACTTATCTGGGATAAATCATTTCACCACAGATTACACAGATTAACACAGATTTTTAAACTCTCGTTTGTGGAATATCAAAAAAAACTCTCTGTGAAACTCGGTGTTACTCTATGGTGAATCCAAAATCAAATTAAAAAGAAATGAAATTATGAATGCCTTCAATTATACCACCCATAGCAAGCAAGTCCTGGGCGACCTGCACACTCCGGTAAGCATTTACCTCAAAGTACGTGATATGTATCCGCAATCCGCATTAATGGAAAGCTCGGACTACCATGCCGGAGAAAACTCTCTCTCGTTCATCGCCCTCTGCCCACTGGCAAGCATCGGCATCAACAGTGGAATCGTAACCACTACTTACCCCGACAATACCCGCCGGGAAGAACCGCTCAGCCAATCGTTCCGGGTAGAAAATGCGCTCAACCGCTTTATCAACCGGTTCCATGTGGAAGGAGACGACAAGAAATTCTGCGGGCTATACGGCTACACCACGTTCAATGCCGTGAAGTATTTTGAACACATCCCCGTGAAAGAAAGTCATGACGAACAGAATGACGCTCCCGACTTACTATACATATTATATAAGTATATCATCGTCTTCAATCACTTTAAGAATGAACTCACTCTGGTAGAGATGCTGGCTGAAGGAGAAGAAAGCAATTTGTCACAACTGGAATCGGCCATTGAAAACCGTAACTATGCTTCATACAATTTCTCTGTGACCGGCCCTGTCACCAGCACCATCACCGACGAAGAACACAAGGCAAACGTACGCAAAGGCATCGCCCATTGCCTGCGGGGAGATGTCTTCCAGATTGTGCTTTCCAGACGGTTTATCCAACCTTATGCGGGTGACGACTTCAAAGTGTATCGTGCTTTGCGAAGCATCAACCCCTCTCCCTACCTGTTCTATTTCGATTTCGGCGGCTACCGCATCTTCGGCTCGTCACCCGAAACGCATTGCAAAGTGGAAAGCGGACAGGCGTATATCGACCCGATTGCCGGCACCACACGCCGCACGGGAGACACCATCAAAGACAAGGAACTGACGGAAGCTCTTTTGGCTGATCCGAAAGAAAACGCAGAACATGTAATGCTGGTGGACCTGGCACGCAACGATCTCAGCCGGAATTGCCACGACGTACGGGTAGTATTCTACAAAGAACCCCAATACTACAGCCATGTCATCCATCTGGTGAGCCGCGTCAGCGGTGCTCTGAACAACGGAGCAAATCCGCTCAAGACCTTTATCGACACTTTCCCTGCCGGAACCCTGAGCGGTGCGCCCAAGGTACGTGCCATGCAGCTTATCAGCGAAATAGAACCTCACAACCGCGGAGCCTACGGAGGTTGTATCGGCTTCATCGGCCTGAACGGAGAATTGAACCAGGCGATAACGATCCGCACTTTCGTAAGCCGCAACAACGAATTGTGGTTCCAGGCCGGAGGCGGTATCGTAGCACGCAGTCAGGACGAATACGAACTGCAAGAAGTCAATAATAAACTGGGGGCCCTGAAAAAGGCAATAGACCTGGCCGTAAAACTAAAAAACTGAAGTAAAATGAATAGGTTCACCACAGAGTAACACAGAGTTCCACAGAGTTTTAATCTCTTGTTTATAGGATGTTTACGAGAAAATATCTTCTCTGTGAAACTCTGTGTCACTCTGTGGTGAATCCCCCAAACAATTTCAAAACAATGAACAACGAGATAAATACCCTTAACAGACAGAAAGGAGCGATTCTCCTTCTGGACAATTATGACTCTTTCACCTATAACCTGCTGCATCTGGTAAAAGAACAGGGAGTGACCGACATTGAAGTATTCCGCAATGACGAGATAACACTGGACGAGGTGGAACGTTTCGATAAGATCATCCTCTCGCCGGGACCGGGCATACCGGAAGAAGCCGGACTGTTACTGCCCATCATCCGGAAATATGCGGCAACCAAAAGTATCCTGGGAGTTTGTCTGGGCCATCAGGCCATCGGCGAAGCATTCGGAGCCACACTCGAAAATCTGACGGAAGTATATCACGGGGTTCAGACTCCGGTCAGCATATTGAAAGAAGATATCCTCTTCAGGGGATTGGGACGTGAAATTCCCGTAGGACGCTATCACTCCTGGGTGGTGAGCCGCAAGGATTTCCCCGGATGCCTGGAGATCACGGCCGAAAGCCGGGAGGGACAAATCATGGCATTACGACACCGGACGTACGACGTACATGGCATTCAGTTTCATCCCGAATCGGTGCTGACTCCACAGGGAAAAGAGATAATCAAGAACTTCTTAAACAACCGATAAGCGCGCCTTATGACCGCGCATGCGTAACATTGAAAAAACAAACTATATGAAACAGATTCTATACAAATTATTCGAACATCAATATCTGGGTCGCGACGAAGCCCGCACCATATTGCAGAACATTGCACAAGGCAAATACAATGATGCACAGGTGGCCTCGCTGATCACCGTCTTCCTGATGCGTAACATCTCGGTAGAGGAACTTTGCGGATTTCGTGACGCACTGCTTGAAATGCGGGTCCCGGTAGATTTGAGTGAGTTTGCCCCAATAGACATTGTGGGAACCGGAGGGGACGGCAAGAATACCTTCAACATCTCCACCGCGGCTTGCTTCACAGTAGCCGGTGCCGGATTTCCGGTAGTCAAACATGGGAATTACGGTGCCACTTCCGTCAGCGGAGCCAGCAACGTGATGGAACAGCACGGAGTAAAGTTCACCGACCATACAGACCGCCTGCGCCGCTCGATGGAGAAGTGTAACATCGCTTATCTGCATGCACCTCTGTTCAACCCGGCTCTGAAAGCGGTGGCACCGATACGCAAAGCATTGGCCGTACGCACGTTCTTCAATATGCTGGGCCCGTTGGTAAACCCTGTCATCCCCACCTATCAACTGCTCGGAGTATACAACCTCCCGCTGCTCCGCCTGTATACCTATACCTATCAGGAAAGCGCTACCCGCTTTGCGGTAGTACATAGCCTGGACGGATATGACGAAATCTCTCTGACCGACGAATTTAAAGTGGCGACATGTGGAAACGAGAAAATCTACACTCCGGAGAGCCTGGGCTTCAACCGCTGTCGGGAATCCGAACTCGACGGTGGAAATACCCCGGAAGATGCCGCAAGAATATTTGACGCCGTAATGGAGGGAACAGCCACCGAAGCACAGAAGAATGTGGTGATCGTCAATGCGGCCTTTGCCATCCGGGTGATTTGTCCGGAGAAACCGATAGAAGAATGTATCGCCCTGGCACGGGAATCACTGGAAAGCGGCAAGGCACGGGAGACTTTAAAGAAATTTGTCGAACTAAACGGATAGAAAAGCTATCACCCATCAAAGAAACATGAAAGATATATTATCTGAAATCATTGCCAATAAACGTTTTGAGATCGACCTGCAGAAACAGGCCATCCCATCGGAACAGCTTCAGGAGAAGTTATCTGACGAGGTACAGCCGGGCTACTCCATGAAGCAGGCACTGGCCTCTTCGGCTACCGGTATCATTGCCGAGTTCAAACGCCGGTCTCCGTCCAAAGGCTGGATCTATGAAAATGCATGTCCGGAACAAGTCGTGCCGGACTATATAGCCGCCGGTGCTTCGGCGCTTTCTATACTCACGGATGAAAAATTCTTCGGAGGAAGCCTGAAGGATATTCGCACAGCACGCCCTTTGGTGAATATCCCGATCCTGCGCAAAGATTTTATAATCGATGAATATCAACTGTTCCAGGCCAAAATTGTGGGAGCCGACGCCATATTGCTGATAGCTGCCGCACTGGAGGCCGATCAATGTCATGCGCTTGCCGCAAAAGCCCATGAATTGGGACTGGAAGTCTTGCTAGAGATTCATACTGCCGAAGAACTGCCATTTATAAATAAGGAGATAGACATGGTAGGTATCAATAACCGCAACCTGGGCACTTTCTTCACAGATATAGAGAATTCTTTCCGGTTAGCCGGACAGTTGCCTCAGGATGCGCTGTTGGTATCGGAAAGCGGCATCTCGGATCCGGAAACAGTGAAACGCCTGCGTAAAGCCGGGTTCCGGGGATTCCTGATCGGAGAAACGTTTATGAAAACCCAACAGCCCGGACAGAAATTAAAAGAATTTATAAACGACCTGAATTCACCACAGATTACACAGATTAACACAGATACTTTAATCTAATTCTCAATGAAATAAATTATTAATCTGTGAAAATCCGTGTAATCTGTGGTGGAATCAAAACCATTCAATAAAGAGCTCAAAATGATGAACGACAAATTAATAAAAGTCTGCGGGATGCGCGAAGCTGAAAATATTCGTGAGGTAGAGCAACTAAAGGTGGACATGATAGGCTTTATCTTCTATCCGAAATCTCCCCGTTGCCTCTACGAACTTCCTGCCTACATGCCGGTCAAAGCAAAGCGTGTCGGTGTCTTTGTCAACGAAGACAAAAAGGAGATCGAAATATTTGCCGACCGTTTCAGTCTGGATTATATCCAGCTGCATGGCAATGAATCGCCGGAATACTGTCATTCGCTCCGGGCTACCGGACTGCGGCTGATCAAAGCGTTCTCCATTGCCCGAAGAAAAGACTTTGAAAACATCGGAACTTACGAAGAGTCCTGCGACTATTTCCTGTTCGACACCAAATGCGAACAACATGGCGGCTCAGGAAATCAGTTCGACTGGAGCATGTTAAACAGTTATAAAGGGAAAAAGCCTTTTCTGCTTAGTGGAGGCATCAATCCATACAGTCCGCCGACACTGAAAGAGTTGCGCCATCCACAACTGGCAGGCTTCGATCTGAACAGCCGTTTCGAAACAAAACCGGGATTGAAAGATGTGGAAAGACTCAGGCACTTTCTGGAGGAACTGAGGAAATAACCCGCATCTGCACCAACCCTATATTCACATAAGACAGTAACAGATAAAAATAAAAGTATATGAACAGAATAAACCAACTTTTCGACAGCAATCCCAGGGATTTGCTATCCATCTATTTTTGTGCCGGCTATCCTACTCTCGAAGGGACAACCGAAGTAATCCGTACTCTTGAAAAACATGGAGTGAACATGATTGAAATCGGTATTCCTTTCAGCGATCCGATGGCTGACGGTATGGTGATTCAGAATGCCGCCACGCAGGCCCTCCGCAACGGAATGTCACTCAGACTATTGTTTGAACAACTGCACGACATCCGTCGGGATGTAAAAATCCCATTAATCCTGATGGGATATCTCAACCCGATCATGCAGTTCGGCTTTGACAACTTCTGCCGGCAATGCGCCGAATGCGGCATTGACGGAGTCATCATTCCCGACCTTCCTTTCAAAGACTATCAGGAACACTTCCGCACCATTGCAGAGCGGTATGACGTGAAGGTAATCATGCTTATCACCCCTGAAACAAGTGAAGAACGCGTACGCGAGATTGATGAACACACCGACGGATTCATTTATATGGTTTCATCGGCTGCCACCACAGGAGCTCAACAAGACTTTGACGGGCAAAAACGTGCTTACTTTAAAAAGATCGAAAAAATGAATCTTCGCAATCCCCGGATGGTCGGTTTCGGTATCAGCAACGAGGCTACCTTCCGTGCCGCTTGCGAAAATGCCTCGGGAGCCATCATCGGCAGCCGTTTTGTCACTCTGCTCCATGAAGAGAAGAACCCGGAGAAAGCAATCACACGCTTAAAAGCTGTTTTGAATTTATCGTCCAATGATTTGAGATAAATCAATCCCCCCAAAAGATGTATCCACCACAGAAGCTCACACAGATTTGCACAGATAAATTTCATTAGTTATCAATAGACTAGCTACACAATATGGAATTCTGTGTGAACTTCTGTGGTGAATGCTCCCCCCCTCCCCGCCGTTCATCATCGAAAACCGTTTGTCATTGAAAGTTTATTGTTTTTCATTCGCCGTTCATCACTTAAAATTGTTATCTTTGTCGGGAAAATAGCAAAAATGACACAGATATGAAAGCAGATTACCCCTCCGTACTACTTATTTATACGGGTGGAACTATCGGAATGATAGAAAACCCAGAAACCGGTGCTCTGGAAAATTTTAATTTCGACCATCTACTAAAACACGTACCCGAACTAAAAAGATTCAATTATCGTATCTCTTCTTACCAGTTTGATCCCCCCATCGACTCCTCGGATATGGAACCGGCATTTTGGGCCAAACTGGTTGAAATAATCAACTACAACTACGATTCTTTTGACGGCTTTGTGATCCTGCACGGCACCGACACAATGGCCTATACAGCTTCTGCTCTCAGTTTCATGCTCGAGAATCTGAGTAAGCCCGTCATCCTGACCGGCTCTCAGCTCCCGATCGGTACGCTGCGGACGGACGGTAAGGAAAACCTGATTACAGCCATTGAAATCGCGGCAGCCAAAAATCCGGACGGTACGGCCATCGTTCCCGAGGTCTGCATCTTTTTTGAAAACCATCTGATGCGTGGCAATCGCACGACTAAAATCAATGCTGAAAACTTTAACGCTTTCCGTTCATTCAACTATCCGCCACTGGCCCGGGTAGGTATACATATTAAATATGAACCCAACCTGATTCGCAAACCGGATTTGAGCAAGCCCCTGAAACCACACTATCTATTCGATACCAATGTAGTAATACTCACGCTTTTCCCCGGAATACAAGAGGGCATTGTTTCGGCACTGCTTCATGTACCGGGACTCAAAGCAGTGGTACTCAAAACTTTCGGATCGGGGAATGCTCCCCAAAAGGAGTGGTTCATCAGAGAACTGAAAGATGCCACCGACCGGGGAATCATCATTGTCAACATCACCCAATGCGCTTCCGGCGCCGTCGAAATGGAACGTTACGGAACAGGAATCCAATTACTGCAGGCAGGGGTGATCAGTGGCTATGACAGCACGCCGGAATGTGCAGTGACCAAATTGATGTTCCTCTTAGGACACGGACTCGATAATAAAGAGATCAGATACAAGATGAACTCTTGCCTGATCGGTGAAATAACTAAAAGGGTCGAATAGACATTTTAAACACTAAATAAGAGAAAGGTATTTGAAGGATGAATTACACATCTTTCAAATACCTTTTACCCTAAAACGATCATTCAACTTATCACTTCATTCTCCCACTTTTTGAACACTTACAATTCCCCTAAAAAGTAGATGCCCAATAGCTTCCTACTACCAAGCAATACTATTTATTTAAAAAAGTTAATAACATTATAATAAGTTATATTTCAAACAATAAACGTCAATTAATAGTTGTATATTTGCATCATGAATTTGCAAATACCGAACAAAACAAACAGGTATGAAAACAACAATTAACAAACTATTTCTTGCATCGTCAATGATTTTGTCGATGGCATGCATAACGGCATGCGTTGATGATAATAAGGAGCTTTATGACCCGACTTATCAAACCCCTAATCCCATGGAGGATATCAGTGCACCTGAAGGATTCGATTGGTCGTCAACAAATTCCATAAAATTTAGTGTGGAAGTCGATGACGAGTTTGACGGACAGTATTATTATACTGTAGAAGTGCTGGACAAAAACCCACTTGAAGCTACAACAGAAGATCCCTGTAAAGTGCTATCAAAAGGAGTTGCCAAAAAAGGAGAGCCCTATCAAACAGAAGTTGTAGCTTCCAAAGATATAAGCTACCTCTACGTCCGCCAAACAGATCCGCGCGGCAGAGACAAAGTGAAACAGATAGAAGTTACCGGAACGAACGCCTCTGTCCAATGTTCTTTCTCAAGTCAATCGCCAGTAAAGACAAGAGCCTTTGCCACAACCAGAGGAAACAATGGAGGCTATGATATAGCGAAAAGAACAGAACAGGACTATGATATCAGCCAAGCTATTTCTCCTTCAGGTTCATCGCCTTTGAAGGGTAAGCAAGCATACATCGTTAATGATTTTAAAGGAACCTTTAATACTAGCGAGTTATACGATTCAAACAGAGCGACCGTCTACATAAAAGGAACATGGGAAATCGGAAGTATAGAACAAAGCTATATAAATTTCATTGTTTTAAAAGATGGAAAGATTAAAGGAAAATTCCTGCAACTGAATAATGGATCTAATTTAACGATACAGTCCGGAGCCAAGATTGAAATATCTACATTGGAAGGTAATACGAATAGTACGATCTGTAATTTCGGTGAGATGGAAGTGGATGATCTGGTATTAAATACTAATGATCTCCTCTACAATGGGAATAAAGTAGAGATTGAGCACAATATAGATGCCTCTAAAGGAGGAAGTATTCATAATTTCGGCAAATTAGAGGTAGAAAAAGAAATAAAATTGAATACTCCTTCACGTGTATACAATGCCACCGGAAGTAAGATAGAAGCGGAAAAATATACAGCAAACGGAAGTAAGAACGTGAATTTCGGAGAAATGGAATTCGATACTTACAACAGTGGCAGAATCAATGACAATGGTGAGTATTCCGATGTCGGTGGTGCCGAATTATACAACAATTGCATGCTCTTTGTAGACCACATGATAGCAGGAGGCATTATTTATCTGGATCATGGAGTCATAGCAGAAGAGAAAGAAGATGACAAGGATAAGGATTATTTTGAAGAAGCTGATAATGTATACTTTCATCACGACGCCAAGCTGACGTTAGCCAATGGCTCTATGATAAAAGCAGAAAAAATAACCGTTAACTCCGGCTTTTGGGCTACAGGTCAAGGGGATGAAGCTTCTTTATTGAAAACCGATGAACTACAGATCAAAAGTTGGTCAAATCAGTTTAAGGGTAAACTTTATATCAGCGGTAAAATCAGTTGCAATAATCAGGACATGTATCATGCGGAAAAAGAAGTAATCTTTTCAACTCTCCCTGATATCATCATTACCGGCTGCAACGGAAAAGCAGAGGTACCCGATCCGGCTCCCGAGCCTTCCGATCCGGTGTTCCCCATCATTGTAGATGACAATCATAACTATACATATCTGTTTGAAGACCAATGGCCTTTGTATGGAGATTACGATATGAACGACATCGTACTGGAGGTTAAAAAGAGGGAAATAAGCATCGATAAACACAATAAAGTCACCAAATTCGATCTGTCTGTCGAACTGCGTGCGGTCGGTGCGCAGAAAACAATTGCCGCAGCGATCATGTTTGATGAAATTCCGGCATCTGCCGTCACACAAGCTGTCACCTACGCCGACAATTATCAACCGGTATCTTTTGAGTTGACAGACAAAAACATAGAGAAAGGACAAGAGTATGCAGTAGTTCCTCTATTCGACAATGCACATGCATTGATGGAACGTCCGACAGGCTCGTTTGTCAACACGGTATCCGGAAGTGACAACAATCAAAAGAATACCCAGACCATTCATTTCACACTCAGATTCGACTCGTCTGTTGCACCAAGCAGTGATGCTCTTAATATCAATAACTTGAATATTTTTATCATCACAGACAGGGGAAGCAAACGAAAAGAGATCCACGTAGCCGGATACCGGCCGACCCAACTGGCAAACACTAAGTTATTCGGAGGGAATAACGACGGCTCTTCTCTCAATGAAAAGAAGTATTACATCAGTTATCCGGATAACCTGGCTTGGGGAATCATGGTTCCGACCCAATTTAAGTGGCCATTGGAATATACACAGATTCAAAAGGCATATCCTCAATTCGCCGGATGGGTCACCACGGGCGGAGCGGATAACAAGAAATGGTGGAACGATTTTGATAACACAAAAGTGTTCCAAACCAATAAAAATTAAAACAAACAATTGTGTGAGCCGGGCAATAAACGTTTCCCGGCTCTTTTTTATGTCTAAAAGAGAGTCTTCATATAAAAACACTTCTTTTAGAGAACATTGTTACAAAAATATTATATATATTTGCAGTATAGAGTAAGCATACTCCATACATATCAAGAGAACAAACAGCAAGACAAACAACATAACTCTTACTAATCACATTATGAGAAAGCTAATATTACTTGTTGACGATAAAGAAACTATCGCTAAGGTCGCATCAATCTATTTAGGAAAAGATTATGATATTCAATATTTTCCCGACCCCATCCACGCACTTGAATGGCTACATGAAGGAAAAACACCCGATCTGATTATATCGGATATACGCATGCCGCTGATGAGAGGGGACGAATTTCTACATTATTTAAAATGTAATGAGTTGTTCAAAGACATACCCGTCATCATGCTTTCCAGTGAAGAAAGTACCAGTGAAAGGATCAGGCTGCTGCAAGAAGGAGCTGTAGATTATATCCTGAAACCTTTCAACCCAATGGAACTAAAAATACGTGTCAAAAAAATCATAGAATAAATGTTACATCTCATTTATATTGGGAGACATGCTGATACTATCGAACAATTCTCTAAGATAGCTGAAGGGGCATTTTATGCCATTCAAAACAGTAGAAAAGCAAGCGAATTTATCGATAAAATACGTGAGAAATATGACATAGTGATTCTTTTCGAGCAACGGATCATCTCAAAAGACATCCCCGAAATCCAATATCTGAGAAAGAAATTTCCGGGAGTATATATCGCTCTCGTTACAGAGGGAATCAATAAGGAAGAACGGCCCGCTTACCTGAAGGCCGGTATCAATAATTCAATACCATTTAATTCTACCCCCGAAACTTTTAAAGACATAACGGAGTTTATGATGCGGCGCAAGCAGCAAAAGATTAATGATATCCACAAAAAAGGAGCAAATCTACAGTTCTTCAAGCTCCCTTTATGGAAAAGATTATTTGATATCGTCTTCTCTTCTATCGCCATATTATGTTTGTCGCCAATACTGATAATTACGGCTGTAGCCATCCGCCTGGAAAGTAAAGGCGCTGTGGTATACAAGTCGAAACGGGTAGGAAGCAATTATAAAATATTCGACTTCCTGAAGTTCCGCTCCATGTACACTGACGCAGACAAGCATCTGAGAGACTTCAACCAGCTCAATCAATATCAGACAGAAGAAGAACCGGAACTGAGCGGAGAAGAGTTCCTGATCGGTGACGATATAGAACTGAACGAAGAAGAGACCATGCTAATTTCAGATGACTTCATCATATCCGAACAAAACTATACAAGCAAAAAATCGATAGAAAAAAAGAATGCATTCGTTAAATTGGAGAATGATCCCCGCATCACCAAAGTAGGACGCATCATCCGCAAATACAGTATCGATGAGTTGCCGCAATTGGTCAATATATTGAAGGGAGATATGTCTATCGTAGGCAACCGACCCCTCCCGCTTTACGAAGCGGAACTGTTGACAAGCGATGAATATATTGACCGCTTTATGGGACCGGCAGGACTAACCGGACTTTGGCAAGTAGAAAAACGCGGAAGCAGTGGAAAGTTGTCTGCCGATGAACGTAAACAACTGGATATTAAATATGCCCAAACGTTTTCTTTCTTACTCGACATGGAGATTATCCTAAGGACTTTCACCGCCTTTATACAAAAAGAAAACGTATAACCGTACGATATCGGATCATGGATACTTTTATTCAAACAACAGATTTCATCTTATTTCTATGCTTCAGTCTGATGACTGTTTATCTGGGAGTTTTGGCAATAGCAGCTTCTCTAAGAAACGACGCTCCATATCCCCAAGCAGGAAAAAGACATAGATTCGCCATTCTGGTTCCTCCGGGTAGCACTTCCCTCCCCTTACCCCATTATCCGGAAGAGTTATATCAAGTATTCACTTATGAAGATCTGACAGAAGCTATAGCCGCACTGAATGAAAATGATTTCGATGGTGTAGTCGTCCTGGGAGAAACCACCCGGATCGAACCTGCCTTCCTGGAGGAAATCAACAGCGTTTTCGATGCCGGCATCCAAGCCATTCAACTCCGTCACATCACAGAAAACCGTTCGACCCGCAAACAATACTTTCAGGCTCTGAACGAAGAAATCACTCAGGCCCTGTTCGGGACAGGGGCAACCCGCCTGGGAGTGTCATCGGCTTTATACGGTGCGGACATGGTATTGGACTTGAAATGGCTGAAAAAGAATCAAAAGAGCCGCAAGAGCAATCTGGAAAGAAGATTAGTCCGGCAAGGTATTTTCGTGGAATATCTGGAAAAAGTGAAAGTTTATAGCAGCGACATACGTGCTCCACGCTATAAAGTAAGATTTTCCAAAGCGCTCCGCACACTTCCGGAAGCAATATTCACTGCCCACTGGGATTATTGCAACAAAATACTCAGATGGATTCTTCCTTCCCGGAAAACGAATTTAATAAGTATTGCACTTATTGCAACGGCATTGCTTTGCTACGATTGGAGCCTGTCTCTGAAGTGGTGGAGCTTACTTTATATACTGATGTTCATCATTTGTCTGGCTATCCCGGATTATCTGGTACGACAAAAAACAAAAAAATAACCAACTCTCCCGATTATGGCACTGAAAGAGAAAATCAAACAGAATCCCGCACTGAAACAAGCTGTACACCGTTTTATTATGCATCCGGTAAAAACACGTCCCAACTGGTGGATACGTATATTCTCTTTCCTCTACCTAAAACGTGGAAAAGGCTCTGTGATTTACCGTAGCGTACGCCAGGATCTTCCCCCATTCAATCTCTTCTCTCTCGGGAAGTATTCGGTAGTGGAAGATTTTTCGTGTCTGAACAATGCTGTAGGCGACCTGATTATCGGGGAATATACCCGAATCGGACTGGGCAACACCATTATCGGCCCCGCAACCATCGGCAACCATGTAAATCTGGCACAGAATGTAACCGTAACCGGACTGAACCATAATTATCAGGACGCAGACAAGCGGATAGACGAACAAGGAGTAAGCACACAACCCATCACGATTGAAGATGATGTATGGGTAGGTGCCAATTCGGTGATTTTACCCGGCGTGACACTGGGCAAACATTGCGTAGTAGCTGCCGGAAGTGTAGTCAGTCGCTCCATCCCTCCCTACTCTGTCTGTGCCGGCAGTCCGGCTAAAGTAGTCAAACAGTTCAATCCGGAGAGCCGAACCTGGGAAAAACAGTCTCAAAAAACGGAAAGTAACTACATATAGTGAGATACTCTACATAATATACCCTAAAAAGGGGATTGTGGCAACCGCCGAAACCGCCTATCTTTGCAGTATCAGAATTGAATTAATTAGTCATAATTTTATTACGTAGCCAC
>OGQY01001683.1_pt1 | contig 14452 bp, 10 predicted proteins | sample 1553361 | NCBI WGS metagenome assembly OGQY01 (sample SAMEA2579963, study PRJEB22360) | human gut metagenome | reverse complement strand
ACGGTTGCGGCTTGCTGTTACAAAAACCGGATCGCTTTTTTCGCATCGTTGCGCAGGAGCGCGGCTGGCGTTTAGCGAAAAACTACGCCGTCGGGATGCTATTCCTGAATAAAGATCCTGAACTCGCCGCTGCCGCACGCCGCATCGTTGAAGAAGAGCTGCAACGCGAAACCTTGTCGATTGTGGGCTGGCGTGATGTCCCCACTAACGAAGGCGTGCTGGGTGAAATCGCCCTCTCCTCTCTGCCACGCATTGAGCAAATTTTTGTGAACGCCCCGGCAGGCTGGCGTCCACGCGATATGGAGCGCCGTCTGTTTATCGCCCGCCGCCGCATTGAAAAGCGTCTCGAAGCCGACAAAGACTTCTACGTCTGTAGCCTGTCGAATCTGGTGAACATCTATAAAGGTCTGTGTATGCCGGCGGATCTGCCGCGCTTTTATCTGGATCTTGCGGACCTGCGTCTGGAATCGGCCATTTGCCTGTTCCACCAGCGCTTCTCCACTAACACCGTACCGCGCTGGCCGCTGGCGCAACCGTTCCGCTATCTGGCGCATAACGGTGAAATCAACACCATCACCGGTAACCGCCAATGGGCGCGTGCGCGTACCTATAAATTCCAGACGCCGCTTATCCCTGATCTGCACGACGCCGCACCGTTCGTCAACGAAACCGGCTCTGACTCCAGTTCCATGGATAACATGCTGGAACTGCTGCTGGCAGGCGGGATGGATATCATCCGCGCCATGCGTCTATTAGTACCACCCGCCTGGCAGAACAACCCGGATATGGACCCGGAACTGCGTGCCTTCTTTGACTTTAACTCCATGCATATGGAGCCGTGGGATGGCCCGGCGGGCATCGTGATGTCCGACGGTCGTTTTGCCGCCTGTAACCTCGACCGTAACGGTCTGCGTCCGGCGCGCTACGTCATCACCAAAGATAAGCTCATCACCTGCGCCTCTGAAGTCGGTATCTGGGATTACCAGCCTGACGAAGTGGTCGAAAAAGGCCGCGTCGGGCCAGGCGAACTGATGGTTATCGACACCCGCAGTGGGCGTATTCTGCACTCGGCAGAAACCGATGACGATCTGAAAAGCCGCCATCCATATAAAGAGTGGATGGAGAAAAACGTCCGCCGACTGGTACCGTTTGAAGATCTGCCCGATGAAGAAGTGGGTAGCCGCGAACTGGACGACGACACGCTTGCCAGCTACCAGAAACAGTTTAACTACAGCGCGGAAGAGCTGGACTCCGTAATTCGCGTACTGGGCGAAAACGGTCAGGAAGCGGTCGGTTCGATGGGCGATGATACCCCATTCGCCGTGCTCTCCAGTCAGCCGCGCATTATTTACGACTACTTCCGCCAGCAGTTTGCCCAGGTGACTAACCCGCCAATCGACCCGCTGCGTGAAGCGCATGTTATGTCGCTCGCCACCAGTATCGGTCGTGAAATGAACGTCTTTTGCGAAGCAGAGGGCCAGGCGCACCGTTTAAGCTTTAAATCGCCGATTCTGCTCTACTCCGATTTCAAACAGCTCACGACGATGAAAGAGGAGCACTACCGCGCAGATACGCTGGATATCACCTTTGACGTCACTAAAACCACGCTCGAAGCGACAGTCAAAGAGCTGTGCGACAAAGCCGAAAAAATGGTACGTAGCGGCACCGTGCTGCTGGTGCTCTCCGACCGGAATATCGCTAAAGATCGCCTGCCGGTTCCAGCCCCGATGGCGGTTGGCGCGATCCAGACCCGTCTGGTCGATCAAAGCCTGCGTTGCGATGCCAACATCATCGTCGAAACCGCCAGCGCCCGCGATCCGCACCACTTCGCCGTGTTGCTGGGCTTCGGCGCGACGGCTATTTATCCATACCTTGCCTATGAAACGCTGGGCCGCCTGGTAGACACCCATGCGATTGCCAAAGATTATCGTACCGTGATGCTCAACTACCGTAACGGCATCAACAAAGGCTTGTACAAAATCATGTCCAAAATGGGCATCTCCACCATCGCCTCTTACCGCTGCTCGAAACTGTTTGAAGCGGTCGGTCTACACGATGATGTAGTGGGCCTGTGCTTCCAGGGGGCGGTCAGCCGCATTGGTGGGGCAAGCTTTGAAGACTTCCAGCAGGATCTGCTGAATCTGTCGAAACGTGCCTGGCTGGCGCGTAAGCCCATCAGCCAGGGCGGCCTGCTGAAATACGTCCACGGCGGCGAATACCACGCCTACAACCCGGACGTGGTGCGCACGCTGCAACAAGCGGTACAAAGCGGCGAGTACAGCGACTATCAGGAATACGCGAAGCTGGTTAATGAGCGTCCGGCAACCACGCTGCGCGATCTGCTGGCAATTACGCCGGGTGAAAACGCGGTCAACATTGCTGATGTTGAACCGGCAAGCGAACTGTTTAAACGCTTTGATACCGCCGCGATGTCTATCGGCGCGTTAAGCCCGGAAGCCCACGAGGCGCTGGCGGAAGCGATGAACAGCATCGGCGGTAATTCGAACTCCGGTGAAGGCGGCGAAGACCCGGCGCGCTACGGCACCAACAAAGTGTCGCGCATCAAGCAGGTGGCTTCCGGTCGCTTTGGGGTTACTCCGGCGTATCTGGTCAATGCCGACGTCATTCAGATTAAAGTCGCCCAGGGCGCGAAGCCAGGCGAAGGCGGTCAGTTGCCGGGTGATAAAGTCACGCCTTACATCGCCAAACTGCGCTATTCGGTGCCCGGAGTGACGCTGATCTCCCCGCCGCCGCACCACGATATCTACTCTATCGAGGACTTAGCGCAGCTCATTTTCGACCTCAAGCAGGTTAACCCGAAAGCGATGATCTCCGTGAAGCTGGTTTCCGAACCGGGAGTAGGCACCATCGCGACTGGCGTGGCAAAAGCTTATGCGGACTTGATCACCATCGCAGGCTATGACGGCGGCACCGGCGCAAGTCCGCTTTCATCGGTGAAATACGCAGGCTGTCCGTGGGAGCTGGGGCTTGTTGAAACCCAGCAGGCGCTGGTTGCTAACGGCTTGCGTCACAAGATCCGTTTGCAGGTCGATGGCGGCCTGAAAACGGGTGTCGATATCATCAAGGCGGCGATTCTCGGCGCAGAAAGCTTCGGCTTCGGCACTGGCCCGATGGTGGCGCTCGGCTGTAAATATCTACGTATTTGCCATCTGAACAACTGCGCAACGGGTGTAGCAACTCAGGATGACAAACTGCGTAAGAACCACTATCACGGCCTGCCATTCAAGGTGACGAATTACTTTGAGTTTATCGCCCGTGAAACCCGCGAGCTGATGGCACAGCTTGGCGTAACACGTCTGGTGGATCTGATTGGTCGCACCGACCTGCTGAAAGAGCTGGACGGTTTCACCGCCAAACAGCAGAAGCTGGCGCTGTCGAAGCTGCTGGAGACTGCCGAACCGCATCCAGGTAAGGCACTCTACTGCACCGAAAACAACCCGCCGTTTGATAACGGCCTGCTGAACGCGCAGTTGCTGCAACAGGCGAAACCGTTTGTCGATGAGCGCCAGAGCAAAACCTTCTGGTTCGATATTCGCAACACCGACCGTTCTGTCGGCGCGTCGCTTTCAGGCTATATCGCCCAGACGCACGGCGATCAGGGGCTGGCAGCCGATCCTATCAAAGCGTACTTCAACGGCACCGCAGGCCAGAGCTTCGGCGTGTGGAACGCGGGCGGCGTGGAACTGTACCTGACCGGTGATGCCAACGACTATGTCGGTAAAGGCATGGCGGGCGGCTTAATCGCCATTCGTCCTCCGGTTGGTTCCGCCTTCCGCAGCCATGAAGCAAGCATTATCGGCAACACCTGCCTGTATGGCGCGACCGGTGGTCGTCTGTATGCCGCAGGCCGCGCGGGTGAACGTTTCGGCGTGCGTAACTCCGGTGCTATCACCGTGGTAGAAGGCATTGGCGACAACGGTTGTGAATATATGACGGGTGGTATCGTCTGCATTCTGGGTAAAACCGGCGTTAACTTCGGTGCGGGCATGACCGGCGGTTTCGCTTACGTTCTCGATGAAAGCGGCGATTTCCGCAAACGCGTTAACCCGGAACTGGTCGAGGTCTTAAGCGTTGACGCTCTGGCGATCCATGAAGAGCATCTGCGTGGTCTTATCACCGAGCATGTGCAGCATACCGGCTCTCAGCGCGGTGAAGAGATTCTGGCGAACTGGTCAACCTTCGCCACTAAATTTGCGCTGGTTAAACCGAAGTCCAGTGATGTAAAAGCACTGCTGGGTCACCGTAGTCGTAGCGCAGCTGAGTTGCGCGTGCAGGCGCAGTAAGGGGTAGCAACAATGAGTCAGAATGTTTATCAATTTATCGACCTGCAGCGCGTTGATCCGCCAAAGAAACCGCTGAAGATCCGCAAAATTGAGTTTGTTGAAATTTACGAGCCGTTTTCCGAAGGCCAGGCCAAAGCGCAGGCTGACCGCTGCCTGTCGTGCGGCAACCCATACTGCGAGTGGAAATGCCCGGTACACAACTACATCCCGAACTGGCTGAAGCTAGCCAACGAGGGGCGTATTTTTGAAGCGGCGGAACTGTCGCACCAGACCAACACCCTGCCGGAAGTTTGCGGACGAGTCTGCCCGCAAGACCGTCTGTGCGAAGGTTCCTGCACTCTGAACGATGAGTTTGGCGCGGTGACCATCGGCAACATTGAGCGCTATATCAACGATAAAGCGTTCGAGATGGGCTGGCGTCCGGATATGTCTGGTGTGAAACAGACCGGTAAAAAAGTGGCGATTATCGGCGCAGGCCCGGCAGGTCTGGCGTGTGCGGATGTCCTGACGCGTAACGGCGTAAAAGCCGTTGTCTTCGACCGTCATCCAGAAATTGGCGGGCTGCTGACCTTCGGTATTCCGGCCTTCAAGCTGGAAAAAGAGGTAATGACGCGTCGCCGTGAAATCTTCACCGGCATGGGTATTGAATTCAAACTCAATACCGAAGTGGGCCGCGACGTGCAGCTGGACGATCTGCTGAGTGATTACGATGCCGTCTTCCTTGGCGTCGGGACTTATCAGTCAATGCACGGCGGGCTGGAAAACGAAGACGCCGATGGCGTGTACGCAGCGCTGCCGTTCCTTATCGCCAACACCAAACAGTTAATGGGCTTTGGTGAAACCCGCGACGAACCGTTCGTCAGCATGGAAGGCAAACGCGTGGTGGTCCTTGGCGGTGGCGACACTGCGATGGACTGCGTGCGTACGTCCGTGCGCCAGGGAGCGAAGCACGTTACCTGTGCCTATCGTCGTGATGAAGAGAACATGCCGGGTTCCCGCCGCGAAGTGAAAAACGCGCGGGAAGAAGGCGTAGAGTTCAAATTCAACGTCCAGCCACTGGGGATTGAAGTGAACGGTAACGGCAAAGTCAGCGGCGTAAAAATGGTACGTACCGAAATGGGCGAACCGGATGCCAAAGGCCGTCGCCGCGCGGAGATCGTTGCAGGTTCCGAACATATCGTTCCGGCAGATGCGGTGATCATGGCGTTTGGTTTCCGTCCACACAACATGGAATGGCTGGCAAAACACAGCGTCGAGCTGGATTCACAAGGCCGCATCATCGCCCCGGAAGGCAGCGACAACGCCTTCCAGACCAGCAACCCGAAAATCTTTGCTGGCGGCGATATCGTCCGTGGTTCCGATCTGGTGGTAACCGCTATTGCCGAAGGTCGTAAGGCGGCAGACGGTATTATGAACTGGCTGGAAGTTTAAGCTCTGTCCCAGCGCCGCCTCCTCAGAAAAGAGTCGGCGCTGAAATTCTCCTTTCTTTCTGGAAAGCGCCTCGCATAATCTGAAGAAAACCAATGTAATACGCTCATCTGGATTGTTACCGGTAGATGCCCGGCGTATAGCTGATTCCATTATTCAACGCAGCGCCATATAAAGGGACAGATAATGGAATCGCTCTCAGAGAGAACCTCAACAGGCTACCAGCAAATCCATGACGGTATTATTCACCTGGTCGATAGCGCCCGGACGGAAACGGTACGTAGCGTTAACGCGCTGATGACCGCGACATACTGGGAAATTGGCCGACGAATTGTCGAATTTGAACAAGGTGGCGAGGCCAGGGCTGCGTATGGTGCGCAGCTAATCAAGCGACTATCAAAGGATTTAAGTCTAAGGTATAAGCGTGGTTTCTCTGCAAAAAACTTACGCCAAATGAGGCTTTTTTACCTCTTTTTTCAACATGTTGAAATTCGCCAGACAGTGTCTGGCGAATTAACACCATTGGGAATTCCGCAGACACCATCTGCAGAATTCCCATCGGCAAAGATTTGGCAGACGCTGTCTGCCAAATTGAGAGGCTGTTTGATATTTCCACAGCTTTTGTATTGCATCTCCTATTTTCGGTTTGTATATTCATGCAAATAAACGAAGGAAAGTTGCCATGATTTACATTGAACAGCTTGAATTAATCCATAAAAGTGGTGATGTGTTGTATCCAGTAAAAATAACCAGAAAATCATCAGGAAAAACTGCCTTCCACCTTGTTCCATTCGGCTTAAATAAGACTCACGACCTTCTAGAGGTGGAAGATGCTTCAGAAGCAATTCGGCTGGTGATTGATGAACGTCATTCCATTCGCTGCAGTACACTTACAGCAACTATTACGAATAAAAAGGGCAAGCGAATTAAGCGGACAGGTATATACAGTATCAAGGGTGTTAACATAAAAGAATACAACGTCAGGTAATGGCACAGAGCGGTCCGTCAGTTCAGGTTTGGCTCTGTGCCAAAGATGGGTCAGGTCACACCTGATCTAATAAATTTAAGCCATTAAATCAGCCTTAACCTTCACCACCACCTTTTTAATCTCACCCGGCTCGCCGACAACGCATCCTGGTTTATGCGGTTCTCCCGGCATAAACACGGCGAACATTCCCGGTTTTAAGTTGATGGTTTGCTCGTTTTCAATGGCGCTGCAAAGCTGGTAATCATCTTCATGGTGGAACTCTTCACATTGGCGCGCAGTGCCTGCCATGCCAAACAGAATCCGTTCCTCACCGTTTAATAACAGCTGGATATCAATGTATTGCTCGTGCAATTCCGCTTTTTTCTCGACGGGCGATTGAGTGTTAAACGTCATGACATTCATAAAAATATTGTCGCCCTGTAATTCGTAACGACCCGGCGCTTTTTCTTGCGGTCTGGCAGCTAAGGCCAGCGTTAACGCGTCCTGTAACGCAGGATGTAACCCAGCAGACGGTAATGACTGTACTTCACCCATCATCATAATTTTTCTCCCTGGGCCAACAGCGCAGCCCCAAGTAAACCTGCATCATGGCGGTAATGCGCCGCCAGTAAATCAACATGAAATGCCGCTGGCTCCTGCGCCAGATACATTTCCACCAACGCCAGATACCCTTCTGCCAGACCAACGCTGCCACCAACCACCACGCACTGGCAATCAGTTGTGGCTTTAATATCAGCGATCAGCCTTGCAAGCGTACGTGCGGAGCGATGAATCAGTTGCTGCGCCTGCTCATCGCCCTGCCCGGCGCGTGTGAAAATAGTTCTCGCATCCGCGCCAGCCAGCTCGCCCTGCGCTGCCGCCGCAATGCCGCGACCAGAAGCAATTGCTTCCACGCAACCTGTGCGTCCACAGCCGCAGACTGGGCCGTGTGGATCGGCAAGCGTATGCCCGATGTGCCCCGCCAGACCGCCAGGGCCGGTAAGCAGTTTGCCGCCGCTCACTACACCGCCGCCGACGCCAGTGGAAACGGTGATAAAGACCATATCGGTTATATCGCCTTCCAGCGCCTGATACTCTGCCCATGCTGCGGCCTGCGCGTCGTTAATGGCAATGGTCGGCAAATTGGTAAGTTGTTCCAGCGTTTTGACTAACGGAAAGTGTAGCAATCCACCGAGATTATGCGGATTCAGCGCCAGCAAACTGCCGTCGCGAATAATTCCGGTTGAAGCGATGGCAACCCGCTGCGCATGAGCTTGCAACGGAGAGACTAATGCGGATAAGGCATCACGCAAGGCTTCTGGTGTCTGGCTGGCTGGCGTAGGAAGTTCACGACGATCGCGGATCTGCCCGTCAGCGCCAATCAGCGCGGCGGCAAGTTTAGTACCGCCGATATCAATCGCCAGTGTGGTCATAGCACCGCCTTTTTCATCGCTGTGTTGTACCACTGACAAATGTGTTCAAGACGCGTAATGGCAGAACCGACCGTCACCGCCCACGCGCCGTGGCGCATCGCATCTGCCGCCTGAGCAGGCGTGTTGTAACGCCCTTCGGCAATCACCCGACATCCGGCTTCGCTCAACGTTTTCACCAGCGCCAGATCCGGCTCTTCTGGCGTTTCAGGCGTGGTATAGCCAGAAAGCGTAGTGCCAATAATTTCGGCTCCCAGCTTTTGGCATGCCAGGCCGTCTTCCGGCGTTGAGCAGTCGGTCATCGCCAGTAAACCGTGATGGTGAATACGTGCCAGCAGCGTTTCAACAGGCACCGGACGCGGGCGGTCGGTGCCGTCAATGGCGATAATGTCCGCGCCCGCCTGCGCCAGCGCATCAACATCTTCAATATAGGCCGTGATGCGTACCGGAGAATCCTCCAGATCGCGTTTCACAATCCCGATAATTGGCACGCTCACCACCGCACGCGTGGCTTGCAGATTTGCCACACCTTCAATGCGAATGGCAACCGCGCCCGCCTGTTCTGCCGCTAATGCCATGGCGGCGACGATTTCGGGTTTATCGAGCGGGCTGTCCGGAACCGGCTGGCAGGAGACAATCAGGCCACCGTTAGCAGCGATTTTTTGATCCAGTTGTGCAAGTAACGACATACATCTTCCCTTAGCGAAAGGCCCGGTACATAGACCGGGCAACAGGATTAACTTTTGGTTTTGACTAAATCGTTTTTGGCGCTGCCAAACGGCACGGCACCGCTGAATGGTTTACCGTCGATAGCGTCATGAGTACGCAACGCTTCCGGGCGCAACCAACGCTGAACGCGAGAAGGCATATCCAGCCCAATCAGCAGGATCACCACGAACGTCAGACTGAACGAGAGCGATGCCAGCGCAGTACCCAGATCCAGACGTTGAGCGATCAACGCGCCGATGATTGGGGCCAGTGCACCGCCCAATGCGCCAACGTTGTAGGTAAAGCCCAGGCCCGCTGCACGCTGGTCGGTATCGAAATAACCGCCAATCAGTTTTGGTAAGATCCCGGCGATCCCTTGTCCAAGCATTTGCTGGAAGAACAGTAACAGACCGAGCACCCAGACGTTTGCGCCGCCAATCGCAAATACCGGAATAATCAGCAGCTGCGAGGCCAGCAGGCTACAAACGTACGCTTTGCGGGTTCCCAGCCAGTCACCGAGGAAGCCACCTACGCAGCATCCCACCGCCGCGCCAAAGCCACTAAAGAACAGCACATTGGCTACAGTATGCGGGTTATAAGCCAGATCGGTTTTCAGATACGTTGGCAGCAGCGCCTGAATCGGCCATGAGTAGAGGAAAGCAAACAACACGACCACCATCAGCATTACGCCCGTTGGCCAGCGTTTGCCTGTACTCTGCACCATAAAGCTGATAAAGATTGCGGCGCATAACAGCCCAAGAACAGCGACGATCGCGGCATTTTGCAGGTTACCGGCGAAGCAGAACCACAGCGCAGTAGCCGCCGCCAGTGTCATTACGATATTGGCAATGCGATGTTCACCACGGTAGAGAATATCCACCATTGTGCGTACTGGTGCTTTACCTGCGTGTTTCTCTTTCCAGTCTTCCGCTTCCGGGATGTTTTTACGCAGCCAGAGAGCAAAGATGATTGGCAAAATGCCGATAAAGAACAGCGCACGCCAGCCCCAGACCGGAACCACCAGGCTATAGACCTGAGCGGCAACGACGGCCCCCACAGAGAAGCCTGAAATCAAAAAACCACTGGCTTTGTTACGCAGATGTTTTGGCCAGCTTTCAATGACATAGGTGGCGCTGGAACCGTATTCACCCGCCATCCCCATGCCGATGACCAGACGAGCGATAAACATGGTGATGTAGCCTGGCGCAAAGCCGCAGGCCAGCGTCCCGGCCGAGAAGAGAACGATGCTGGTGACCATTGCCAGACGACGCCCGTAGCGGTCACCCATAGCGCCGAGCATCAGGCCGCCGAACCAGCGAGAGATAAAGGCTGCAGAGATCAGACTTGCCGCCTGCACCGTCGTCAGCCCGAATTCACCCTGTACTTCGGTGAGTACCAGGGCGATTAAAACGAAATCAAAACCGTCAAGCAGATATCCCAACCAGGCAGCGGAAAATGCGCGCCATTGTGCACGGTTGAGATGGCGATACCACGGGATATTCTGGGTTGTAGTACTCATTGTGAGTCTCCCGCGGTGGGCGATGCCCACACGCTTTGGTATGAAAATTGTAGGGTACAGATGCGTTTATTTCCCCTCACCCGGTAGGGGCGAGCGAGGGGAAACAACTCACCCGCGCTCTTGCATCAACTGCTGGGCCAGCGCCTTCAGTTCTGGCAGATATTTTTCATCTACCGGTCCAAACGGTTTGCGGCACAGCGGCACAGAAACGACATCCATATAATGGAGGACAGTTTTCAGGCCGCGGAATACGCCCGTTTTGATCAGTAAATCAATGACTTTATTGCATTCAGTTTGCAGTTTCTGCGCGGTCTGGATATCGCCTTCTTTCAGCGCCTTAACGATCCCCTGATAGCGCCAGCCCATGATGTTGTAGGTACTACCGATACCACCATCAGCGCCCGCCAGCAGACCAGAGGCGAAGATTTCGTCGTAACCGTTATAGAGCACAAGATCAGGATGTTCACGACGGATCTGCTCCATCTGATAGAGATCGCCAGAGGTCTGTTTCAGCGCACCTACGCCAGGCAATGTAACAAGTGTGTTGATCTGATCCAGGGTCAGTTTTACCCCACTCAGGGCTGGAATGTTGTACACCACCATCGGCAAACCATCCGCCGAATCAATAATTGCCCGATAGTGATCGCAGTGTTCTTCAAAGCTGAAAGGATAGTAGAACGGCGTGACGGCGGAGACGGCATCGAAGCCATAACGTTTAGCCGATGCCGCAAGTTGTTGGCTTTCGGCGGTGCTGACGCAACCGACGTGGGCGATGAGTTTAATCTTACCTTTCGCCTCTTCGGCGACGATTTCCAGTACCTGTTCACGCTCGGAAAGGCTTTGTACAAAGGCCTCGCCGGTCGAACCACCCACGTATAAACCGTCGATGCCCTGCTGAATATTGAACTGAACCAGGCGGCGCAGACTCGCTTTATCCAGTGCTTGTTGTTGATCAAAAGGAGTCAGGAGTGCAGCCATTACGCCACGTAAATTCGTTGCCATAAATACCTCTGAAGTGATGCTTGTCTGATAAACGATATACCTTTATACCTGTTATACCAGATCAATTAAGCAACACCCCATACAGAAAGCTTATAATGCGATCTGCTTCACTAAAGTGGCATTATTTCTTTTTGTTGGTGGTCTGACCGAAGGCGTGCCAGGTAGCAGAGACGCTGTTGAGATGCGATTGCAACGCACGATCGGCTTCGTCAGGATCATGACGGCGGATCGCATCAACGATCGCAATATGCTGTTGATAGCTAACGTTGTTATGCTCGTGCAGAGCCTGATCAGCCACGGTTGGACGTGCGGCGATCAGCCAGTCGAGCAGGGCAACGTGGATCGCCATGAAGATTGGGTTACCTGGGATCTCCGCCAGCACGCGGTGGAAATCAACGTCTGAACGAATGAATGCCGCGTTGTTATCCAGCGACTGACTGTTGATTTCCAGTGCTTTTGCCAGCAAATCGATTTGCTCATCGGTGGCGTGTTCAGCCGCATAGCGCACCAGGCTGGATTCAAAGAACAGACGTAATTGTTCGAAATGGGCAATCCCACCGGGATGAGAAAGGAAATCTTTCGCCATGCCGGAAAGCTCACCGATGATAGTGTCCGCAGAAGGACGCGAGACGCGAGCGCGTTCGCCGTTGTTTATTTGCACCAGACCTTTGCGTTTTAACGCTGCCAGCGCTTCGCGCACAGAAGGACGCCCGACGTTAAAGAACGCCATCAGTTCGCGTTCAGACGGTAATTGTTCACCTTCGCCAAATTCACGACGGCGGATCATCTGTTCCAGCTCTTCTTCCACCATTTCGGAGAGTTTTTTACGCGCCAGCGGGCGGCTACGCAAGTTGCGACCAATTGCAGGTGAAGAATCTTCGGTTTGCGAATCAAATGCGTTCATAAGGCCCATTCTGTAAGGTCAGTGTGATTAACATCATCAGTGACATCCTATCACAGGATTGAAAGTAGGGGAAAATGGCAGGTTTTTCTCTTTGTGCCTCATCATTACCATAATTAACGGAATAATTAACTATTGCGAAAAATTAATGTAACGCAGATAAACACATTCCGATTGAATTATTCATAAGACTATTCACAAGCATTATGAATATTATGAATGTGTTCTTACAAAATAATCATAAGCGCATATTTTTTAATGAAAAATCACCTCATCCACAATTAAAAACACGACATCCGCACCATAAATAGCCTTGCAAAAAATATAACATCGTTGTTTTCAATCTGCCGTTTATGGGATTGACCGTTTTCTTTTGACACGGAGTTCAACAATGTTCGGCATAATTATATCTGTCATCGTATTAATTACGATGGGCTATTTGATCCTGAAAAACTACAAACCTCAGGTGGTGCTGGCTGCCGCAGGTATCTTCCTGATGATGTGCGGTGTCTGGTTAGGGTTCGGTGGTGTACTCGATCCCACCAAAAGCAGCGGCTACTTGATCGTCGATATTTATAATGAAATCCTGCGCATGCTGTCCAACCGCATTGCCGGATTGGGGCTGTCGATTATGGCGGTGGGCGGTTATGCCCGCTACATGGAGCGCATAGGGGCCAGTCGCGCGATGGTGAGCTTGTTAAGCCGCCCGTTAAAACTCATTCGCTCGCCGTATATTATTCTGTCGGCAACTTACGTCATCGGCCAAATCATGGCGCAGTTTATTACCAGCGCCTCCGGTCTGGGTATGTTGCTGATGGTCACCTTATTTCCGACGCTGGTGAGTCTGGGAGTAAGTCGTCTCTCTGCGGTGGCAGTTATCGCAACCACGATGTCCATTGAGTGGGGGATTCTGGAAACGAACTCCATTTTTGCTGCCCAGGTAGCGGGAATGAAAATTGCCACATACTTCTTCCACTACCAGCTTCCGGTCGCCTCTTGCGTCATTATCTCGGTGGCGATCTCCCACTTTTTCGTGCAACGCGCTTTTGACAAAAAAGATAAAAATATCAATCACGAACAGGCAGAGCAAAAAGCTCTCGATAATGTCCCGCCGCTCTATTACGCCATTTTACCTGTGATGCCGTTAATCCTGATGCTCGGCTCGCTGTTCCTCGCCCACGTCGGGCTGATGCAGTCAGAACTGCATCTGGTGGTGGTGATGTTACTGAGTTTGACTGTGACGATGTTTGTTGAGTTCTTCCGCAAGCATAACTTGCGCGAAACAATGGACGATATGCAGGCGTTTTTTGACGGCATGGGTACGCAGTTTGCCAACGTGGTAACGCTGGTGGTCGCGGGTGAAATATTTGCGAAAGGCTTAACGACGATTGGCACTGTCGATGCGGTTATCAGGGGGGCGGAGCATTCTGGTCTGGGCGGTATTGGCGTGATGATTATTATGGCGCTGGTCATTGCCATTTGTGCCATTGTGATGGGCTCTGGCAATGCGCCGTTTATGTCATTTGCCAGTCTTATTCCGAATATCGCAGCCGGACTACATGTACCAGCGGTTGTAATGATTATGCCGATGCATTTTGCCACGACGCTAGCGCGCGCGGTTTCGCCGATTACTGCGGTGGTGGTCGTTACGTCAGGAATTGCAGGCGTTTCGCCTTTTGCGGTGGTGAAGCGGACAGCGATCCCCATGGCAGTCGGTTTCGTGGTGAATATGATTGCCACAATCACGCTATTTTATTAAGTCATTAAAAAGACAAAACAGGCCGCCTGGGCCTGTTTTGTATTACTTCACAACGCGTAATGCCGGTCGACCACCGCGTGGTGGCTGCGGAGGTTCATCGTCAGGATGAGTGTCATCATCGTGATCTGGCTTGTCGCCATCAATAACCGACATAACGGTTTCGTTGTCTGCCGATGCCTCTTCATCATTCATGATGCTGGTATCTTCATCGTAGGCAGCTTCAGGCTCAAACATCGTGCCTGCGCCATTTTCACGGGCGTAGATAGCCAGCACGGCAGCCAGCGGCACAGAAACCTGACGCGGAATGCCACCAAAGCGCGCGTTAAAGCGCACCTCATCATTCGCCAGTTCCAGATTGCCGACAGCACGCGGCGCAATGTTGAGTACGATTTGCCCGTCACGCGCATATTCCATAGGAACCTGCACGCCAGGGA
>OGQY01001678.1_pt1 | contig 14480 bp, 10 predicted proteins | sample 1553361 | NCBI WGS metagenome assembly OGQY01 (sample SAMEA2579963, study PRJEB22360) | human gut metagenome | reverse complement strand
ATATTTACAACAGGCAGAACGCCACCTGGCAGGGTTCGGTGACCTGGGTGGAAAAAAAAGAAAAGCAGCAGTTCCGCAGCGCTTTAGAATTATTAAAACTGATAGAGAGTGCTTTGGATGAAGAGGAGGGAGAAAACCATGAAAAGTAGAAATAAAAAAAGACTTCTGGCATTGGTGCTTTGCATGGTCGTTGCCATAAGCAACAGCAGCTTCATATTCGCATCCGAGACCGGACAGGCCGAATACCCACAGGAAGCGGAAGTATAGACTCAGGACGAAGCCGTTGCCGATGACATGGACGTGGCTGGCTACGCAGCAGATGAAGGCCAGGCAGTAGCCGAGGAGCAAACCGCACCGGTGGAGCAAGTCGCCGCAGAACCGGTCGCAGAACAGGAAGCAACCGTCGCAGCTCCGGCAGAACAGCCGACAGCGGAAACACCTGCAGCAGAACAGCCGACAACAGAAGCACCTGCAGCAGAGACACCTGCAGCCCAGGAACCTGCAGCTGCACCGACCGAGGAGACAGCTCCCGCAGCAGAAAATGTTACAGCGGAAACTCCTGAGGAAGATGCAACACAGGCGGAAGCTGAAAACCAGCAGCTCACATGGAGTCAGGATGTTGGAGATACAACCGTTAACGTAACTGCAGAAGCAGGAGCACTTCCTGCAGATGCACAGCTTTCCGTAACAGAGATTACTTCAGAAGATGAAGTAAAAGAAATCGAAAAAGCAGTAGAAGAAAAAGCGATCGAAGAACAGTTTTCCATCAAGAATATCTTCTCCTACGATATCAAATTCCTGGTAAACGGATCCGAAGTACAGCCAACCACTCCGGTACAGGTCAGTGTAGACACTCCGGAAATCACATCCGGTGAGGATGCAGCAGTACTGCATGTGGATGACAATAATGTAGCGGAAGATATGAACGGTGCTGTTGATGGAGAAGGAAAAGTCGTATTCGATGCTCCGCATTTTTCTACATACGTTATTGCTCAGAAAGGTGAACCAAAGGTTAACGTTACCATTGAATACTATGATGATAGCCAGGGTTCAAGGCCTATGATATATGCAAGCAAAAAGGAATTATCACCTGGGGAAAGCATAAGCAATTATGACATAGCTGATAACTGGACTATCAATCGGGCAGAGAAGAGTACTGCAAATGGAAGCTTCAAAGGCATATCAATATCAGATCTTAATGAAATCAAATTCGTAAGTGATTGCACAATTAAGGTTTATTATACTCCTATAGATAAGGAGATTGCTGGAAGTACTATATTTTATGACTATACAGTTAAAGCAGGAACAAAAGAAAACTATTTCGGTTCCTACCATTACAGTACTAACTATTATTCATTTAATCAGTTGATAAATGACAAATCACCACAAACGGATAGTGAAAACAAAAAACTTATTGCAGGCACGAATGATCAAAAAAATGGTCAAAATTATCCGGAGTATCAAAAGTATAAGATTAGTTTGCCAAGTAGATTGCCAGATAGTAACGTTGGTCCAACAAAAGATGCAAACAATTATACTGGAGGAGAAAATACAATCCCAGGATTGCTAAAAGAAATTGATGATAACGGTAATGTAATATTCAATTACGCAGAACCGGGATTTTTTGTGGATAGTGATTATAAAATTGATTATAAAGCAAATCGGGATGATAGTGCTGAAGAGAGATATCTGAGAAGGGTGTATAAAAAATACACTCTGGTATTTAACCGAAAAGGTGATACTTATACACTTAATGGCGTAAGAAATGGAAGTGGAGGTTGGGTTACAGGCGCAGGAAACAATTTCTATCCGTTAAACGAAGTGCTACCTTCTTATGAAGAGAGTGAAAGAGGCAATAACAATTATTTCGGAATGCGATATGATGTCACATTCAAAATCGGTGATTATGTAGGACCACTTAATTACAAATTCAAAGGTGACGATGATTTATGGGTAGTTCTTGATGGTAAGAAAATAGTAATTGATCTTGGTGGTATTTATAGCGCAGCAACAGGAAATGTTGATTTGTGGAAGTATATTGGTGATAAAGAAAATCTGACAGAAGCACAAAAACAGCAGAATCATACATTGACAATTCTTTACATGGAACGTGGTGCAGGCGCATCTAATTGTGAGATGAAGTTTACTCTTCCATCAGCGAAGATACAGCAGGTCGATCAGACACAGATGACAAACATTTCATTCTATAAAACAGATGCAGAAGGAAAAGGTCTTTCTGGTGCACAGTTTAGTTTAACGAATGACACCACACATACTACAATGCTTGCAGCTTCCGACAGTGACGGATTAGTTCAGTTCCAGCAGCTCGTAGAGGGAACCTATACATTAACAGAAACACAGGCACCAAACGGTTATGTTACACCTACAACGTCATGGAAAGTAAAAGTAACTAATGGTAGTGGTGGTTTAAGTGCAAAGATATACCAGGCAAATGGTACAGAACTGAGAAAACTTATCAGTGGTGGATACCAGATTATCAACTCGGCAAGCACACCAGTACAGCCTCCGACACCGGGCATTGTTGAGACAAAGAAAGAACTGTCTCATGAAAAGTATATTGCTAAGAATGAAGATGGTACATACAATCTTACATTAAATGTGTCAGGTGCAGTTGGAAGCGAGTCCTATGCGAATAAGCTGGATGTACTGTTCGTGATGGATACGTCGAACAGTATGAAATGGGAAATGACATATACTGGAAGTTCTAGCAAGAAGTATTTGAAAGATTACCAAACAAATTCGAATAGTCGTTTCTACAATCAGAAAAAAGCTGTAGAAGATGCTGTTGCCAAATTGAAAAACAAGAAAAATGTAGATGCTCAATTTGCAGTTGTGGCGTTTGATACACAAGCGGGTATCAAAACAAATTGGACAAAGGACTCGATTACATATCCCACCAGTGTTGGAAATTATAAGAGTAATAACTGGGAGGCAGGTGGAACAAATTATCAAGCTGGATTGAGAAAAGCGGACGAATTACTTAAAAAAGGAAGAACCGATGCAACAAAAATAGTTGTATTTCTATCAGATGGAGATCCGACTTTGTACTACGATACATATGATGGTAAAGAGGACGTTTATGGTAGCGGAAAAGGATATGATCCTGATGCAATGGCTAAGGCCCAAACTCAACTTGGAACAATGAGTATGAACTACTTCTACACAGTCGGAGTTGGTCCTAAAGATAGTTACGATCATTTATCAGATCTGAAGGAAAGTGCTCCGATTGGAACAGTAACCGGTAGTTACAACGGCACAGATTCAAGTAATTTGAAAAATGCTTTTGATTCAATCATCAGAGATGCTACAGATCTTCTTTGTACAGAGGTAACTGTAACCGATACGTTGACCGATGAAGTTGAGTTGGCTGATCAAGAGTTACAGGTGGTTGTCAAAGATGAAACTGGAAAGGTTATCAATAAGCTGAAAAATGCTTCAGGAAATAAAGTAGACGTATCAGACATTATAACTACCCAGACAAAAAAAGACTCAGATGGTAAGACTCAGATTATTATGCAATTTGAATCTGACTATAAACTGGAATCAGGTTACACATATTATGTAACAGCAAAAATCCGGCCAACAACAAAAGCCTATCTGGAGTATCAGAATGGAAGCTATACAGGCACTGGTGATAAAAATACAGACGAATATCTTGGTACAGGCAAAAAACCTGGAAATGATACTAGGAATGATGGAACATCTTCAGAACAAAATGGATTCTATTCAAACGTATCAGCTAATGTAACATACAAGTACAATAACAAAACATATACGAAACCTTATGCGAAACCTGTTATACAGGTAAATGACAGTACAGTTTCTCACACAGTGGATAAGAAGTGGGAAAATGACTCAGATAAAGTAGCAGTTGATGTCGAGTTGAAGGCTTATGTAACAGAAGCGGCGGATTCTCAAATAAACGCTGATAATCCGAAGTATCTTACAAGTGCAGATGTAAAAAATCTTCCGACGTCCATGCAAGTTAATTTGTCAGAAACAAACAACTGGACATATACCTGGGAAAATCTTCCAACTAAATACTTCTACGAAACTACGGATGGTATCAAAGAAACAGAGATCCATTACACAGTAGAAGAAGTCCAGACAGATGCGACAAAGGCATTTTACGGTCAGGTTACTGAGTCAAGTGATGGAAAGACCACTACGATTCGGAATAAGAAGAAAGATCAGGAAGATAAGCCGTTTATTGAAGTGACAAAAACATTTAAAGGGCTTACAAAAGATCAGATTCGAGAGTTGGCAGAGGCAAGTAGTCCGTATACAATTACATTGACTCATACTAAAACAAATACGACTAAACCGCTTACAATGGATGCAAGTGAATTAGACCGTATTCTTCGGGGCAGTGATGATGAAAAAGTATGGACATACACCTGGAAACTGGAAGATTGTTTGGATGGCACATACAAAGTCAGCGAAAGTAATTACAGTAAAGAAGGATACGATGTAACCGTCACTGTCAATGGACAACAAGTTACAGATTGGACTGATTTTTCAGTAGGTACAAAGCAAGCAACAATAAGCGAATATAAACAATCTGGAAAGACTACTACGCGTTCACCAAAAGAGTTTACTATAGGCAAAGTTAATTTAATTGTTGCAAAGCTCACTGCGAACGAAGGATATTTTGTGTGGACAAGCACACCGGTAAGCATCAGTGAACGTAAAGAGATAGTGAAATTGATAAATGATAAAATCGTTGGAATCAAAGGAATCGGATTTAGTCCAGAAGCAGAATTACAAAAATGCTATTTCTATAGTGGAAATGGAATAGAAGACACGTTGGTATTCAGAAATGGTGAAATCAAGTATGACGGGCAGAATAAACTTACGTTTGATGCATCAAAGCAGTGGACAATGTTTGCAGCTGGAACGTACACATTTAAAGAAACACAGAACGCTGAGATTCAGATCACGAATACTTATTCAGAGCAAACTGCAGATTTAGATTTGATTAAGACTTCAGAAGCCGGAACAAAATTTGATGGTGCAGAATTCAAGCTGTATAAGAAGAATGATAAGGGAGTATATGAACTTCAGAAATTTGAATATACAGATGAGTCTGGAAGAAATCAGACAAGAGAAACCATTCAGGTAATAAATACCGGAGGATCAGAAGCTGAACTTAAAAATCTTCAGTCTGGACAGTACTATCTGGAAGAAGTAAAGGCACCGGAAGCTTGTATGTTGTTAGCAGACAAGATTTATTTCAAACAGGAAAAGGGTGTAATTACTTTAACAGATAAGAATGGAAACCCACTTTCAAGTATACCTAAAATGTGGAATCTTTCGGACACAAATGGAAAATATACTCTAACTGTTAAAAATGAGATTATCTACGATCTTCCATCCACCGGACACTCCGGAATCTTCAACATCATGATGAGTGGAATCCTGCTGATGTTCGCAGGCATTCTAATCATATACAAGATGAAAGGCAAGGAGGTGCTGAAAAATAAGAAACCTTAATATTTCAGTGGCCTCCAAGCCACAACAATGATTTCCAGTGCAAATAAAAGGAGAAAAGGCACTGAAAATAAAAGAGAGGAAATAAAAAAGAAAAGGAGAAAATCATATGAGTAAAGTGAAAAAAATTTTATCAGTGATTATGGCGATGGTAATGGTACTGGCGATGAGCGTACCGACATTCGCAGGAACAGTAACACCTTCAAAGATTACAGTAAACAATCTGGATGCAAAGGCCACTATTACCTGGTTACAGATTATAGAACCAAGCCAGTTTACTGCAACAGGTTGGACATTTACTAATGGAGCGTTGGCTGAGTTCCAGAAAGTTACAGCATTCAGTGGATTAGATGAACAGCAGATTCTTTGGAAATTGATTAAATATGCTGACAAAGATAATAAAGTGACTGTGCCAGCAGGTACAACAGCGGCAACAGCAGCAGATTTCCAGGCTGCAATGGTAAATGTAGAGAAGAATTTGGGAAACTCATATACGGCTAATGACGTAAAAGGTAATGAAATTACAGCAAATAAAGCTGGTGTTTATGCTATTAAAGCTACAACTACAGATACAGCTAACTATGCATATAGCCCGATGGCAGCATTTGTATCTTTCAAACCATATACAACTGCTCCTACAACATTAGATAATGCAACAGTAAACGCAAAAAGAACGACAATTAAAATCGAAAAAACAAGTTCTGAAACTGATGGTGTAGTAGAGATCAATAAAGAAGTTGAATATACAGTAACTACAAACGTTCCGTATATTTCAGATAATGTAGCAGATAAAGACGTTAAATACACTATCACTGATAAAATTACCGGAGCAGAGTATAGTGCGAAGAATGGTACACTGGATGTCACAGTGATATTAGGCGATGGAGAGGCTGCGAAAACAGAAACATGTCAGGTAACTGTTAAAACTGAAACTGAACCAGCAGGACAGAGTTTTGTTTTAGATTTGAGTGATATCGCAAAAAATAGAAACAATGCAAACTTATCACTTGTTATTAAATATAAAGCAATTGTTAAATCTGAAAAAGTAGAAAATACCGTTGTACCAAATGATGGAAACCATACTTTCACACCAAAAACAAATACTTTGTATACGGCAAAAATCACAATGACAAAAACTGGTGATGCAAGTGCTAAGTTAGAGGGAGCAGGATTTGTTGTTTACAGGGTTGATGGCGAAAAAACATATTATGCATTAGTTGTAAAAGATACCTCCAAGTCTAACAATGAATACGTTGTGACAGAATGGACAGAAAACTTTGAAACAGCAAAAGCAGAGAACAATCTGGTTATGACAGACTCAGAAGGTAAAGTTGTTGTAAGAGGTCTTGATGACTCTTATACATATAAGTTTAAAGAAGTTAAGGCACCAGAAGGCTACTCTGTTAACACCGATGATTCTAGTGCAACATGGGATACAGCAACAGATGAAAATCCACAGACATCAGACAAACGTACTGGTACAGCTAGCATGACTGATACAAAACTCTCCGCTCTGCCATCCACCGGTGGTATCGGTACAACAATCTTCACAATCGGCGGTTGCGCTATCATGATCGTAGCAGCTGGTCTGTTCTTCGCAACAAGAAGAAAAACTCAGAAATAATTAACAATAAGGAACCCCGTACACTCTCAGGAGGAACGGAAGAACCCATGAAAACGGGGCGGCTCGCCCGCCCCGTTTTTGATAAAAAAGCATCACAAGACAGCATACAGATATAGCATTAGAGTTGAAACAAGATACAACAGTAAGGAGAGCCCGGATGAAGAAAAAATTATCAATTGTATTAGCAGGAATTTTGTTTTTAGCCGGTTTGTCCTTGTTGCTGTATCCGCTGGTGGCAAACCAGTGGAATAACTACAGACAGAGCCGACTGATCTCGGAATATGAATCTGTAGTAAAAGACGAATCAAGGAAAGGAACCATCAATTATGAAAAGGAATGGGAGCGGGCCAATGCGTATAACCAGTCTCTTCTTCCAAGCATCCTTCCCGATTCTTTCGCAATCGCAGCAGCATCCGATAAGCCCGGTGAGGAATATATGTCCTGTCTGAACATCCTGACAGATGAGATGATGGGATATGTGGAAGTGCCGAAGATCAATATCAAGATCCCGATCTTCCACACCACTTCGGAAGAAGTACTCAGCAAAGGAGCCGGTCATCTGGAAGGAAGTTCCCTTCCGGTAGGTGGAGAGAATACCCATTCGGTAATCTCTGCACACCGTGGTCTTCCAAGTGCCAGTCTTTTCACAGACCTGGATCAGCTGGAAGACGGAGATCATTTTCTGATCCGTGTACTGGATCAGACACTCTGCTACGAAGTGGATCAGATCCATATCGTGGAACCGGAGAATACCAGTGATCTGGCAGTGGAGCCGGGACAGGATCTGGTAACTCTTCTGACCTGTACTCCATATGCGGTCAACACGAAACGTCTTCTGGTAAGAGGGCATCGCGTACCGTATGAGGAAGAGACGATCGAGAAGGAAGAGAAAGAATCTCCGATGAGTCTCTATACCAACTATCTGTTATGGGTAGTGGTGGGGCTTGCAGTAACCGCAGTGCTGATCATATTCTTATGGCAGTACGACAAACGGCATAAGAGAAAAAGGAAAGAAAAACAGGCAGCAGCAGGTGGGGCACTAAAAGATGCCTCTGACCGGAAAGAGGAAGAGAGATGAGAAGAAAATTATCGGGAATTCTCTTTGGTCTGCTGTTTCTGGTAGGATTTGGGATCCTTGCCTACCCCACGGTATCCAATCAGTGGAATACGTACCGGCAGAGCAGGCTGATCAGTAATTATGAACAGGCGGTCAGCGATATGCAGCCGGAGGATTACACGAAAGAGTGGGAAGCGGCGAGAGAGTTCGACAGTACTCTGGTACAGAATAATATATATGGTGATGTGTTCGGCAGTGATGATGTGGACATGAAGGACACAGACTACTGGAAGGTTCTGAATGTGGCAGGTGATGGCGTGATGGGGTATCTCTCCATCCCGAAGATCAATATCAAGCTTGCCATCTACCACGGAACCGCGGAGGATGTTTTACAGACGGGGATCGGTCATATGAATGGCACATCCCTTCCCATCGGCGGAGAGAGTACCCACAGTGTACTTGCCGCTCACAGAGGTCTTCCGGCAGCCAGATTATTTACGGATATTGACCAGTTGAAGCAGGGGGATATGTTTTATATCCATGTACTGGATGAGACGATGGCCTATCAGGTAGACCAGATTCTGGATATGGTAGATAAAGATGATCACGAGACACTGGAGGAGGCACTGCAGATCCAGGAGGGGGAAGATCAGGTGACCTTATTCACCTGTACCCCATATGGTGTCAATTCCCACCGGCTTCTGGTCCGGGGAACGAGAGTTCCGTATAACGGTGAGGAGGAAGTGGAGAGTACACCGGTGGACAGCATGTTACGTGCCATCCAGAATTATTATATGTTATACTTAATCTTGGGATTAGCAGTGACACTGCTTGTGATACTGATCATGAAGTTCCTGTTTGACCGGAAGAATAAGAAACGCTCCGGTAAGACGGATGATATGTCGAAGGAGGGATAGAGGTGACTATGAAAAAGAGAATAAAAACCGCAGGGGCGCTGACCCTTGCAGCAATAACTGTTTTATCAGCAGCCGGTTTATCCAGTGTATATGGTGCTCTTGGAGTAGAGACAGATAGAAAATGTTCTCTTACATTTACATTGGACGACACGGAGTTCGATGAGCTTCGTGACCTGGAGATTCCGGTGGATGTGTACAAGGTAGCGGACATTACAGAAGAAGCAGTGTATGATACTGCAAAGTATACGGATTTTGCGGGTCTGGGACTGGAAAATGTGAGCAGTACTACCACCGCAGAGGAATGGGCACAGATGGCAGAGGATGCCATGAAGATCGTAGAGGATAAGAAAATTGCACCAACCGCAGATGTAAAAGTTACCAAACCGGCAGGTGCAGCGGAATCCACCGGTGTGATCAACAATCTGGAGACCGGTATGTATCTGGTACAGGCCGAAACCGTGCAGACCAGTGAGTACACCTATGATTTTACCCCGTACCTGGTATCTCTTCCGAATAACTATTATTCCCAAGAGAACCCGGACGATACCTGGGTATATGATGTGACAACCGGTATGAAGCCGCAGCAGACACAGCGTTACGGAGATCTGGAGATCTTCAAGGATCTGACAGAGTACAATGCTTCCCTTAAGGATGCACTCTTCGTCTTCCAGGTAGAAGGCACCAGAAACGGTGAACAGGTCTACAGTGATGTAGTTTCTATTAAGTTCAACCAGGCAGGTAAAAAATCAGTCCTGGTGAAACATCTTCCGGCAGGAACAAAAGTTACTGTAAAAGAAGTGTATGCAGGCGGAAGCTACAGCAACACTTCCGGTGACACACAGGAAACAGTGATCGTTGCCGAGGGAGTTACAGATAATCCGGCAAGCGTCAGCTTTACCAATACGTACAACGGAAAACTGATCCCGGGAACCGGTATCGTGAACCATTTTGAGAATAAGGACGGCGAGTGGAGCTGGGAACAGCAGACAGATGAACCCGCCATTGCCAATTAGGGAAAGGGGTGCAGGATATGAGAAAATTAAGTAAAAAAAGTCTTTGCCTTGCAGCCGCAGCCCTGACACTGACAGCGGGGATCAGCGCAGGAACAGCGATGGCGTATTTTACCACGTATGCGGAGGCTTCCGGTAATGTAACCCTGAATATGGGATTTACGGAGACAACGCCTACAGAGGAATTCAGTAACTGGACCAAACATGTAACCGTGAAGAATACCGGTGATTTTGCATGTTTTGTCCGTGTAAAAGCACTGGCAGGAGAAAAATATCAGGATGGCCTGCAGTACAGTGATTCCGATGGAAAGTGGACACCGGGAGAGAGCAGTTCGGTTCTGGATATTAAGATCGACAGCAAGGATACAGAAGACAGTTTTAATGTAGTCGTCGTTCAGGAATCCACAAAGGTTTTATATAATGAAAAGAATGAACCGTATGCAGACTGGACACAGATCGCTGATACCAGCGAGACAGCCGGAGAATAGGAGGGTGAGAGATGAGTAAGAAAAAGAGAATGCCCCTTGGGGGACTGACCGTGGCTCTTCTTTCCGCTTCTGTGGTATTGCTGGCAGGAAGTACGGTGGGAAGTGCCAGAGCGGCATTGACTTATTACAGTGAGAACTATGGCGCACAGGTAGAGGTTTCCAATATCGGTGTCAGCCTGGTGGAAAATGACAAGGTGATCAGCAAGAGAGATTACGCATTCAACGGAAAATGGGATGAGGCAACAGGTGATCTGCTGACAGGTCTGAAAGAAGAAAAGATCGTACCGGGAAAACAGTACGATGAAGCGATCAAGGTGACAAACAGTGGTTCCATTGACAGTTATGTCCGTGTGATCCTGAAGAAGAGCTGGACGAATAAAGAGGGGGTGAAAGATACCACTCTTTCCCCGGATCTGATCGATCTGAATCTAAAAGAGGGAAGTGGCTGGGTAATCGATAAGAATGCATCTACAAAAGAGAGAACCATTCTTTATTATACAGGCATTCTTCCAGCAGGAAAAAGCACACCGGCACTCAGCGATACGCTGACGATTGACGGCAGCATCGCTACCAAGGTAAAACAGGATGTCACAGAAAAAGACGGTTATAAAACCATCACCACAACCTACGCATACGATGGTTATAATTTCCAGCTTGAAGCCGAAGCAGATGCAGTACAGACGCACAACGCACAGGACGCCATCAAGAGTGCCTGGGGTGTGAATGTAGACGTAGACGGCAATGGCAATATCAGCTTACGATAGGAGGGTGCAGAATATGAAAAAGAAAATTTTGTGCCTTGCCATGGCAGCGATCATGGCCGTAGGCATACATACAACAGCATTTGCAGAGACACTGCAGGGCGGTTCTGACTGGAAGGTAGAATTCAACGGTTCCAAGATGAGCAGTAATTTTACTTCCGCAGACATGAAGAAAGATATCTTCCAGTTACAGCCGGGAGATACCATGGAACTTCAGGTAGGACTGAAGAACACCAGCGAGAAAGATGCAGACTGGTATATGACCAACGAAGTATTAAAATCTCTGGAAGACAGCCAGAGCATCGCAGAGGGCGGCGCATATGGTTACAAGCTGACTTATGTGGGACCGGATAAGAAGGAAACCGTATTATACGACAGCGAAACCGTAGGCGGTGAGGATGCCCAGAAGGGTGAAGGTCTTCACCAGGCTACCGATGCACTGGATAAGTATCTGTATCTGGATCGTCTTTCCAAAGGTGATGTAGCTTCTGTTCATCTGACAGTAAAGCTGGACGGTGAGACACAGGGTAATGATTATCAGGATACACTGGCAAGTCTTCAGATGAGTTTCGCAGCCGATCCGGTGACGGTAACAACCGTAACGAAGAAGGGCGAAGACAAAGTTGTCAATAAGACAGTGACCAAGACAGTGCAGACACCGACAAAGAATGTTGTAAGATCCCCGAAAACAGGTGATACCACTCAGATCCTTGCCATCAGTGCGGTAGCGCTGGCAAGCGGTGTGATCCTTCTGATCCTGGCAGTGGTACTGATCAAGAAGCGAAAAGAGGAGAAAGGAGAGGGTCAGAGATGAAAAAAATGTATAAGATAGCCACAGTTCTTCTGGCCTTTTGTTTTCTGCTTGGATCGGTTCCTTTGAGTGTTAAGGCAGAGGATTATAAGTATCAGGTAACGATATTCAGCGGTAAGCAGGGAGCTTTTTCCGGAACTGCAGGTCTGGTAGTAAAGGGAGCAGACTACAGTGTTTCCAATACTGCAGATGCTATCGTGATCAAAGATCTGAATCCCGGAGATACCGTAAGTTTTGAAGCAAGATCCGGTGCAGTAGCGCTGGATAAGGACAGCAAGTATTATGTGCAGGGTATTCGTATCAGTGGACGTGATAATAATGCCGCAGTAGAGAATTCTTCTTTTGAAGTAACCGGAGACCAGGAATACGTAGTAGCATACGGAATCAAAGGCGATCAGGTAGCTTACACCATCAATTATCAGGATGCTAACGGCAACAAGCTGGCAGACAGCCAGACCTTCTATGGTAATGTAGGTGACAAACCGGTGGTTGCATATACCTATATCGATGGTTACACACCGGAGTACAGAAACCTGACCAAGACCTTATCTGCCAATGCAGCAGAGAACGTATTTACCTTTAATTATCTGCCATATGAGACTGTAACCGTGACAACACCGGGACAGACCATCACCAACACCACCGAGCAGACAGTTACCGTACCGGGAGGTACAACGACTACAACCGGTGGAACTACCGGAACAACCGGTAGTACAGGAACCGGTGGAACTACAGGCACAACCGGTGGCACAGGAACCAATGCCAATGGCGGTAACGCAGCAGGCACAACCACCGGAAACGGTGATGCACAGGGCACAGATGCCACAGGTGGAACCGGCAATGGTGGACCTGGTAATGTAACAGATAATCAGGGAACAGAAGGCACAGAAAACGGCGGAACCACCCAGGATGCACAGGGTAACGAAGACACCACCACTATCGGTGATGAAGATACACCAAAAGCAGACCAGGATCTGAAAGATCTGGACGACGAGGATGTACCGAAGAGTGACAAAGACCTGGACGGCAACAAGAAAGTAAAGAAGAGCCTTCCTCTGGTAGCCGGCGTTGGTACCGGCGTAGCAGCACTTGCAGCACTGGCAGCAGGTATTGTGATCGTCAGAAAACGTGTACGCAGATAATCAGACAGTGGAAAGAACAGTGAAACTGCTGTATGGAGTAACAACAAAACTCCATACAGCAGTTTTTTGTTGTCCACACAAATCAAAGTCGCGAAGGGTATTCTATTTTGCATAAAATAACATATAAAGAAGATTTGCTTTCCTTCACGTAATGTATTATAATATGCATATGTGTTTCACGGAAGGAACGAAAATCATATTTTCCGTGAAAGTGTAATACAACTCAGGAAAGTGGTTGTCTCAGGAGGCTGCAAACAAAAGTATGCAAACATGTGGAACGTGTATGAAGAACAAAATATCGAAGAAACAGCAGGTTTTGTATGTAAAAATGTTCGGTGATTTTTCCCTGGAATATCAGGGGAGATCTTTGATCGCAAAGAAGAAAAAAGAGACGCAGTTTGCACAGGTATTGCAGTTGCTTTTCCATAGCGGAGAAGAGGGAATCAGCCGGGAACATCTGGAGAAGGTTTTGTTTGGTGGACGGACATTGGACGATGCGAACCATGCGATCCACAGTCTGATTTATAATATCAGAAAGAAGCTGGAGCAGACAGGGCTTCCGAAAGGAAAATATATTATTTCCAGAAGGGGAAGATTTTACTGGGACAAAGAGATTCCGTTTGAAGAGGATGCGCAGTTGTTTGAAGAGCACTGCAGCAGAGCATGCAGGGCAGGAGACTGGGAGGAACGGATGGAGCTGTGCTGGAAAGCTGCTTTGCTGTATAAAGGTGCTTTTCTTAAGGACTCTGAGCAGGAAGGTTGGGTAAAAGAGGAACGGGAGCGTTACCATATCATGTTCCGGAAGCTGGTAGAACATATGACAGAGGTTCTGCGGACAAAGAAGGCGTACATCCAGCTGGAGAAGCTGGGCCGGCATGTATCGAAAGCAGCGCCATATGAAGAAGGGGAATTGCTGGTGATTGAGGCGCTGGCCGGTATGGGAAGAACGGAACAGGTACATATCCTGTATGGAGAAACCATGGAAAGGTATCGTCAGGTCTATCAGGAAGAAGAACTGGGAAAATTAAAGGATTTCCGGAGAAAAATCGAAGAACAGCTTGACCATCCGTATGATATACTGGATAATATACAGGAGAATATGACAGAACGGCTGGGAAAAGGAGAGGGGCCGCATCAGTGTAACTGGGTTTTCTGGATC
>OGQY01001647.1_pt1 | contig 14673 bp, 9 predicted proteins | sample 1553361 | NCBI WGS metagenome assembly OGQY01 (sample SAMEA2579963, study PRJEB22360) | human gut metagenome | reverse complement strand
GATCTGGAGAGAATCTGGAGAGACGGTAAAGTCGTAGAAAAAGAAGAGATTATGTAAGTTAGGTGGAAAAAGGCGCAGAAAATCCGGAACCGTGCAGAGAAAGGCGGACGGGTTCTCTGCGCCTTTCTGGTGTTTGGAACGCATATGATAAAGAAAAAGGGGAATATCACACGATGAAAAAAATAGAAAGCGGATCGCTTGCTGTGATGCTCGATGAAGAGACGCTGGGACTTAGGATCGAAAAAGACGGCGTTGTCTGGAATACGGATCCGAAAAAGACACCGGAACTGATTTTTGCAGAGGGAACATACCGTTTCCTGGATGCAGAGGAGATTTCCCATGAGGTCTATTCCTTCGGCGTCGGATGCGGCATCCGGAGCCATTATGTGGGATTTGCGGGAACACCGTATGCCTTCGAGACGATTATCTGGATCGAAGCTGTGGATGAAACACTCTGGATGGAGTGGATTCCGCTCTGCGAGGAGGGACTGCATCCGGTAAAGGTGCTGTGGCCGACGGCAATGGAGTTTACAAACGGGCGCGATGACTGGTATACACTCCTTACCGAGGGACAGGGACTTCTGATTCCGAATACCTGGAAGACGGAACTTGGAAAGCTTTCGTTTGACGGCAGATTTGAGACCTCCGGCGGCTATATGCCGTGGTTCGGCCAGGTGAAGGAAAGATGCGGCTATACAGCGATCTGTACAACACCGTGGAACGCTGGTTATCAGGCAGAGCACCCGGCAGGCGGCCCATATACCAGCGTGGGGGCATGGCTGGAGCCGAGCCTTGGAACAATGAATTACCGCCGCGTATTCCGTTATACGTTTTTAAATGACTGCGATTATAACGACCTCTGCAAAACGTACCGTCAGTATGTACGGGAACAGGGCCATCTGCGCACTTTGAAAGAAAAGGCAGTACAGAATCCGTCCATTCACGATCTTGTGGGAACGTGTTTTGTTCATACGGGAATCAAGACGGTTGTGCAGCCGGAGTCCGGCTTTTTCGATCCGCAGAATCCGGAGAAAAATAACCGCGTAGTGCCGTTTTCCGTGCGCGAACAGCAGATCCGCGAAATTCATGATCTCGGCGTAGAGAAAGTCTATCTTCATCTGGACGGCTGGGCAGAACCGGGGTATGACAACCAGCATCCGGACTACACACCGGCATGCCAAGCGGCCGGCGGATGGGAAGGCATGAAATCGCTTGTCGATACGATGCATGATTTCGGCTACAAATTCGGTATTCACGACCAGTACCGCGATTATTACCATGCAGCGCCGAGCTACGATGAAAATTATGCCTGCCGCCTTCCGGATAGAACGATACCGGGACACAGTTACTGGGCGGGCGGACCGCAGAGCTATCTCTGTGCAACGCAGGCACCGTTCTATGTAAAACGGAATTTTGCCGAACTGAAGAAAAACGGAATCCGGCTTGACGGTGCATACCTCGATGTGTTTACGTGCAACGAGGGCGACGAGTGCGCAAATCCGGAGCATGTGATGACGAGAAGAGACTGCTATACGTACCGCGGAAACTGCTTCGCCTGGCTGCTCTCACAGGGGATTCTCTCAAGTTCCGAGGAGGTCAGCGACTGGGCGGTTCCGTATCTGGTATTCTGCCATTATGCGCCGTACGACTTTATGCTGCGCCCGGCAGAGACACCGAAAAAAGGAATCCCGGTGCCGCTCTTTAATCTTGTGTATCATGACTGCGTAATTGAGCCGTGGATGATGGACCGTGTTTCAAAAGACGAGGACTATATGCTGTATGCGCTTCTTGCAGGCGGTGCACCGTATCTTGTACGGGACGGCGCATATCCGAATACAGATGGTGCATTTGACGGGGAGAAAATCAGTCTGGAAGAGATGACAGAAAGATGCCGCGTTGTAACGGAGCTGCATGAAAAAACGGCACTCCTGGAACTGGTACGTCACGAGTGTATGACGGCGGACGGAAGCGTACAGAAGAGTGAATTTTCCGATGGAACATATGTTATTTGTGACTTTGCAGAGCAGATATATGAAATCGGATACGGGGAATAAAAGAAAAGCGCCACATGTAGATTTTGTTCTTATAAAAATACAAGATTTTGTGGTTTTCCTTGTATTTTTTCAAGTGCATATCTTGCGCGGAAAGCAGAGATTTGTTATATTATGCATGCGGAGGTGTTCATGCCCGGTGCAAAGAAGATGCCGGAGCGTGACGAAACAAAATAACACCAGAAAGGAACAAAGCAAATGAGAGAATTTGAACAGTGGGATGGCTTTACCGGAAGACTCTGGAAAGAAGGCATCGACGTACGTGACTTTATTCAGAACAACTATACTCCATATGACGGAGATGAGAAATTCCTGGAGGGACCAACAGAGGCTACAGACCGTCTGTGGGGCAAATTACAGGAACTCCAGAAAGAAGAGCGTGCAAAAGGCGGCGTTCTGGATATGGAGACAGACGTTGTAAGCGGAATCACAGCTTACGGCGCAGCATATATCGATGACAGCATGAAAGATCTGGAGCAGGTAGTTGGTCTTCAGACAGACAAACCGCTGAAACGTGCATTTATGCCGTATGGTGGAATTAAAATGGCTGAGCAGTCCTGCGAGACTTACGGCTACAAACCAAGTGAGAAGCTTCATGAAATTTTCACTAAATATCACAAAACACATAACCAGGGTGTATTCGACATCTACACACCAGAGATGATGAAAGCCCGTCATAATAAAATCCTGACCGGTCTGCCGGATACCTATGGCCGTGGCCGTATCGTAGGCGACTACCGTCGTGTTGCTCTGTACGGTATTGATTACCTGATCGAGCGCAAAAAAGCAGACTTCGCTGCAACCAATCGTCAGGGAATGCGTCGTGGTGACTTCCAGTTAAGAGAAGAGATCGCTGACCAGGTCAGAGCACTGCAGGATATGAAAGTTATGGCACAGTCCTATGGCTATGACATTTCCGAGCCGGCTAAGAACGCAAGAGAAGCTGTTCAGTGGCTGTACTTCGGATACCTTGCAGCTATCAAAACTCAGAACGGTGCTGCAATGAGCGTTGGCCGTGTATCTACTTTCCTTGACATCTACATCGAAAGAGATATCGAAAAAGGAATCCTGACCGAGAAAGAGGCTCAGGAGCTGATCGACCATCTGGTAATGAAATTCCGTATGGTTAAATTCGCAAGAATTCCGTCTTACAATCAGCTGTTCTCCGGTGACCCGGTATGGGCTACTCTGGAAGTTGCCGGTATGGGAATCGACGGACGTTCTATCGTTACAAAGAACGATTTCCGTTTCCTGCATACACTGGAAAACATGGGACCGTCCCCAGAGCCGAACCTTACTGTTCTGTACTCTGAGAATCTTCCGGAAGCTTTCAAGAAATATGCAGCTCATATTTCTGTACAGACAAGCTCCATCCAGTATGAGAACGATGATGTAATGCGTCCGGTATGGGGCGATGATTACTCCATCTGCTGCTGTGTATCTGCTACCGAGACCGGTAAGGAGATCCAGTTCTTCGGCGCTCGTGCAAACCTTGCAAAATGCCTTCTGTACGCGATCAACGGCGGTAAAGACGAGAAGACAAAACAGCAGGTTGCTCCGGAATATCAGCCGATCACTGCTGAGTATCTGGACTATGATGAGGTTATGAAGAAATACGACGTTATGATGGACTGGCTGGCTCATCTGTACGTTGGAACTCTGAACATGATCCACTACATGCATGACAAATACTACTATGAGGCAGCAGAGATGGCTCTGATCGACACCGATGTAAGACGTACCTTTGCAACCGGTATCGCAGGATTCTCTCACGTAGTAGACTCCTTAAGCGCAATCAAATACGCTAAAGTTAAAGTTATCCGTGACGAAGAAGGAATGGCTGTTGACTTCGAGACAACCGGCGACTTCCCAAGATACGGCAACGACGATGACAGAGCAGACGAGATCGCTGTATGGCTGCTTCGTACCTTCATGGACAAACTGAAATACTGCCATACCTATCGTGATTCTGAGCCGACTACCTCTATCCTTACCATTACTTCCAACGTTGTATATGGTAAAGCAACTGGTTCTCTGCCGGACGGAAGAAAAGCCGGTGAGCCTCTGTCTCCGGGAGCTAACCCGTCTTACGGCGCAGAGAAGAGCGGACTTCTTGCTTCCCTGAACTCTGTAGCAAAACTGCCGTATGAGGACGCTCTGGACGGAATCTCCAACACCCAGACCATCAACCCGGGCGCACTTGGCCACAACGACGAAGAGCGTACCGAGAACCTGGTACACGTTCTGGACGGATACTTCGAGCAGGGTGCACATCACCTGAACGTAAACGTATTCGGAAAAGAAAAACTGATCGATGCTATGGAGCATCCGGAAAAAGAAGAATACGCAAACTTCACAATCCGTGTATCAGGATATGCTGTTAAATTTATCGACCTGACAAGAGAACAGCAGCTTGACGTTATCGCAAGAACCTGCCACGACAGAATGTAATATGGAAAACGGGGCAAAAACAGGATATGTTCATTCGCTGGAAAGCTTTGGATCGGTTGACGGTCCGGGTGTGCGTTATGTGATCTTCTTAAGCGGCTGTGCGATGCGATGCCAGTTCTGTCATAATCCGGATACCTGGAATATGACAGCCGGCAAAAGCTACACAGCTGATGCCCTTCTGAAACAGGCAGTAAAATACCGCACTTATTGGGGAAATAAGGGCGGTATTACTGTCAGTGGAGGAGAACCACTGCTTCAGATTGATTTTCTGATCGAACTGTTTCGCAAGGCAAAAGAGATGGGGATCCACACAACGCTGGATACGAGCGGCAATCCTTACACGGAAAAAGAGCCATTCTATTCAAAATGGCTGGAACTGATGAAATACACCGATCTGATTCTTCTGGATATCAAGCATATTGATGAACAGGAGCATATTAAACTGACCGGTCAGACCAACAAAAATATTCTGGCTATGGCAGAAAAGTTATCGGATATGGGAAAACCTGTATGGATCCGTCATGTACTGGTTCCGGAACGGAGCGACCGTGATGATTACTTGCACCGGCTGGCAGATTTTATTCACACGCTGAAAAATGTGGAGCGTGTGGAAGTACTGCCATACCATACGCTGGGTGTATTTAAATGGGAAAATTTAGGGATTCCATATCAGCTTGAAGGGATCAATCCGCCAAGTGCAGAGCGGATCAAGAATGCAGAAGAGATTCTGGCGTTCAGGAAATAGAAATAACAGGAAAATTTTAAATGTGCAAAGGAACAATGCCCTGAAGGACACATAAAAGTGTCTTCCTGGGCATTGTTCCTTTTGCACATTTGGAAAGCGGACATTCACAATCCGCTTCTCTGCGTTCAAATTTCAATATTCCACGAGTTTTTTAAAGCAGAGAAAATTTACTCCACAACCGGAGGTACAAAATGTTCGATCGCATTTCGCAATTTCGGATGATTAGCGGATGGTAACGCTGCGTTTTCGGCTGTTATACGTATAGACTTTTTCACCCAGATCTTTTAAAACCTTTATATTTCTTTTTACAGTATCTCGTTTTCGAAGAAAAGAGGGAGCATCGATAAAAGTGACCTTTGCATGGATATATTTGAAAAAGGATTCTCGCTTGTCGTTGTTTCCATGATGTGGGGCCTGAAGATAAGTTGCCTTCAGACGTTTGTGATAAGTTTTGATAAGTCTTTTGCCAATGCTGCTCACAATATCTCCGGTGAAAAGCATGCTTGTTTTTTTACCAGAAATTTTAAAAACCAGAGAAGAACCATTGCAGATATCTTTGGTTGTATCTTTCAGATTACGGCTGTAACCATTAAAAAATTCAAAATCCAGACCGGCGAAGGAAAAAGTATCATCTGCTTTTGCCCACCGAATCTTGGGATTTTTTCTTACAAGACGTGAAAACTTCTGAAATACCTGATATTCATCCCATGGATATTGATAGTGTCTGTAACGGGAAGCGTTGATCTTTGGTGCAATAACCTGATCAATCTGTATGCCGTCCGGATTGGCAAAAATCTGATTAAAAGCTCCGACATGATCCGGATGCGGATGTGTGATAATCCAGAGATTTACCTTTCCGCCCAGTTTCTTTATGGTATCGCGTACTCTTTTCGCATCATAATCCCATCCACCGTCAATTACGATCAGTTTGCCGTTGCTTCCTTTGATCGTATAAAACATGGACTGCTGAAAATCAGAATCAGATCCATATTGTGTGACTTTCCAGGAAGATGCATAAACTTTTTCTTCGCAGAACGGATGCAGGCTGAAGAATAAAAAAAGTCCGACAGACAAGAAAAACCGAAAAGTATATAAATGAAAAAGCTGTGTTTTATTTTTCATTGGGATCTCTCCTTTAGTGATATATTTATCATATTGTCTTTTATACTGTTTTGCAGGAATTATCATTAACATTTCATTTTTCAGCTTCCACAACCGGTGGTATGAAATATTCGATCGCATTTCGCAATTTCGGATGATGGATCACAAAATGAATCGCCGGGGCATTCCCTTTGGAGATCATCGCCCATTTTCCTTCGTGCAGAATGATCTGCAGATTTTGAAAAGGATTAGAGGAAGATGTGGTCAAATGATAATTCGGATGTAAACAGGCAAAAGTTTCTGCCTGTTTTTTCTGCTCCAGATATTCTTCATAGCTCACTGGTATGTTATCTGGAAAAAACATACCGGATAGTGGAAGAGAAAGTGCATGAAGATAAAAATCTTTTTCGGTGAGGAGTGGAATTTCGTCTTCAATCACATCATGTTCCAGAATTTTTTCGGTGATATCACGCTGATTTTGTGCAAAGTCAAGAATGGAAGCCTGATCCTTTGCAGAAAGTCTGTGTTTCTGTAAAAAATCTTTCAGATAATCAGAATCCAGCGTGTAAAGTGGCAGGGAAGAAAGAATGCTGCGGCGTTTTCCTGGTGTGGAAGTGTCGGCAAGCAGAAAAGCATTCAGTTTTCCGGCGTGATCTTCTCGATAAATATCCATCAGAGGAGAAGCATTTAGCAGCAATGCTTCTGCACGCTTTGTATAATAAGCAATATCTTCTTTTGTCTTGGAAAGATAATAACGCCCTTCGCTGTGATGACCCGAAATTGCTTCACCGGAAAGTACGGCAGCTCCGGATACTTTCAGGAAATGATGAAAAACATTGCCGGGATCGGATTTCAGATAATAAGGAGAAATCTGTCCGGTCATGTACATGGGAATCCAGCTTTCCAGTCCGAGCATCATTTCTTCAAAAGAACGGTCAAGATGATGAATCTGATCCAGATGCAGACCTTTTTTCAGGAGCAGAGCCATACCAAACATCCATTTCTTTGGAAAATCGGGGTCTTTTGCCATTTCTGTTATGGGCATATCACTGTACATGATAACTGGTCTTTTTGATCTGGAAAGGACGGTTGCCTTTAAAAAATGAAGTTCACTTGCCATCATTTCTTCCAGTCCATAGTAATATTTTGCCGTCGGAAACTGAAACGGAACACCCGGAACTTTCATTTCATCGAAATGGATGACTTTTATATATTCATTCAGATCAAATTCATCCAGTTTGGATAAAAATTTGGAAAGACTGTCTTCGCCCTTTTTCTTGTTCTGACTGTTTAAAAGCCACAGGCGGATTTTTTCGCAGACGGCAGAAGTATCGTTTAGTTCTTCTTCCGAACATTCCAGAAGCTGTGCCAGCACATAAAGATCATCGCCCTGGCAGTATTTACGTGCCACATAAGCGGAAACAGCTAGGACAAAGCCTTCCGGATCTGCAGGAGAGCGGCTGCCGTTTCGAAAGCGGAAAATCGTTGAGGTATCATAACTGATGTGCTGGCACAGTTTTGTGATATTTAGATTCAGTACAGAAATCAGCGTGTTAAAATTCTGACGCAGTTGCTCTTTGTCCGTGGACTTCATGTCTGAACAGGCGAGAAATTGCTGACGGATCTCTGTTTTTGTGAAATTTGTGCGTTCTCTTTTTAATGCGAGCGTTTCAAGGGCAGAGCAAAGCTGTTCAAACGTTTCCGAATGAACATCCGGCACACGTTCACCGGAACGATAACGACTGAGTGCAGCGGCAGAAATGCCGGAGGCAGAGCAGAGTTCTTTCGCAGTGCAGTTCAAAAGTTTCATATATTCATTCAGCTGTTCATAAAAACGCATAGAAACACCTCTTTTCATCAAATATTTTATAATTACAGTTTTTTGCCAAAACATCAATGAAGCGTATTTCGCGTTCGGTTGCTATGTGTTTATTGTATCGGAGATTTGCAAAAAAGGAAAGATGAAAATATCAAAATTCCCGATTTGGCAATTGACGTTTCGGGAATCTTACTTGTCAAATAAGCAGAATCTTTTATACTGAGAGTAAGAGAGAACAGGTTGATTTTATACAAGATGTTTATATCTGGACAGAGCGAAAAGAAGGGGGGAGAAAGAGGTTCTGACAGATCAGGAAAGGAGAAATTTTATGAGGAAAATACAGGAGAGACACATGGATATAACTTGGAAACGAAAAGGGATATTCTGGCTGCTGCTGGCAGTGATGCTGCTGTTTTTACCGGGAAAGACATTTGCAGCAGAAAAAGAAAGCAGAGAAGCAGAGGATTCATACATTTATCATACGGCTTTTGATGCAAAGGCGAGCCTTAAGATCCGTCATATGAAAGATTACGGAGTACTGGATTATGAAGAAACGGTGACAGTGGAAGATTCCTGTGATTATCTGGACGGAGATGAAAATCTGGATGAAATCCAGGAAAAAATTACAGCCTATGATGAGAAAGTTCAAAAAGTGTGTGAAGGAATGCAGGTTGTTTCCGGTACGGACACACGAGGTATTGACGGCGATACGATTAACATTGAATATGAAGATACGGAAGAAAACGGACAGACCGTTACCACCAAACATTTTTATCAGACTTACAAGATCCGGACAGACTGGGTACTGGAAAAGATGGAGATTTCGGATGTGAATATTGTGAACAGTACGCTTTCCTGCTATGCGGGCGATGCTCCGAAAGCAACCGCCCAAAAAGGTGACAGTGATGCTTCCAAGTATGAAATCGCCTATGAACGCTGGGAAAAGCTGGAAACAAATGCACAGGGACACCTGGAACCAGTAGCGTTCTGGTATTCTGATGAGAGCCAGTATACCGACGCAACACCGCGGTTTACAACTTTTGAGAAAGGTGCAACGTATCTGTATTCACTTTTTCTGAAGACGGTAGATGGAAATGAATTTTCAAAAGATCTGTCACTGACTTTAAATGGAAAACCGGCTGACAGTCGAACCGTTATTGTGGGAAATAATGGAACGACCTGCTTTGCAGACGCTCTGTACAGTGTCAAATCTGAAGAAAAAGTAACACCGAAGCCAATCGAAGTGATTGAAGTAAATGGAGTGGATTTTTCTTTCAAAGCGGGTGATGCTCCGAGGTTTACCGGAAGTGTGTCGGAAGATGCTCTGTACTGTATCGATCACGAACGATGGAACAATTTAAAAGAAGGATGGACTTCCTCGGACTACTGGAATGGCAGGTATGGTGATTTTGACGGAAGCTGGGGTATGCCGCTTACGAAATTCAAAGCACTGGAGACCTATTATTATGGAATTTGCCTGAGCCTGTCAGCCAGAGGATATCGGGAAGGATATTATTTTGATAAAAACATAACGAAGTTGAAGATCAATGGCCAGCTGATCCCGATACCGGATCCGGAAAACAGTTTCGATGAAACCGGGGAGACGGTATGGTTTAGCGGAATCAAAAGTATCGTGATCCCGCCGCAGGGAAGCACAGCAAATGGAAGTACAACAAATCCTTCGGATACATCACAGACATTTCCGAAAACCGGAACATCGGTCAAAACAAAGGACGCACTTTATAAAGTGACAAAAGCCGATGCAACCGGATGTACCGTAACACTGGTAAAGCCGCACAGGAAAACAAACAGTACGTTTACTGTACCGGCAACTATCAAAAGTGAGGATGGAAAAATCATATTCCGTGTAACGGAGATCAGTAAAAATGCATTTAAAAATCATGTGAAACTGAAAAAAGTCATCATCGGAAAAAATGTCAGCAGGGTCGGTGCGAATGCTTTTTCCGGTTGTAAAAAGCTGAAGAATATTAAGATTACATCGACACAGCTCACAAAAAAATCTATAGGAAAGAATGTGTTTAAGGGCATCGATAAAAAGGCAGTTATCAAAGTGCCGAAAAAGAAACTCAAAGTCTATAAGAGTATTTTCAAAGGAAAAGGACAAGCAAAGAGCGTGAAAATTAAGAAGTAAAAAGAAAGCAAAAAGCATGGAATTACCGTGAAAATTCAGGGATTTCATGCTTTTTGCTGCTTATGGGCAGTACATCTGTTTCAAAAAGTCTGCTTTCCGGAACAAAATGGAAAAAGACCTGTGTTAAGGTATAAGAAACAAGGTTCCGGGGATTATTGTTATAATATCTGCGAAATCTTTTATATATGCCGAAGCCGGCAAATGTCGCCGAAACGAATCCTGCGTCTGCTGTTTGATGAAATGCAGCCGCTTGCAAAAGTTGATCCAAAGGGAGATGCATTGCTGCATCAGATTATGGAAAAGTGCTGGGAACTGTATTATTACGGTGACGAGTCAAAAGAAGAACAAAACTTAAAAAAGCAATTGCAGGAAATCGCTGATCAGAATAAACTGGTGTGGAAAACAGAATAGAATGTGTCAGATCCTTGTGACAGGTGAAAATTGATAAAACTTTCTCAATCTAAGGAAGAAGTCCGCCTTGATTTCATATGACAGTTATGCTATTCTAATGATAGTTAGAAAAACCTAACTAATGTGAATAAATCATGGCAGGACTTCTTCTGTCTTTATGCGATCAGAGGCAGAAGACGAAGTGCCGATTATTTTAGGACGAGAAAGGGACTGGCAATCATGAAGAATTTAACAATTGAAAAAGTAATTGGAAGGGAAATCATCGACTCCAGAGGCAATCCAACCGTAGAAGCAGAAGTTTATCTGGCTGACGGTACGATCGGAAGAGGGACTGCACCAAGCGGAGCTTCCACAGGAGAGTTCGAGGCTCTGGAACTTCGTGATAATGATAAAGAACGTTTTGGCGGCAAAGGTGTGACAAAAGCAGTTGCAAACATCAACACCGTGATCAACGAAGCACTGAAAGGCAAAGATGCATCTGATATTTATGCAGTGGATGCAGCGATGAAAGCAGCAGACGGAACAAAAGATAAATCCAACTTAGGAGCAAATGCAATTCTGGCAGTATCGATTGCAAGCTGCCGTGCGGCTGCGACTGCACTTGAGATCCCTCTGTACCGTTTCCTTGGTGGCGTGAATGCAAACCGTCTCCCGGTACCGATGATGAACATTGTAAACGGCGGATGTCATGCATTATCTTCCGGACTGGATGTACAGGAATTTATGATCATGCCGGTTGGGGCACCTTCCTTTAAAGAATGTTTAAGATGGTGTGCAGAAGTATTCCATGCACTGGCTTCTATCTTAAAAGAAAGAGGACTGGCTACCTCTGTTGGTGATGAGGGCGGTTTTGCACCGGCACTGAAATCCGACGAAGAAGCGATCGAGACGATTCTGGAAGCAGTGAAAAAAGCCGGTTATGAGCCGGGAAGCGACTTTATGATCGCTATGGATGCAGCTTCTTCTGAGTGGAAGACAGGAACAGTCGGAGAGTACAAACTGCCAAAGGCAGGAACGGTTTATACATCCGGGCAGCTGATTAATCACTGGAAAGCTCTGGTTGAAAAATACCCGATCATCTCCATCGAAGATGCACTGGATGAGGAAGACTGGGAAGGCTGGAAGAAACTGACCGCAGAATTAGGTGACAAAGTTCAGCTGGTAGGCGATGACCTGTTTGTTACCAATACCGAGCGTCTTTCAAAAGGTATCGAGCTTGGATGCGGAAACTCTATCCTGATCAAATTAAACCAGATTGGTTCGGTATCTGAGACACTGGAAGCGATCAAGATGGCTCACAATGCAGGATACACAGCGGTTACTTCTCATCGTTCCGGCGAGACAGAAGATACCACTATTGCGGATCTGGCGGTTGCACTGAATACCTGCCAGATCAAGACAGGAGCACCGAGCCGAAGCGAGCGTGTTGCAAAATACAACCAGCTGCTTCGCATCGAAGAAGAACTCGGAGCATCTGCAGTTTATCCACAGAAAAAAGCATTCCACGTTTCAAGATAATAAGAGATCAACAAATCACACTTCAAGAATGCCTCTGGCATTCTTGCTGCGAGGTGCACGTCATGCATTGCATGACATATTCTTCTGTGCACCTCTGTAATCCGCCGGAGGCTATATCAGATGGGAGATTGAATCCCGCCACTGATACAAGTTTGTTGCTCGCCGCCTACAGAGGTGGGAGTCATCTCACATCTGATATATATACTTCCTGTAATCTACATGTTTGCCGTCTGCAAAGCATCCATAAGCTTGCGGACGGCAATGCTTTTTGGCCGGTTTTTGTCCCAGATCAGGCAGATTTCGCGTTCCGGCATTCTTGAGGTGAGGTGGAGCTGTACCACTTCGCCTTTTTTAATGGCTTCTTTTGCCAGTGCCTCCGGATAAAATCCGATTCCGAGGTTGTGTCTGATCATCGGCAGGATCTGATCTGCGGTAGCGGCTTCGATATCCGGATAGAACGGCAGATCATGCTGCAGAAAGTAATTGATATGCATTTCTCTTGTTCCAGTATTTTGTCCGAGAGAAATAAACGGAATATCCGTAAGCTCTGAGAGATGATGGATTTTAGAGGAAAAATCAGCGTATTTTGGCCCGGCGAGCAGAATCTCACGGAAGGAAGCAAGCGTATAATGACGCATGGATTTTTTCAGCTTGAGCGGTGTTGTGACAACAGAAATATCGGCCAGTCCGTTTTCCAGTGCCTGAATGGACTGAGGGGTGGAGAAATTGGAAATTTTCAGGCGGACTCCCGGATACTGTGCGTGAAAGGTCTCCAGTCGGTCAAGCAGCAGCAGTCGCAGAGCTGTCTCGCTTGCACCGATCGTGATCAGACCGCTCTCTAGACTTTTGTCTTTTTTCAGCTCGGATTCTGCAGTAGAGAGCTGCTCGTAAGCGATAGCGACATGCTGGAACAGTTTTTCTCCCTCAGGTGTCAGTGTTACTCCTCGGTTGGAGCGTACAAACAGTTTACATTCCAGTTCATTCTCCAGAATGTTCATGCAGCGGGTGATATTCGGCTGATTGTTATTTAAAATCTCGGCAGCTTTTGTAAAACTTTTATATTGGGCTACAAAATAAAAAAAACGATAATATTCAAAACTGACCATGCAAACCTCCTGTTTATTTTGACGTTCAAAAATGCTTCAGGCATTCTTGCTGCGAGGTGCACGTCATGCATCGCATGACATATTCTTCTGTGAACCTCTGCAATCCGCCGGATGTGTTCTGTTTTGGGATAATCTGAAATCTGAAAAAGGAAGCACTTTTGCAGTGCTCCCTTATATTCAGGTTACTTGTGAAGTCACAGAACATCGCCGGACTTCGGATGAAAAATATTTACAGAATTATTCACCAAGGTTTTTCTTTTCTACTTCAGCGAGCATCATAGCACGTACTTTCAGAGGCAGACCAAACAGGGTGATAAATCCGCTTGCATCATTGTGATCGTACATATCACCGGTTGTGAAGGATGCTAAAGATTCATTGTACAGGCTGTATGGAGAAGTTGTGCCGGCTTTGATGATGTTTCCTTTGTAAAGTTTGAATTTAACTTCGCCGGTTACATATTTCTGTGTTACTTCAACGAAAGCCTGGATTGCTTCACGCAGCGGTGTGAACCATTTTCCTTCGTATACGACCTGAGCGAACTGGCTGCCAAGTTTTTTCTTTGTTTCCATGGTTTCACGGTCCAGAGTGAGTTCTTCGAGCTGTTCATGGGCTGCCATCAGGATGGTTCCGCCCGGTGTCTCATATACACCACGGGATTTCATACCAACAACACGGTTTTCTACGATATCTACGATACCGATACCATGTTTGCCTCCAAGAGCGTTCAGCTCTGTGATGATCTCAGAAACTTTCATGGCTTTTCCGTTCAGTGTTTTCGGAACCCCCTGTTCAAAAGTCATGGTAACATATTCCCCTTTTTCCGGAGCCTGTTCCGGTGTCACGCCAAGCACCAGCATGTTTTCGAAGTTTGGTTCGTTTGCCGGATCTTCCAGCTCCAGACCTTCGTGGCTGATGTGCCATAAGTTACGGTCACGGCTGTAGCTGTGGCTGTGGTCGAACGGCAGGTCGATACCGTGTTTTTTACAGTATTCGATCTCGTCTTCACGGGACTGGATGGTCCATACATCGGTCATACGCCATGGAGCGATGATCTTCAGATCCGGAGCCAGTGCCTTGATTGCCAGTTCGAAACGAATCTGGTCATTACCTTTACCGGTAGCACCGTGGCAGATGGTAGTAGCACCTTCTTTACGTGCGATCTCAACCAGTTTCTTTGCGATAACCGGACGTGCCATGGAAGTACCAAGCAGGTATTTGTGCTCATAAACTGCACCGGCTTTTACGCAAGGCATGATGAAATCGTCACAGAATTCATCAATGATATTTTCAATATATAATTTAGAAGCACCGGACAGTT
>OGQY01001639.1_pt1 | contig 14712 bp, 7 predicted proteins | sample 1553361 | NCBI WGS metagenome assembly OGQY01 (sample SAMEA2579963, study PRJEB22360) | human gut metagenome | reverse complement strand
TTATGGATAGATTTATAAATATAGCTTGGATTTTTGGAAAGAAATATAAAGAATATGAAGATTTCTAATAAATATGATAGGCTTGTCCGCAAATTGATTGCAGGTGAGTCTTCTTCGGAAGAAATGGAAGAGCTGGCACATTGGAATGTTGTGGAGACGAAAATGAAAAAACAATTCGATGCGGCAAAAAATATAGTGGAAAATGGTGCTATTGAAAGAAGGATCTGGGATAAGATTGACTCCAGATGCCAGGCTCCTGTTGAGCGTAGTCAGAAACTTCAACTCAGATATTGGAGGGTTGCACTAGCTGCATGTATTACGGCTTTATTGATTATCGGAGGTGGTATTTTCTTTTTTGATAAAGGGCATACAGCTTCACAGCGTATAACTGAGTATACTGAAGTTGTTTCTTCAAATAGCCGGTTGTATATACTTCCCGACAGTTCAAAAGTCTGGATGCAGGCTGGGAGCCGTCTTCGTTTTTCACAGGATTTTATGAGTAACCGGGAAGTATGGCTGGAGGGAGTGTCTACTTTTGAAGTAACTAAGCGTAAAGGCCATAATTTTAAAGTATATATCGATCAGGCATTTGTCGAAGTCAAAGGAACGGTCTTTCGTGTGCAGTCTACCTGTCAGGATGGTGCGGAGGTGACTCTTTTTAGTGGAAAGGTTGACTTCAATGTGAAGGCTTCACAGAGAAAAGTTGAAATGAAACCTTTGCAGCAGATTGTTTTTCATCCCGAGAAAGATGAAGTGATATTAAAGAACATAGGTAATATCAGTTGGGATGAAGGGCGTTATAAGTTTGTCGACATGCGTATGGATGATTTAATAGAAGCTATTCATGATATTTACCACATTCCGGTAGAACTCGATAGGAAAGTAGCTCGCAATGACTTGTTCACGGGTTATATGCGCTATGATGACCCTGCCTCTAAAGTCATCGAAAAGATTTGTATTAATATGAATTTGAAATTTAAAAAAGAAACACAGAAAATCATTATTTATAAATAATCGCTTTTATCAATCACTAATTAATCGTATAATCAAAAAATGAAAGACATGAGACTATGTTTTAGCGTCTGTAACAGGCGTTTTCTGACAGGCGTAATTATGTTTATGCTCCTGTATCCTATGTCCGTTTTTGCCGTGCAAGGACAGATAGCCGTGCAAGGAAAAGCAATGAGCATTAAACAGGCTATTCAAGTTATTGAGAAGAACAGTAAATATACGTTCTTCTACAAGGCGGCCGATTTGAGCAATGCAAAGATCCGTGACATCCATTGTGAAGGTTCCATAGAGGAAGTGCTGAATGTTTTGTTTAAAGATAGCGGTATCAGCTATGTTATCAAAGACAATGAGGTTATTCTGAAGAGTACCCCGGTAGTGGTTGCAACGCCACAACAGAGTAATAAGATTGTTGTGAAAGGCAATATCAGGGATACTTTGGGTGAATCGGTCATTGGAGCTACCATTATGGAGAAAAATAATGCTCAAAATGGTTCTATCAGTGATATAAATGGAGATTTCTCCTTGTCGGTAAGTCCGGGTGCTGTTATTGTTATCTCTTACATTGGTTATGTAACGCAAGAATTGAAAGCCATAGCGGGGGCCCCTCTGAAAGTAGTACTGAAGGATGATTCCCGTACTTTGGATGAAGTGGTGGTAGTTGGTTTCGGTTCACAAAAGAAAGCGAACCTGACGGGGGCCGTTTCATCTATTAAAATGGACGAAATTATTGGCGATCGTCCCATTATGACGGCTTCTGATGCATTGCAAGGTACAGTTCCGGGACTGCTGGTTTCTAATAGTGGAAATGCTCCGGGTAGCGGAAAGTCATTCCAGTTGCGTGGTGCCTATTCGGTGGGTATCAAGAATAGCGACGGATCTTATGGTGCCAATGTCGCTCCCCTTATCTTGATTGATAACGTAGAGGGGAGTCTCGATATGTTGAATCCGGAAGATATTGAGACCGTAACTGTATTGAAGGATGCCGCTTCGGCAGCTATTTATGGTGCACGTGCAGCCGGCGGTGTTGTCTTAGTGACTACCAAGCGTCCGAAAGAAGCTACGGCCTTTCGTCTGAATTATAATAATAATTTTGGTTTTGCTACTGCAACCAATCTGCCTAAACAGGCATCTTTGATGGATTATCTGCAGGCTTATCAGGACGGGGGATATTCTGATGCTTATTGGTCGTATGGTTCACCCAGCGTTTCAAAGTGGAAAGAATACCTCACACAGTATAGGCAGGATCCTTCATCTATCAAAACTGTAGGTGACGGTATTTTCGCAGATACGGATGGAGCTTTGTATTATTTGAATGAGCATGATCCCTATAAGAATTTTATGGAGACCAGCTTCCAGATGAACCACAATCTTTCTGTATCCGGTGGTACGGATAAATTGCGTTATCGTATGTCGGCGGGATATGTATCGACGGACGGTGTGCTGATCACCGATAAAGACACCTATGAGCGCTTGAACATCAATTCCTATATTTCTGCTGATATAACCAAATGGTTTACCCAGGAGTTGACTATGAGTTATGCACGTACCAATCAGTCGCAACCTAATTCCGGTTTGGGAAGTATGTTTGGCAGTAATCAGGTTTCTTATCAGCCGGAAGGTAATATGCCTTCGGATGTTTGTTCTACAATTTCTCAGGATTTGCCTTTCAACACACCGCGCAACCAGGTATTGTTAGCAAATAAATGGAAAAAGTCGTATGATAATCCGCGTGTTTTCGTGAAATCTATTCTGAAACCGTTCAAAGGCTTTGAGGCAGTATTCGAGTATACATTTGACAAGAACATGTATGATTATAATTTCTATACCGGAAAAACTCAGTATACAGATATTCAGGGCGGTAATAACATCTGGAATGCAGCAAAAGATTATTTGCAGAAAGAGAAGCAATTTACCGACTACAATGCTTTCAATATTTACGGAACATACAAGTTTGATCTCAACAAAGACCATCATTTCAGTGTAATGGCCGGTTTCAACCAGGAGTCCAAGTATACAGAAGGTGTAAATGTATTGTCTTATAATCAGGCTGTTGTTGAAGTACCGGCATTGGGTTCGGGTACAGGTGACCTGAAAGCGACAGACAGTTATAATGAATACTCTGTTCGAGGAGGATTTTTCCGGGTCAATTACAACTATATGGATAAGTATTTGCTGGAAGTGAACGGTCGTTACGATGGTTCATCCAAGTTCCCGAAAGATTCCCGTTTTGGTTTCTTCCCATCTGTATCTTTGGGTTGGAACGTAGCTCAGGAAAAGTTTATGGAAGTTACGCGCAATTATATTGATGGTCTGAAGATTCGTGCATCTTACGGTGTGATCGGTAACCAGAATGTAGTGAACTATGCATACTTCCCAACTATGAGCGTTAGCAATAAATACAACGGTTGGCTGTCTGGAGGTGATTATGTAACTGCTATCAACTCTTTACCGAATCTGGTAAGTACAAGCTTTACTTGGGAAAAAGTGGCCACTACGGATATCGGACTCGACTTGAATATGTTCGGTAATCGTATGAATGTTGTGTTCGACTGGTATCAGCGTGATACAAAAGGAATGTTGGCTCCGGGTATGCAGCTTCCTGCTGTGGTAGGTGCAAGTTCTCCTTTCCAGAATACAGCCGATATGCGTACTCGTGGTTGGGAACTGGCAGTGAACTGGAGAGACCGTATCGGTAAGTTCAACTATCGTGTCGGATTCAATCTTTCTGATAGCTATTCTGAAATTACTAAGTACGACGACAATGCTGCTTCTAAGCTGCTGAGTAATTTTTATCCGGGACAGAGACTGGGAGAAATCTGGGGATATGAAGTGGACGGATTCTATACGGTAGATGATTTTGTAGATACTAATAGTTGGAAACTTAAAGATGGAGTGGCCTCTATTAAAGGTGTCAGTCCACGTCCTGGTGACTTGAAGTTCAAAAATCTCCGTGATGATGACAAAAGTACAAATCAGATTGATAGCGGAGACGGTACATTAGATAATCCCGGCGACCAGAAAGTAATAGGCAATAGCTTGCCTAAATATCTGTATGGTATTACTCTCGGTGCTAATTATAAGGGTTTCGACTTGAATATTATGATGCAGGGAACCGGCCAGCGTGATGCATGGATTGCCAATAACCTGGTATTCCCGATGTATATTTATTCAGTAAACGATATCAAATACCAACCGCTGTTTGATGGTTTGACTGACTATTGGAGGCCGGTAGATGCAGCCAATGGAGATTACACTGCCGTAAATCCGAATGCCAAATATCCGCGTATGTATGGACAAAATCCTACAGTCGGCTCCAATTACGGACGTAAGACAGATAAATATTTATCTAATGCCGCTTACTTCCGCATCAAGAACGTTACTTTGTCGTATACCGTTCCTAAAACATGGATATCCCGAATCGGCTTAAATCAGTTAAAGGGTTTTGTCAGTGTAGAAAATCTGGCAACTTTCTCTTCATTACCTTCAGGTATCGATCCCGAAACTCTGAGCTGGAACTATCCGGCATTCCGTACCGTTTCGTTTGGTATCAACTTTACATTATAAACGCATAATCAAGAATTAAAAATGAAAAAGATATATCTATCATTGGCTATTTTAGCCGGAATCGGACTGGCCGGATGTAATGACAGCTTTCTGGAGCATGCGCCTGTCACCAGTCTGACAGAAAATAATGCTTTTAGATCTTATGATAACTTTAAGTCGTTTGCATGGCCTTGTTATGAGATATTCAAGGATAATAATATAGCCAATACCATTAACGGAACCGGACAAGGTTCCTGCTATGCAGGTGATATGAATGCCGGATACTTGGAAAGCCGTGCCAATGAGTCGGGCAATGACTATGCTTTCGGAAGAGTTCAGAGTGTAGCTTCGGGCAATGGTTGGGGCTTTTCCGGCACATTCCGTCGTGCCAATATTTTGCTTGCTAACATCGATAAGTCGGAAATGACCGATGCCGAAAAGGACCATTGGCGTGCAGTAGGGTATTTTTTCCATTCATACTGGTACATGGAGCTTATCAATCGTTTTGGGGCGGTGCCTTGGGTTAATACGGCCCTTAACGAAAATTCTCCTGAGGCTTACGGTCCCCGTGTTGACCGCGAAATTGTGGCCGATTCCGTATTGAACCGTTTGAAATGGGCTGAAGCGAATATTGGAGATTTTGAGAAGCAAGATGGTGCAAATACCATTAATCGCGATTGTATTCGTGCGGCTATCTCACGATTTGCGTTGCGTGAAGCCACTTGGCGCAAATATCACGGAATAGACGGAGCTCAGAAGTTCTTTGACGAATGTATTCGGGTGTCCCGTCTGTTGATGAATGATTACCCTACTCTTTATTACGGAACAGACGGTCAGCCCGCAGCCGGATATGGAGAGATGTGGACAACAGAAGATTTGGGCAAAGTGCCGGGTGTCATCTTGTATATGGAGTTTGTTCAAGACATCAAGATGGCCAATTTTAGTGCATTGGAACATATGGATAGCCACAATGTAGAGATGAATCAGCATACTGTTGACCTTTATCTGTGTAAAGATGGCAAGCCGATTGCTACTTCTGCAAATTATCATGGAGATAAAACTCCCTATGCTACTTTCCGTGACCGTGATCCGCGTTTATATCACGTAGTAATGCCACCGTATAAAGTGAAAGCAAAGGTGAAGACGAAAGAAGATCCCAGAACATGGGATTATACCGATGATCCGGCAGATCGTGAATATATCGATATTATGGGTCCTAACGAATCCTGTGATAATCCCGGTATTGGTATGAAACGCCTTCCCGGACAGAACTGGAGTGCTTCATTGGTACCTTCTTCACCAAACTTTATGGGGGGTATCGGAGCTACAGGTTTTGTGAGAAGCCGCTCGGGATATTATTTCTGGAAGAATTGGAGCAACTGGGAAACGAACCGTAACGGAGGTGTCACTCTGAACACATCGGATAAGCCTATCTTTAAGATCGAAGAGGTTTTATTGAATTATGCCGAAGCCATGTGTGAGACCGGACAGTTCACTCAGGCAGTGGCCGACGAATCTATTAATAAGTTGCGTAGACGCGCCGGTGTGGCCGATATGAAGGTTGCCGATATTGATGATAGTTTTGATCCGAACCGTGGACGCTATTATCCGAAAGGAAATGAACAAGGTGTTCTGGTAGATCCTGTTTTATGGGAAGTGCGCCGTGAACGTATTGTCGAGCTAATGGGTGAAGGCTTCGGATTCTACGATATCCGCCGTTGGAGAATGGCGCCCTGGTTCCTTAACCGCCAGTTTAAAGGAATGTGGATGACGAAAGACAAGTTCAGACATGGTGCCCAGTTCTTATTGAATGAAACGACCGGTGGACCGGACCCTGCCGACGGAGCCATGACAGAAGGATATATTTATTTACAACCGGACCCTATCAAAGCAGGTGAAGGCTGGCAGGAGAGATATTATCTTTATGAGGTTCCTACTCAAGAGATTATCTTGAATCCGGCACTTGCACCTAACAATCCGGGGTGGGAATAATTGAAACGGAATAGCAATGAACCTGTTTCACCACAGATAACACAGATTTTCACAGATTAATAATTTATTTTATTGATAACAAGATTAGAAGTTCTGTGAAAATCTGTGTTATCTGTGGTGAAGTTAAAACCAAATGAACTCGAAACAAACCCAAGAATGAATCAAAAAATTATTTATAGTAGTGCATTACTTGTCGGATTAGGCAGCCCGCAAGCATTTGCCCATAAAGAAAAGGCCCATACCCCTCAAAAACCGAATATCATCTTTATTATGTGTGATGATATGGGGTATGGAGATCTGGGTTGCTATGGACAGCCATACATCAGCACCCCTAATATTGACAACATGGCCCGTGAAGGCATGCGCTTTACGCAAGCCTATGCCGGAAGTCCGGTGAGTGCACCTTCGCGCGCATCGTTGATGACCGGACAACATACCGGACATTGCGAAGTGCGTGGTAATAAAGAGTATTGGACTCAGGCGTCTACAGTGATGTATGGCGATAATAAAGAATTTTCAGTTGTCGGACAACATCCCTATGATCCGGAACATGTCATTCTGCCCGAAATAATGAAAGATAACGGATATACAACCGGTATGTTTGGTAAATGGGCGGGGGGATACGAAGGCTCGGCGTCCACTCCGGATAAAAGAGGAATCAATGAATATTACGGATATATCTGTCAATTTCAGGCACATCTCTATTATCCCAATTTTCTGAATCGTTATAGTCCGTCGTTGGGTGATACAGGTGTTGTACGTGTTGTGATGGAAGAGAATATCAAATATCCGATGTACGGTCCAGATTATCATAAACGTACTCAATACTCAGCTGATCTGATTCATCAGAAAGCGATGGAATGGATCGAGAAACAGGATGGTGAACAACCTTTCTTCGGAATCTTTACCTATACCTTGCCGCATGCAGAGTTAGTGCAACCGGAAGACTCTATTTTGAATCATTATAAGACACAGTTTGCTGATGACAAAGCTTTTGGTGGTCAAAAAGGATCCAGATATAACGCCATTACCCATGTGCATGCACAGTTTGCGGGTATGATCACCCGTTTGGACTATTATGTGGGCGAAGTTCTGAAGAAGTTGGAAGAGAAAGGATTTGATGAGAATACGATTGTCATCTTTACCAGTGATAATGGGCCCCATGAGGAAGGCGGAGCCGATCCTACTTTCTTCGGGCGTGACGGAAAGTTACGTGGCTTGAAGCGCCAGTGTTACGAGGGAGGTATCCGTGTTCCGTTTATTGTCCGTTGGCCCGGTCAGGTTGCTGCCGGAACAGTGAATGATCATCAATGTGCTTTCTACGATGTCATGCCTACCTTGTGTGATTTGACAGGCGTGAAGAACTTCACGAAAAAATATGTGAATAAGAAAAAGGAAGCGGATTATTTTGATGGTATCTCTTTTGCTCCGACCATACTGGGTAAAAAGAACCAGAAGAAACATGATTTTCTCTATTGGGAGTTTAATGAAACGAACCAGATCGGTGTACGTATGGGAGACTGGAAAATGGTTGTCAAGAAAGGTACTCCTTTCCTTTATAATCTGGCGACAGATATCCATGAAGATCATAATGTAGCTGCCGAAAATCCTGATATTGTGAAGAAAATGGTTGGGATTATCCATCAGCAACATACGGAAAATCCAAATTTCAAGGTAACATTACCTGCTACTATGTAAGAAGATTCTTAGTGATAGATCAAGCGCTGTCTTTTACCCTCTATTCAGAGGAAGGATAGCGCTTTTTATTTGATAGCTTAGAGCGCTGTTCGGTATCAAAATGTTTGCTGTTTTATTTTTCTGCTGGCATCTGCTTTGGCGAAATGTTGCGAAATAGAAGAGGAATCATCAGATATTTCTTTTCAGATCACTTGTTACCGGGAAATTATGTGAGAGGTATCGGAAGGAAGTTAACTTCCTGTCGGCAAATAACTAACTTCCTGCCGACAGAGAATTAATTTCCTGAGAGTAGGAAGTTAACTTCTTATGAATAAGAAGTCTGTATTCTGATGAAAGCATCGGTTTTCCTTCTCGAAACATCCCTTAATTTAGGGAAAAAGAACTGCTTTTTCTTCTAGAACAGAGTTTGGAGGACTCTTTTTAAAAGTGTTATTCCGAATGTTTATGAGATTTCCAGGTTTCTTCCTAAGAGTAAATGCCCTTGGTATCTTGTCTTTATGGTAGCATTTCACTGTATTTTCCGACTCTCTGACTTCCTGGAAAAGGGTATTCCTGCGTTTTTTACTCTCTTCTTGTTTCCAGGGCACAAAGAATTGATTCTGAGGAATCTCAAAATACATTTTGACAGAATGCTAAAAGAAGATTTCCTGTGTAATGTTGGTTTTGATGTATAACCTCCATCCGGAACATCCAATTATCATATACTTTTGCTTGAAGATTATTGTGAACTTCCTTTGTCTATTATAATCCTTGTCGTTATTATATTAAAACAATAAAGAGGGATGTGTCAAAACTCGTATTCACCATAGATTACACTGATTTACACAGATAAATATCATTGGCTATCAGTGTATTAAAAACGTTTTTGTGTAAATCCGTGTAATCTGTGGTGAGTTATGAAACACCCTCTTTCATCATTTAATTAATGATTATTTGCTGTTTTCACTATATTTTTTTCGATAGATCCATATCAGGATTATTACTCCTACCAGCAATAACGCCATCGCTCCGTATGCAATACCTTCTGTAATATGCAGGCTTTGCGGATCAAAACGCATTTCGATGGTGTGTTTACCTGCCGGGACATTCATAGCACGTAAAATGTAGTCTGCACGGGCAATATCGGCGGGCTTGCCATCAATGGTTGCCGTCCACCCTGGATAATATATTTCGGAGAAAACCACTATACCGTCTTGGGGTGAGGAAGTCTCGTATACTAATTGGTTAGGTTCATAACTGGTCAAACGAATCGTAGACAGTGAGTCTTTGTACCCCTCGTTCACTCCTTTCAGTGCCTCTTTAAACTTAGAGTCTACTATAGCGGTTTGTTGCAGGTCGACTTGCCCGATGGCATCGATTTCTTCGTTTGCATTGTTCACGTATTGTATTTTATCTATGAACCATGCATTTCCGAAAGTATATGGGTTCTCAATGGGGACTGTTTGACCTTGCTGTCCGGCAGGGAATATAAAGTATTTCGTATTCAGCATATTCAATACAGGAAACTTAGCAGCGTTTACGCTATCCATTTGTCCACCGGCTGTAGCTACTTCCTGATAGGCTGCCTGCATTTCTTTAGCGATGTGATGGTCTATCATTTCCTGATAACGGCGAAGCTTTGCAGCATGATAACCGCCTACGCTCTTGTGCCAATAAGAGGTATTGTTTTCTTCAAATGTATTGCCCGCAAAGTTCAGTACACGATAATCCAGTGATGGGTCTTGCAGGATTAGTTCATCTGTCTGTGTTTTCCGGAATGTAGCAGTCTGCTCTGATTTCGGGATAAACTGTTCGTCGTACAGATAACGTTTATTTACGCTCCACATGTCTCCCAGGCATAATAGAGCAATAGCGGCAACAGTCCAGGTTGCTTTCAGCTTTTTGGCGTTATAGGCCAGTAAAAGCAGGGTGCCGATGGTGACGATAAAGAAACTTCGCCAAGCATCAGAGGTGAAAAGGTGTACACGCATTTCCTCAAGATTGGCAATAATGGGCGATAGTTGGTCGGCAGGCAGGGCATTTTGCAGAGCTGCCATTTCGTTACCTGGAATATAGGTAGGAAAGAACAGACGGGGCGCAATGGCAAAGAGCAGTGCCAATCCCCCGGTTAATCCGAAACTGATATAGATGTATTTCAGTTTCTCTTTCAATAATTCCGGCTTGGTGAGTATTTCCTTCAGGGTAAGGATGGCGAGCAAAGGAATAGTAAACTCGGCAATTACCAAAATAGAGGATACAGCCCGGAACTTATTGTACATTGGGATATAATCGATGAAAAAGTCTGTCAATCCCATGAAGTTTTTACCCCATGAAAGTAGGATAGAGAAGATGGTAGCTCCCAGTAGTGCCCATTTCATAGGACCTTTTACAATGAAACATCCCAAAATGAAAAGCATTAGTACGAATGCTCCTACATAGACCGGACCACTTGTCATCGGCTGATCGCCAAAATATTGAGTTAGCTGTGAGTAGAGGCTGCTATACATCGGATTAGCCTTTTCCATTGCTTTCTCACTTCGTGACAGCGGTACGGAAGCGCCTCCTTTGACATTGGGGACCAGCAGGGAGAATGTTTCACCGATACCATAACTCCATTGAGTGATGTAATCGCGGTTGAGGCCGCTGCTAGTCTGTTTGGCAGCAGCTCCTTCATATTTCAGTTCACTTTTACCACGCATCGTTTCTTTACTATATTCGTAAGTGTGGTATAGGTTTGAGAGGTTGATGGATACTCCAATCAGTCCTGCAACAATCAGCACGCCGGTAGCTTTGAAGAATTGGGGGAGTTCTTTTTTTCGCCAGGCGTCTTCGAAGAATGCGCCTACCATGAAAAGAATAACAAACAAGAAATAATAAGTCATCTGCACATGGTTGGACAATATCTGCATAGCCATGAATAAAGCGGTGATAATACCTCCTAACAGATATTTCTTTCGGTAAGCAAGTACTATACCTGCTATCGTAGGTGGAATATAGGCCAAAGTAATAAATTTCCAGATATGTCCGGCAGCTATCAGAATGAAGAAATAGGACGAAAATCCCCAAATGATTCCTCCTAACCCTGCGAGCCATGCCGGTATGCCGAATGCCCTTAGCAGGATATAGAACCCGAGCATCATGATAAATGTGAGCCATACGTAGTTCGGAAGAAAAAGGTGATATACTTTCTGTACAAATGTCAGCGGCTCGGTAGAATCGTAACTCGGGGACATCTGGTAGGTAGGCATACCTCCGAAGAGTGCATTGGTCCAGCGGGTACGTTCACCTGTTCTCTCATAATATTCTTTGGCTTCTTGTCCGGCTCCGGCTCCGGCCACGGTGTCGTGCTGGAAGAGAATCCTGTCTTCGGTGATAGCAGGGAAGAAATAGATGAAAGAGATAACTATAAATGCCAGAATGGCAATCAGGTCAGGAAGAAATTTTTTCATTTACGATTAGACGATTTACAATTTACAATTGAAGTTTGACTTAGGATTAGACGATTTACTATCCTGAAGTGAGAAAAAGTAATTTCAGTCGTTATTCGTAAATCGTCCAATCGTAACTTTTTTAATATCTGTAATGATCCGCTTTGTAAGGACCGTCAACAGACACACCGATGTAGGCAGCCTGCTCCGGAGTCAACTTGGTCAGCTTCACACCAATTTTTTCAAGGTGTAGGCGGGCTACTTCTTCATCCAGATGTTTAGGTAAACGATATACATTGATATCGTATTTCTTGTTGAACAACTCGATTTGGGCCAATGTCTGATTGGTGAATGAATTACTCATTACGAATGACGGGTGTCCTGTGGCACATCCCAGGTTTACCAACCGACCGTCTGCCAACAGAATGATACTGTGACCGTCAGGGAAATAATAGCGGTCTACCTGTGGCTTGATATTGACACGTTTGATACCCGGATAATGTTTCAGTGCATCTACCTGGATTTCATTGTCAAAATGGCCGATGTTGCAAACGATAGCCTGATCTTTCATTTGTTCCATGTGATCGATACGGATGATATCGATATTACCGGTAGTAGTGACAAAGATGTTACCTTCTTTGCAGGCGTCTTCCATGGTTACTACTTCAAAACCTTCCATGGCAGCCTGCAGTGCACAGATAGGATCGACCTCTGTAACCAGCACCCGGGCTCCGTAGGAACGCATAGAGTGTGAACAGCCTTTACCTACATCGCCATAACCGCATACTACAACTACTTTACCGGCAATCATTACGTCTGTGGCACGTTTAATGCCGTCTGCCAGTGATTCGCGGCAACCGTACAGGTTATCGAATTTAGATTTGGTAACCGAGTCGTTTACGTTGAAGGCAGGGAACAACAACTTGCCTTCTTCCTGCATCTGGTATAGGCGATGCACGCCGGTCGTTGTCTCTTCCGAAACTCCGCGCACTTCAGCCGCTACCCGGTGCCAGCGTTCTTTGTCTTCTGCCAGCACTTTTTTCAGTATAGCATTCAATTCTATTTCGTCTTCGGCATGTACTTCTTTGTCCAATACAGCAGCATTGTTTTCTGCTTCGTAACCTACATGGATCATCATAGTGGCATCCCCGCCATCGTCGACAATCACTGTCGGTCCTTTGCCCCCCTCAAAGTTCAGGGCCTGCAAGGTACACCACCAATAGTCTGCCAATGTTTCTCCTTTCCAGGCAAATACGGCAACACCTGAAGCTGCGATAGCTGCTGTGATAACAGCTACAAGCTCAAGGTCATCTGAAAGCTCTTCTTCCTCTTCCTTAACCTCAATCTGTGATACGGTGTTGACAACCGCATTCTCTGCAAGCTCTGTCTTCTTATCCTTCTTTGATAAAGCAGCCTCAAGCTTAGGAATGTACTTGAAAAGGCTGATTAAGAAGGAGATGAAAATAAGTACCGCGAATACAACGGCAAGACAAATTACTGTATTGATACCCGCATCTGAAATTGCGCTGCAAATTATCATACATGTCACCTCGTATTAAACCGTGCCATGCTTCTTGCTTGGACGGTCTTCCTTCTTGCTGTATAACATCTCGAATGCACCAATGACATACTTTCTTGTATCGGCAGGAGCGATGATTGAATCAACGTAGCTGCGGATACTGCGCTTGTCTGAAGTGCTGCATACTCAGAAGCCTTCTCAGAGATAACCTCAGGCTTATCAGCATACATAATCTTGGCTGCCATGTTGGCATCCATCATACCGATGCTTGCGCTGTCCCATGCAAATGTCATGTCAGCACCGATTGACTTGGAGTTCATTGCCACGTAAGCGCTTCCGAAAGCTTCACCGATAACTACATTAACCTTAGGGACTGTTGCATTAGCGAATGCGTATGTAAGCTTAGCTGCTGCCTTGGCAATGTGCTTCTCCGCACATACTGTAGCCTTGTAGCCCTTGACGTTCGTAAGTGTGATAACAGGAATGTTGAAGGAATCACAGAAGTTAACGAACTCTGCTGCCTTCTCACAGCCCTCAGGAGATAATACTGCATCGAACTTGGCAGTCTCTTTCATCTCGTCATCATATACAACTGTTCTGTTGGCCACTGCACCTACTGTAAGTCCATTGAGCTTAATGAAGCCTGTTACCATGTCCTTAGCGTAGTTTCTCTTAACCTCGAAGAATACATTATCATCTGCAAGCTCAGTAAGAGCGATAGAAGTGTCACCTACTGCATTAGCGATAGTATCACTTACTCTGTTAAGGTCATCTGTGCATTCATCCTCGGCTGTATCCTCGTTGTTGGCAGGAAGAAGTGCTACTAACTGTCTGATCTGCTCAAGAACCGTAGTCTCATCACCTGTAACATCAACAATACCTGCCTCCTCGCTCTGGAACTTAGCGGAAGCTGTGTCAAGCTTGGATGTGTAGTTGCCGTCAAGTGCATTCGGGCTGTTGACGAAAAGCTTAGCAGACTTCTCTTCCATGAATGTGAAGTCTGTAAGAGTAGGAACTACTGCCATTCCTCCGCCACATGTACCGAATACTGCTGTAATCTGTGGAATAATGCCTGAGGCCTCTACCTGCTTTGCATATATCTGACCAAAGCCGTTAAGTGCGTCTGTTGCCTCCTGTAATCTTAATCCGGCACAATCTACAAGACCGATAACCGGTGCTCCCATCTTAAGTGCTAAATCGTAAAGATTAGCAATCTTCCTGGCATGCATCTCACCTATTGAACCACCGAGTACGGTAGCATCCTGGCTGTATACATACACAAGACTTCCATTGATAACGCCGTAACCTGTGATAACGCCATCGGCAGGTGTTGCGTTGTCGCCTAAGTTAAAATCAGTATTTCTTGCAGTTACAAGGCCACCGATTTCAACAAAACTGTTATCATCAAGCAGTGCTTCAATTCTCTTGCTTGCTGATACCTGTGCTGTGTTGCTCATTTTTCAGCCCTCCATAAACGTATTTTGGAAAATTTATTCAATTTACACCAAATGTAATTGTAGTACGAAAGTCGCAAATTATCAA
>OGQY01001632.1_pt1 | contig 14730 bp, 6 predicted proteins | sample 1553361 | NCBI WGS metagenome assembly OGQY01 (sample SAMEA2579963, study PRJEB22360) | human gut metagenome | reverse complement strand
AACAGAAAAAATATTTTGATGTACAAATCTTTATTAAAAAAAGCAGTAAAGATGAGAAGTTTCCTATAATTGGTTATAAACATCATAATAAAGACAATATTACTTGGACTAAGGATAGGTAGGAGAAATATATGAAAAAAAGAATCCTTTGTTTAACATTAGGATTAATGCTGACAATTTCACAGGCAGTACCTGCCGGTGCTGCATCTAGAAAAGATCAGCTAAAACAGGATAAGGCAGCAGCACAGAGTCAGCTTGCAGCACAGGAGTCTAAAATCAATAATCTGGAAGACCAGAAACAGACACTTTCCGCTGAGATCGATCAGCTGGATTCTGATCTGGTAAATATTATGGTTGAGATTGAGATTCTGGATGGTGAGTTATCCGATAAAGAAGCGCAGATCGAGCAGACCAAAGCAGATCTGGCAGTGGCAGAAGAAAATAAACAGAAACAGTATGAAGCCATGAAGAAGAGAATCCAGTATCTGTATGAAAAGGGTGGAGATGATGCATGGGCACAGATGCTGTTCCAGGCATCGGACTTTACCAGTCTTCTGAACCAGGCAGAATATGTACAGCAGATGTATGACAGTGACAGAAACAGTCTGGAAGAGTTCAAAGAGACTGTACAGCAGGTAAAAGACCTTGGGGATCAGCTGGACAGTGAGAAAGCAGAACTGGAAGAGATGAACCAGGAGTATCAGAATCGTCAGGCGAGTATGCAGACCCAGCTGGAAGAAAAGAAAGCAACTTCCAGTGATTATGATGCACAGATCGCACAGGCGCAGAACCAGGCTGCACAGTACACGGAACTGATTCGTCAGCAGAATGCTGAGATTCAGAAAATTGAAGAAGAAGAGAAAAAAGCAGCGGAAGAGGCAGCAAGAAAAGCGGCCGAGGAAGCAGCTAAGAAGGCAGCAGCAGAAGAAGCTGCAAAGAAAGCACAGGAAGAAGCAAACAAAAAAGCAGCAGATGAGGCAGCAAAGAAAGCAGCAGAAGCAAGCAAGAAATCTTCCTCCGCTTCCGGCAGTAATACAGGTTCCGGTTCTTCAACGAGCAATAAATCTAATAGCAATACAAGCAGTAACAATGCAAGCAGCAACAATACAGGCAGCAGCTCAAGTGCAGCAACATCCAAGGACAACGGAAGTTCTTCTTCCAATTCATCAGGAAGCTCAGGCAGCAGCGTATCATATAACCCGACAGGACAGTCCGTTGTTAATTACGCATGCCAGTTTGTTGGCAATCCTTATGTATGGGGTGGTACAAGCCTGACAAACGGAGCTGACTGTTCCGGATTTATCATGAGTGTATATGCGAAGTTTGGTGTATCCCTTCCGCATTCTTCCGGAGCCATGGCAGGCTGTGGTCGTGGAGTTTCTTATTCAGAAGCAATGCCTGGTGATATCATCTGCTATGCGGGTCATGTAGCCATCTACATGGGCGGTGGACAGATCGTACATGCAAGTAACGCAAAAGACGGTATCAAGATCAGCGGAAATGCTGCGTACAGACCGATTGTTGCAGTTCGCCGTGTGCTGTAATCAGAACAATAGTAACAATTATGAGAGTCATATCTGAAAAAGATATGGCTCTTTTTTTGTTCAATAATCTATTCCGCTTTAACGTGGTATTTTATTGTAGTTCCGAATTTGACAAAATAAATGATGGAATCAACACAAAAGAACGAATCGTTATAATTAGAATAAAAGAAAGTGAGACAGTCTGTATGCAGACGGAATAGGATACATTGCCGGAAGGAGGCAGATAATGAAGAATCGAAAAAAACGGCTTATGAAGATCGGAGCTGTCATAGCGGTGATTGCAGTTGCAGGAATTGCCGGCGGAGTCGTTATATGCAAGGGTGCCAATCGATTCGAGCTGACAGTAGCCGGGGATCCAATCAGTAAAGAAGAGTATGTGAACTGCATGAATTCCGTGGAATACGACACAAAGATACAGATCCAACAAGATTATGATGCCGTATACGGAACGGATTTCTGGGAAAAGCAATACGACGGACAATACGGCTATGAGATCCTCGCCCGGAATACAGTCGAGCAGTTGAAATACATCCATGCAGTATATGATCTTGCCGAAGAAAACGGAGATGTGGCAGACAGCAGCTACGAGGCTCTGGAAAAACGCTGGAAGGACGGCAATGCAGAGCGGAGTGAGAAAGTAGAAAAAGGCGAAGTGATCTACGGACTGAAGGAGTATACGTTTCAGCTGTATCTGGACTATGAGCTCAGTACTCTGAAAGAAAAATACTGCAACGATACCTCACGGGAGGGTATGCAACTGACGGAAGACGAGGTTCTTCAGCACTACCAGAGTCGCGACTGGATATTTGGAGGCAGTGAAGAGAACGCTGACCTGGAAACAGCAAGAATAGCAGTCGAAAGAGAACTGCGTGAACAGAAATACGACGATATGATCACGCAGCGTGAAAACGGTTCTCAGGTGGAAGGGAACATGAAAGATGTGAACCGGTACACCTTGAAGAATATACAATAATGGAAGGAGAAAAGGTATGAAGAAAAGATGGATGAGCGGTACGTTAGCACTTCTGCTTGCAGGAACAACAGTCGCATCAATGATGCCTGCAGTATCTGTTAAGGCTGAGGGAAATACCGCAAATGGAACAACATATTATGTTGATTCCCAAAGGGGAGACGATAGCAATGATGGAACAGCAGAAAACAAGGCGTTCCGGACACTTGGCAAAGTAAATGAGCTTAACCTTGAGCCGGGAGACACAGTTCTTCTGAAAAAGGGATCTGTGTTTGAGGATCAGGCTCTTACGTTTACAAAAGAGGACAGCGGTACTGCAGAAGCACCGGTGAAGATATCTACTTATGGAGAGGGAGATAGACCAAAGATTAATACAAATGGTCATGGACAGTGGGAGCTGAACTATGGTACTCGTCTGGACAATGTGAACCATAAATGGAAAGGTACTGTATCCTCCAGTATCCTGATTGAAGATACAGAGTATATTGAGATCGATGGTCTGGAGCTGACAAATGACAGAAAGAGTTCCACAGATGCTGAAACAGGTAAAGCGTATAATGACGCATACGCAATGGACAGAACCGGTGTTGCCGGAGTTGCAAAGGATAATGGAACAGTAGATCATATCGTATTGAATGATCTTTATATCCATGATGTAACAGGAAACGTTTATAACAAGCATATGACAAACGGTGGTATCTATTTCATCGTTGCAAAGCCAACGAATGAAGGCGAAACAGGAATTGCAAGATATAATGATGTCCAGATTAGAAACTGTTCTTTGAATAAGGTAAACCGTTGGGGAATTGCAGTTGGATATACCTATCAGTGGAGACAATTCGAAACAGCTGAACTTCCGGATGCAATGATGGCAAAATATGGTTCCTCCAATGTTGTGATCGAGAACAACTACCTGAACCATGTGGGTGGAGATGCCATCACAACCATGTATCTGGACAGACCGATGGTTCAGTACAATGTGTCAGAGAACGCAGCAGAGCAGATCAATTTCCAAGACTACTCAAAGAATCAGCCAAGTCTGGATGCAAATGGTAATGTAACCGGTACACAGGGCGTTGGTGCAGGACGAGTGGCAGCAGGTATCTGGCCATGGAAGTGTAAAAATGCAATCTTCCAGTACAATGAGTGCTTCAGAACATTAAACGCCTCCAATGGTAACGGCGATGGACAGCCTTGGGATGCTGACTATGGTGATGGAACAAACTATCAGTACAACTACAGCCATGGAAATACAGCAAGTACGATCATGTTCTGTTATGATAATTCTGTTAACAATACATTCCGTTACAATATCAGCCAAAATGAAGATATGGGGCCTTTGGATCCAGCTCAAAATAGTGGAAACTGCCAGGTTTACAACAATACATTCTATATCAAAGCAGGTCTCACATCTATTTGGAGTACAGCTCATAGCAATAATGGTCCGGTAAATATGGAAAATAATATTTTCTATTTTGCGGGTAATAAACCAGCGAAAACAGGAAACAGTTGGAATCCTAGCGGAAATAAAACTTATAGCAACAACTTATATTATAATGTAGAGACTTATCCGGACGATGCAGCGGCTGTAAAAGTAGACGCAGGAACACAGGTACTTGTGGATGCAGGTTCTGGTCCGGATTCTGTAGCAGCAGACAAAGCAGCAAGAAAACACGAAAATCCAACTGAAAAAACAGTATTTGATGGATACAAACTTGCAGAAAACTCTCCTGCAATCAATAAAGGTAAAGTAGTGGTTGACAGAAATGGTTATACGATCGATCACGACTTCTTCGGACATGCGATCACAGCAGTACCGGAAATCGGAGCAGCAGAAAGTGATGCAGTAGCAGCACTTGTACTGAGATCCAATGTGTATACTGTTTCCGGAACAAACGTAAGTGACCTTCCGAAAAATACAACAGTAGAGGATTTCCTTAATAATGTCATTGTAGATACAGGTGTTACAATTACTATTAAAGAGGGTGAGACAGAACTTACAGGAACTGACATCGTAAAAGGAGGAGCAACGATCACTCTTTCTTATGAAGGAATGGAAAGTGTAACTTACACTGTGGTTGCAAGTTCGGATAAAGAACTGAAGGGATGTTTCTACGAAGTGAAGGGAACAGAGGTACGTGTTCCTTACACAGAGAAAAACCCGACAACAGTAAAGGAAATGAAAGCAAACGTTACTGTAGCGGATACAGCAACAGTATCCGTATTAAACGGTGGAGCAGAACTGGCAGATAGCGATGCAGTTGCAGCCGGAATGACACTTCGCATCACTGCGGAAGACGGCACAACAAATGATTTTGCGATCACACAGAAAAACGAATACAACTGGACGTTTGATTTTGTAAGAGGACAGCAGGGAAATGTATGGTTCGGACAGATAAAGGACAGCTCCAGCGACTGGACCAATATGACAACCATCGATTCGGACGGATGGCCAAACTGGGCGACTCATACATATTATGGTCCTGGTATTGATGCACCACAGGGCACAAATACAACAACTAATGCCAATGTTCATGGTCTGCTTTCAGCACCGCCGAGCACAGATATCTCTACAGCAATGGCATATAGAGTACCAAAGAGCGGAACCGTATCATTCAAAATCAGAGATGGCGAGCCCTATCTTCGCCAGGATGGAAATAAAAATGGAACAGTTACCTTGAGTCTTTATGTGAATGGTGAAGAGAAGAAGAGCTTAACACTTGAAACCAGTAGACAGAAAGTTGGTAACTGGGAACAGCCTGAAGAAATCGCAGTAAGCCGTGGAGATATGATTCGTGTGGTAACTAAGTGTAATGGTAACCCAAGCAAACCATCCGTTCACGTTACCCCGATCATCACTTATGTAGATAAAGCTGCAGCAGATACAGAAGCACCGACAGCACCAACAGAGGTAACAGCAACAGATATTACAACAACAACAGCAAAAGTTAACTGGACAGCATCTACAGATAATGTAGGCGTGGCAGGATACAATGTATACGTAAATGATTCTGAAACTCCTGTAAACGGCGAGACACTTGTAACAGGAACAGAATATGCACTGGAAAGTCTTACAGCAGGAACAGAATATAAAGTAACTGTAAAAGCAGTTGATGCAGCCGGTAATGTTTCAGAAGGAGCTGTATATACATTTACAACAAAAAATGCGGCAGATACAGAAGCACCATCAGCACCGACAAATGTAGTAGTAACAGATGTTACAACAACAACAGCAAAAGTTACCTGGAGCGAAGCAACAGACAATGTAGCGGTAGTTGGATATAACGTATACTTAAATGAGAAAAAAATAAATGAAACACTTATATCAACTACCGAATATGATTTAACTGCTCTTACAGAAGAGACAAATTATTCAGTAAAAGTAACTGCGGTGGATGCAGCAGAAAATGAATCTGAGAGATCTGAAGCAGCTACATTTACAACACCAAAAACACAGGATACCGAAGCACCATCTGTACCGGCAGGTGTAACAGCATCAGACGTGACACAGACAGGAGCAAAGATTACCTGGACAGCATCTGCAGATAATGTAGGAGTAGCCGGATATAATGTATATGTAGATGAAACAAAAGTAAATACGGACAAGCTGGTGGAAGGTTTAGAACTTGAACTGACAGGCCTTGCTCCGGAGACAGAATACACAGTAACCGTAAGTGCAGTGGATGCAGCTGGAAATGAATCAGGAAGATCTGCAGCCTTCACATTTACAACACTTAAAAACGAGGAGCCTGCCCCGGAAAAACCATCCGCTCCTACGAATGTAAAAGTATCTGAAATTACACATACCACAGCAATTGTTACCTGGGAACCGGCTGCGGAAAGAGCGATGGCACCTGGATACAATGTATATCTGGATGATAAAAAACAGAATGAATTGCCTATAGAAGGAACAGAGTACAAGTTGACTGGCCTTAAGGTAGGAACCAGATACAATGTAGCCGTAACAGTAGTAGATGTAGATGGAATAGAATCTGACATAACAGAAGAAGTAGAAGATACATTTATAACAAAGGCAGATAAAGAAAAACTGCAGGAAACTGCAAAAGATGCAGACAAAGCTCTGGAGAACAAAGATAAATACACAGAGGAATCTCTGAAAAATCTGGAGGAAGTCTACAAAAAGTATCAGGAAGTACTGAATGGTGACAATGTAACTCAGGAAGAGGTAGAAAAAGCAAATGCCGAAATCAAAAAAGCTTTCGATGAACTGAAAGCAAAAGACGATGGCAAGAAGGATGACGGCAAAAAAGACGACGGAAAACAGGATGATGGAAAACAGGACGATGGAAAGAAGGAAGATCCAAAGAAAGATCCGACTCCTACTCCGGGACCTGTAACACCAACCCCAACTACAACACCAACCCCAACCACGAGTACTACACCACAGTCAGGCGCAAAACCTGCAGCACCTTCCGGAAGCACTAACACAGGCAACACAAATGCAGGTGGAACAACCACAGGCAGCACATCTACAGCCAGAGCTGCAAAAACAGGTGATACAGCCAATGCAGCAGCCTGGTTATTTACCCTGGCAGCATCTGCGGTTGCAGGAACTGTTGTTGTAAAACGTAAAAGAGAGGATTAAGAATGTCCCACTCTTGAAGGATAAAAATAAGTAATTAAAACAGACAGGAATCAGAAAACTCTGATTCCTGTCTGTAACATCCAACAAAAAGGAGAAAAAAATGAGGAAAAAGACCCTTTCAGCATTTCTGGGATTGGTTCTTGGCGCTTCTACCATATTAGGCTCTATCGGTGCAAATCCTGTACCGGTATCCGCAGGAACGGATGGAATAACCGACAGCGAATGCACAACCACCGGAACTGCAGAACCGGCATCAGACGAAGTTGTACCGGACGCGAACCAGTACAAATATCAGAAAGATGAACTGGCAGCATTCTGCCATTTCGGACCGAATACATTTAATGAAATTGAGTGGGGAGAACATTACGGAAACAAAGCACCGAACGAAATCTTTACATTGAAAGATAACTTTGATGCAGACACACTGGTAAGCACATTAAAGAATGCAGGATTTAAGAAAATTATTGTAACAGCAAAACATCACGATGGTTTCTGTATCTGGCCGAGTGCATATACAGACTATGATGCAGAGGCAGCAGGGTATAAAGGAGATATTCTTGAGGAGATATCTACTGCGTGTACAAACTATAATATGGACATGGGACTTTACCTGTCTCCATGGGATATTCATGAGCCATCTTACGGATATTATGATGCCAATGGAAAACCGACAAGCAAGGAAAATGACGTATTAGATTATAATGAATATTATAACAATCAGTTAGAAGAAATTCTTGGAAATCCAAAGTACGGCAATAACGGACATTTTGTTGAAGTATGGATGGATGGAGCCAAAGGAAGCGGTGCCAATGCACAGGACTATGAGTTTACAAAATGGTTTGATACAATCCAGAAACGCCAGGGAAAAAAGGCAGGCAAGGATGCTGACTGTATGTTGTTCGGAGCTCAGGCATATACAACCGTTCGCTGGATCGGAAATGAAGACGGTGTGGCTTTTGAGGATACCTGGGCAAAGTCAAATGTCAATTATGACAATAATACTATTGATAGCAATGGAAGTACACCTTATTCCAAAGGATATGAAAATGGTAATAAATGGACAGTTCCGGAGTGTGACGGACGTATTACATCCGGATGGTTCTGGGGAACCCAAAAATGTACTCCAAAGACAGTTGCACAGCTTGCAAACATGTATTTTGATTCTGTAGGACACAATGCAACTATGCTTCTGAATGTACCGCCAAACAACAAAGGTACAGTAGATCAGCCGATCCTGAACAGAATAAGAGAATTCGGTCAGAATGTGGAAGAGTCTTTCAGAACCAATCTGGCAAAAGCAGAAGGAACCACAATTGTAGCATCTAATGTTCGTGGAAACGATGCTGCATTCAAACCGGGAAATGTAGTAGATGGAAATGATGCCACATATTGGACAACAAATGATGGTACAACAAGCGGAAGTCTGACCATTAAATGGAATACAGCGAAGAAGTTTGATGTGGTTTCTATCGAAGAAGCAATTCAGAAGGGACAGCACATCAACAGTTATAAAGTTGAGTACAAAGCATCTGACGATGCACAGTGGCAGACACTGAAAAGTGGAGTAACTGTTGGTGCAAAGAGACTGGTTAGAACTGCACCGGTAGCAGCAACTCAGGTTAAGATCACAGTAGGAACAACCGATGGAAAAGTTCCGATGTTAAGTGAAGTTGGTGTATACAAAGCAAGTGAAGGATTCCAGCTGGCAGGAGCAGCGCCGGAAGGTATGGTAACAACCAGCGTTAATGATAATAGTTTTACATTCAGTACAGGTTGGAATCCACAGACAGGAAGCCAGTATATCAACGGACAGAATACCTGGTCCGATAGAGCTGGCGCAAACTTTACTTATAAGTTCCACGGAACAAAAGTATACCTGATGGGAACAACAGACCCGGGTCATGGTGCCGCTGATGTTTATATTGATGATCAGTTGGTAGAAACGATCAATACACATGCGGAAAGCAGATCTACAGGAGCAAAGATCTTTGTATCCGATGATCTGGAAGATGACAATCACACATTAAAGCTTGTAGCAAAAACAAATGCAGCAATCGGTGTGGAAGCAGCTTACGTGATCAACAACGGTGGCGTTGGAATGATTGAACTTGAGAACTCTGCATACACAATGAATGAAGAGTCTTCACTGGATGTAAAAATCAAACGTGTAGGTGGAACAAAAGGAACAATCACAGCTAAGATTCAGCCTAACCCGGGAAGTGCAATTCAGGATGATTTTAATACAGAATTAGCTCCGGTAGTTACTCTGAATGATGGAGAAGCTGAAGTAACTGTTAAAGCAGCAGAGACAAGACGTAATACGAACATGACCGGCGATCGTGTATTTTCTATCGAACTGACAGAGAAAACACCGGACAATGCAATCATTGGTTTCAACAGTTCTGCAAGAATCACAATCAAAGATGCAGATGGTATTACAAAAGAAAAACTGAACACTTTAATTACTCAGTCTCCTGACAAAGCACAGGAAAATCTGTACATGGAAAAAGGCTGGAGTGCATATGCAGAAGCACTGGAAGCAGCAAGAGCAGTTGTCAAAAACGAAGAAGCAACAGAAGCAACTATCAGAAATGCATACATAGCATTGGAAAATGCAAAGAAAGCACTTGTAGCACGTGAAAAGTATACAGAAACTGACAGATTCAAATTCCCATGGAAACCGGGAACAAGCGCTAAGCTGGAAGCAGAATTTGCGACAGAGTTAAATAATAGCAATGATGAAGATTCGGATAAGGATTGGCCGATGAGGATTGCGGATAACAACGATGCAAGCAATGGAAAATTTGTCACAGATATGGCATTCAGGGATGTTCTGAAATATGCTTATCATGCAGACAAAGCAGGCACCTATCATGTGGTTATGAGATATCGCAGTGGATCCGCTGAAAATGCCAAAAATGGTATTAAGATAACAGAAGAAACTGGAAAGATCGCAGAAAAAACAGTTGTAGTTAACCCGTCCAAAGAGAATGGAAACGTTGTTTTCGGAACTGTAGAGTTTGATATTGAAGTAGTAACACCCGGAGATGGAATGATTTCTATTACAGCCCCGGATACCAATAAGGGTCCTGGAATTGACTACTTCATCATCAGCCCGCGGAATGTTACGCTGGGATCTTTTGACATCACAGCTACAGCAGGTGAAGGCGGAACCATCACAGCAGATGGCCTTGCAGAAGGCAAAGTAACTGTTACAGAAGATGAAAGTGTAACATTTACGATTGCACCAAAAGCCGGATATGAGATTGCAGACGTAAAAGTGGATGGAACATCGGTAGGAAAGAAAACTACTTATACATTCGATCGCGTAGATAGCACTCATACAATCGAAGCAACATTTGCATTTACGAACTATACAGCAGAAAATCCATTTGGATTCCCGGGAGAAAAGGGAGAGACCAAGACCCTGGAAGCAGAGCATGCTACAGAACTGATCAATAGCAACGATTCAGATTCGGATCCGGATTGGCCGCTTACTATTACTTCTGAAGACTGGGCAAGTAATGGGAAATTCCTGAACTGTATGGCATACAAAGATTATGCAAAATATGCTTACACAGCAGTAGTTCCCGGAACCTACACAGTAACAGGTACTTACCGTGCCGGAGCGTTAAACAAACTTGCGATTTCTGAAGCGGACAATAAGATTGAAGCAGCTCAGGTTGATTGCCCGTCAACTAAAGAAGGCAACGCACTTACTGTGAAGACATTCACGCTGGATATCAAAGTGACAACAGAAGGAGCAGGAACCCTGATCCTTACAGCACCGGATACAAACAAAGCTCCACAGCTGGACAAACTGGATATCGTGCTGAAGAGAACTGCAGACGAAGCAGATCTTACAGAACTGAAGGAGGTACTTAAAACTGCAAGAGAAAAACTTGCAGAGGAAAATGCATATACACCAGTATCCAGGGGAGAACTTGAAACTGCAGTAAATGCAGCTCAGGAAGTTTATGATAAAGCAGGCGTTACCCAGGATGAAGTAAATACTGCAAAAGCAAATGTAGAAGCTAAGATTGCTGCACTGGTAAAGAAAGCAGATAAATCTGCACTGATCAATGCAATTAAACTTGCAAATGTCAAAACAACGCAAGAGGACAAATACACAGCTGAATCCAGAGAAGTTCTTAAACAGGTGATAGATGCAGCAGCTGAGGTAGTGAATGACGAAAATGCGACACAGGAAATGGTAGATGTTCAGACAGCCGCTGTAAAAGATGCCGAAGCTAAATTAGTAGCAATCAAAGTACCGGTTAACAAATCAGGACTGGAAACTCTTGTTTATCAGGCAAAAGAGACTGTGAAAGAGACAGAAACCTATACCGTAGAATCTCTGCAGGCTCTTCAGGCAGCCATTGAAGCAGCTCAGGCAGTACTGGATGATCCAGCAGCAACACAGGAAGAAGTAAATGCTCAGACTGATGCATTAAATGCTGCAATTGCTGCATTAGTTGAAAAACCAGTAGTCGACAAAACAGAACTGCAGACAGCAGTTGCTGATGCAAATAAATTTGCAGCAAGCGATGAAAACAAAGAGAAATATACAGAAGATTCCTGGAAAACTCTTGAGGAAGCCATTACGGTAGCACAGGCCGTTCTGAATAAACCGGAAGCAACACAGGAAGAAGTAAACGATGCTTTAAAAGCTTTAACAGATGCAAAAGAAAATCTGAAAACAAAAGAACCTTCTGTTGAAAAACCGGGGAAAGCTGAACTTGAAGAAACTGTGAATGATGCGAATGCATTTGTTAAAGGATTAGAAAATCCGGAAATGTATACGGAAGAGTCTTTGAATGCCCTTAAAGAAGCAATTGCAATGGCAGAGGAAGTGCTGGCTTCTGAAACTGCAACACAGGATGAAATTAATGCTGCAATGCGAAGAGTAAAAGAAGCAAAAGAAAACCTGGCACAGAAGAAACCGGCAGTTGCTACAGAAGCTCTTGAGAATGCTATTGCAAATGCAAGAGAACTTGCTAAAGACACAGCAACTTATACAGAAGAGTCTCTGGCAGCTCTTAATGCAGCTGTCGACGCAGCACAGAAAGTACTTGAGGATGCAAACGCAACACAGGAAACTGTAGATAAACAGACAGAAGCTGTAGAAGCAGCAATAAAAGCACTTGTAAAAATCAAAGTATCGGCTGAAACAGATAAACTTAAAGAAGCTGTAAAAGAAGCTGAGGAACTTGTAAAAGACACAGAGAAATATTCCGAAGAATCCCGGAATGCTCTTACAGATGCAATTGCATTAGCACAGGAGGTACTTGAGGATACAAACGCAACACAGGAAACTGTGGATAAAGCGCTGGAAGCTGTAAATGCAGCAAAAGAAGCTCTGGTAGAGGTAGGAAATCTGAGAAATGTTGTTGATGAAGCAGCAAAACTGACAGGCGAAACCAATAAGTACACCGAAGATTCTGTGAAAGCTCTCCAGGCAGCCATTGACGAAGCCAAGAAAGTACTTGGTAATCCGAAAGCAACTAAGGATGAAGTGGCTACTGCTTTAAATGCTGTAAACAAGGCAAAAGAAGAACTGAAAGTAAAAGAAGCAGATAAGAAAGACGAAGAACCTAAAAAAGAAGAACCTAAGAAAGATCCAACCAACGAGAACATCAACAACGGTTCCACAAATGGGGGCACTAACAATGGAACTTCCAACACAGGTTCCGGAAACAATGGAAGCACCACTACACCATCCGGAACAAAAACTGTAAGCGGAAACAATAACTCCGTAAAAGCAGCCAAAACCGGAGATACAACCAATGTAGTCGGACTGGTAGTTCTTTGCCTGGCAGCCGGAGTTGTTATGGTTATGGTGAAGAAAAAAAGAGCTCACTAATTAGGATTAGAAAGCCTGTAGCTGCCAGGATACTACGCAGTTACGATAATTTCTTAAGCAGGCGTTAACAGATCGTCTCGGATGCGGAACTCAGATGCGCATCCGAACGGTCTTGGATTAGTTGGCAAATAGAAAAGAGATGGAGTAAACATGTTTGCATTTATAATTATTTTAACAACCATGATATTTTTGGCTTGTGCTTTTGGAGCTTTCTGTTTGTGCAAAGAATCCATTAACTGGAGAAGCGAACAGATGGGGTATGATCTGGAAGAGAGTCTGAAAAGCCAAAAGAAAAAGAATGCAGGTATGCCGGAAATGGAATATACAGGCAGCAAGGCATAAAAATAACGCCATCGGATATCCGGTGGCGTTATTTTTATGCAATTAACAGAACCTGCGAAATCATACTTTAGAATATCAAAATGCCATTATCGAAGGGAATATTATTGACTTCGATAATGGCATTGAATCGTTAACTAAATTGCCTTCCTGTACTGGGATGGTGCCTCATTGATGATATTCATAAACACCTTCGAGTAATGCTGGGAGTCTGTAAAACCTACCTGCAGAGCAATCTCCGTCAGCGTCAGACTGGTAGTCTGCATAAGCTGGATGGAGCGGTTGATGCGGTAAATATTAATATAGTTTGATAATGTCACTCCCATATAGCTTTTGAAAAGCTTACTCAGATAGCGGACAGAGATCTGTAATTGCTGAGCGATATCTTCCTGTAAGATCTTGGTATTATAGTGTTCATGAATATAATTCAGTGCATAAGCTACGTAACTGTTCTTCAGCTTGGGATCAGCGTATTCCTGTACCGGATTCGTATGATCGAGAATATAGAGCATCAGATTCATCATGGAAACATTAAGATTGGCAGCTGTAAACATACTTTCATAAGAAGCATGCAAGTCAATAAGCTTCTGAAGATGATCGTCAATCACAGCATCCGATCTGAGCCTGTAGTAAAAATGCGAAGAAAACAGTATGGCATGAAGAAGGGTAATCGGGAAAATCCCGTCATCTTCAAGCACAACAGTGGAAAACATATTCGGATCAAAATGAATATGCTGGAATTCGCAGTCTGAGGTATCATTCAAATAAAAGGAATGTACCACATCCGGCAGGATCATAATAAAATCACCTTCCGTGCAATGAAGGGTCTCCGATTGAATATCCATATAGCATTCTCCGGAAAGTATCCGATAGATCTCAATGTTCGTATGCATATGTCGAATAAAGTTATAACCTGCTTTTCGATATTCGACAATCGCTCCGGTTAGAATCGAATCCGATAGTGTGATCTGGGCGGAGACTTCAGTTTTCCGTCGTGCGGAAGAAGAATCGGATGAAACCGAATGTGTAGCTGGTGTGTTTATAACGTTTTTTTTATTCATTATCTGCAAGCCTCCAAGTGTAAGTAAAGTCAATTTCTCACTATAAATTATTATAACAGAAAAAAGTAAAAATGCATAGAATAATAGAAAAAAATATGTTTAATTTTGGGCGGATTTGTAAAATAATTGAGCTTCCAAAAAGTAAAAAATTGCATAATATGGAAGTTCACACTGATAAAGCAAGAAAGCACTGGTGAATATGACGAAACGGATATACACAGGTTAATCTTCGCTGGTGATATTCCGCAAGACGCTTTTTGTGAGCGAAGATCAAAGAAAAGCTGAGACATATCGCTAGAGCTTGTCTGAAAAATCATTTCCGCAATCTACAAGCCCCACTTTGCGGG
>OGQY01001628.1_pt1 | contig 14751 bp, 13 predicted proteins | sample 1553361 | NCBI WGS metagenome assembly OGQY01 (sample SAMEA2579963, study PRJEB22360) | human gut metagenome | reverse complement strand
CGGCCAGACGGAGGTCGCTGTCTTCACAGCTTACGAACCTGAGGAGTAAGAGACCTGGCGGGGGAGAAATCCCTCGCCACCTCTGATGTGTCAGGCATCCTCAACGCACCCGCACTTAACCCGGTTCGGCGGGTTTTGTTTTTTTCTGGCATTCTGGTTTACAATTCGCACGTCAGCCTGAACACCTGACACCTGCTGCGCCAGCAGAGAAAACAGATGGCGCACAAAACCAAATTTCACAATTCTGATACCGACCTTGCCATCCGGCATGGGCGGCGTTCACACGCATTTAAAACCGACTGGTACCAACACCCACCATGTACTGAAGAACAGGCCGAATGGCTAATTCATAACTACCGCAGACGCGGATACGAGATTAAGAAAGCCCTCAGCCTCGATTATCGTCACTGGATAATCTCCGTCAGGCTTCCTTACTCTGAACGCCCACCGCGTCCGTCCCGCACATTCCAGCAACGCATCTGGAGGTAACGTGCGGGTATTACTTCGACCTGTTCTGGTACCGGAACTCGGGCTGGTGATCGTTAAGCCGGGCCGTGAATCCATGCCGGTATTCCACAATACCCGGGTACTGGTGGAGCCGGAACCGAAAAGCATGCGTAATCTGCCGTCCGGGGTCGTTCCTGCCGTTCGCCAGCCGCTGGCGGAGGATAAATCATTACTGCCATTTTTCAGCGACGAACGAGTGATTCGTGCTGCTGGTGGCGCTGGCGCATTGTCTGACTGGTTACTGCGCCATGTTAAATCCTGCCAGTGGCCACACGGCGATTATCACCACAGTGAAACCGTCATTCACCGTTATGGTACCGGCGCAATGGTGTTGTGCTGGCACTGCGACAACCAGCTGCGCGACCAGACCTCCGAATCACTCGGGCAACTTGCTCACCAAAACCTGTTTGCATGGATGATTGACGTCATACGCCATGCAATGAATGGCTCGCAGGAACGGGAATTATCGCTGGCTGAATTATCCTGGTGGGCGGTCCGCAATCAGGTGGCGGACGCGCTACCGGAAGCGGTATTACGTCGTTCGCTGGGGTTGCGTGCGGAAAAAATCCGCTCAATGTACCGTGAAAGCGACATCGTACCAGTGGTGCTGATAAGGATGCAATTGTGCGGGAGGCTCTTCTTCGTGATTTTAATACTCCACCCTTTAAAAAAGTGCCGGCTTACTGGCTTCATCCGGGGCTGACTTATCTTAAAGTGCGTATTTAGTGGGCCAGGGACAGCGGCTGAATATTTAATATATCCATGAACACCAAAATCAAATACGGCCTGTCGGCTGCCGTTCTGGCGCTGATTGCCGCTGGTGCGCCTGCGCCTGACATTCTCGACCAGTTTCTGGATGAAAAGGAAGGCAACCACACCACAGCATACCGTGATGGTGCAGGTATCTGGACCATCTGCCGTGGTGCCATCATGGTGGATGGCAAACCTGTCGTTCCGGGCATGAAGTTGTCGAAGGAAAAATGCGACCAGGTTAACGCCATTGAGCGTGATAAAGCGCTGGCGTGGGTGGAGAAAAACATCAGAGTGCCGCTGACCGAACCCCAGAAAGCGGGGATCGCGTCATTCTGTCCGTACAACATTGGTCCCGGTAAGTGTTTCCCGTCGACGTTTTACAGACGAATTAATGCTGGTGATCGAAAAGGTGCCTGCGAAGCGATTCGCTGGTGGATTAAGGACGGTGGCAGAGACTGCCGTATTCGTTCAAACAACTGTTACGGTCAGGTATCCCGTCGTGACCAGGAGAGCGCGCTGGCGTGCTGGGGTATCGACAGATAAGCAGAATATTTTGCTGAAAAATGAGGAATGGCCACGCGGGCGGATAACACGAAATCCTGCGAACTGGCGAAACGTAAGTGAATAAAAGTAAAAACCCCGTTTGTTGGCACCAAGCGAGGTTTTGTGTTTCTGACCTTGAGTAAGGCAAGGGAGAACATGGCGAAGTGTAAACGAATTCTGTTGAGGTTGACTATGAAAAATGGCCTTGAACTGAAAGCGCCTGTAACTGATGACATCAGCAGAGCACTGGCTTTTGCCATTAAGTGGGTGGCGGTCGGTGTTGCTGTGTCCCCGATGCTGTATGGGCTGGCAAAACTGGTCATTGCGTTGAAATCGTGAAGGGAGGATTAAGCATGTCAGACAAACTCATAACGCTGGCGAAGATCCTCTGTGTAATTGTCGGCATTTCATTTTCACTAATGCTGGTTGCTCTTTTTCTTTCCATGGCCTGGATGATGTTGTCTTCGTCGGGGTTGCTGGGGTGAACATAAACCGAATGCTTTCCGCGTTTATCGTTATTCTGCTGGTGGCCTGTGGTGCGCTGTGGATGGCAACAGACCATTACCGTGATAACGCGATTACCTACAAAGCGCAGCGCGATAACAAAGCCAGTGAACTGAAGCTGGCGAACGCAACCATTACTGATATGCAGGTGCGCCAGCGCGATGTTGCTGCGCTCGATGCAAAATACTCGAGGGAATTAGCCGATGCGAGAGCTGAAAATGAAACTCTTCGCGCTGACGTTGCCGCTGGTCGTAAGCGCCTGCGGATCAACGCCACCTGTCCAGGCTCCGTGCGTGAAGCCCCCACCACCTCCGGCGTGGATAATGCAACCGGCCCCCAACTGGCAGACACCGTTACACGGGATTATTTCACCCTCAGAGAGCGGCTGATGACGATGCACAAGCAACTGGAAGGGGCACAGGACTATATCCGCACTCAGTGCCTGAAATAAGTTTTGTTGATGCGCCGTATCGTCGCTATATTCCCTCATTAACAGAGACCGCAGCCCGACAGGGAGACTCCTCTGCGCGAGTGTGCGGGGATAATTAAAAACGATGCACACCGGGTTTTTTACCGCGTTAATGATTCGCGGGTTTATCCCGGTGCGATGGTGGAAGAAACAGGAAGCTGTATTACAGAAAGTGCTACTACTGTATCCCGATGCGATGTATGTAATGTGAGTCAGATAATGGCACAGGATGTGGTGATGTGGCAGTCTGGAACACAGGATATATTGTCAGAATAAGACCCGTAGGAATAAAAATGAAAAGACGCCTTTTACTACTTTTTCTGTTATCTGTCCTGGCAGTGGGATGCTCGCAGCAAAAAGCTGATGAGCCCCGGCAATTAGTGACGGTGTATCCACGATATCCGGAATATGCTGCAGCAAATTATATCAAGGGGCTGGTTGAGGTTAAGTTCGATATTGGTGCTGATGGGACTGTGACACGGATCGTTTTTCTCCGCTCAGAGCCTCATAATTTGTTTCGTGATGAAGTGGTGAAGGCCATGGCGAAATGGCGATTTGAAAAGAATCGCCCCTGTCAGGGAGTGAAGAGACAATTTATCTTTACGCCGTCACGTCCTTGATGCTTCCAGGTAGAGAGGGGCTGGACGCAGGAGAAAAATGAAAGAGCCAGCGGTTATATTTTTGTCATGGCTGACGAGGAATGATGGAAGAAGGCGTTGTATGCCACACAACGCCTCACTGTTCATTTCTTCTTTTTCTCTGGTGGAACCCGATGAATAAGAGTTGCACTGGTTTCCGATGAGATGGCGATATACTCGGGCAAAGTATGCTGGCAGTTTTCCAACTGGTCAAAAATACCTGCTCTCGTCTGTTGCAATGCCTGCAGCATGCGGCGGCAATGCGCCTTGCTTTTACTAACCATCTTTCCTTCCTCTATCAGTCGCTGCGTGAACTCATCATGTAATACCAGGTAAATGCGGATGTTATCGGTTTTGGCTACGCAGCATAGTACAAAACGGACAGGTGCATCCCGGGACGGGGGAGGCGTCACATGTCCCTGTGATGGTTGTTCCGGGTAATGCACTGTGTGGGGCATAAAAATGTCCGATAATTTTACTTTCTACCGCAGTTAGTTGATTCGTTGGTCCTGGTAGCACATTGGGCGAGGATTTAAATGCCAGGCAACTGAAGGATGATGTTGCAAGGGAGATAGCGAGAATATTTCTGATTTTCATTTGATGATGCCTCTGTGTGAAATGACGGTAAACGACGCACTTGTGCCGGCACATAATAGCAAGCACCATAATAGATCAGATTCGATTCTTGCTGTAAGTGATAATTATTCTCGTTTTCGGGTCCTTTCCGTCGATCCAACAGGTTACGGGGCGGCGACCTCGCGGGTTTTCGCTATTTATGAAAATTTTCCGGGAACCATGTCCGGTTTCTCTTCAAGTTAACTATATGAAAAATAAAAAAAGAGGTCTTCTGTGAACCGGACATGCACAAAAAATAGACATGTAAGCCGGACATGACCGGTTTTGTTGTGATTGTGAAGTGAGAGTTTTTGCGAGGTGAGGAGTGGCTACGCAGACTGAAGTTGCCAGGCATTTAAGTCTGACCGATCGCCAGCTTCGCAGATTGCAGAAATTGCCGGGTGCCCCGATATCGAATAAGCGAGGGCAACTGGATCTGGATGCCTGGCGCGATTTTTACATATCGTATCTGAGAAGAAGTAAAAACGATGTGCCTGATGGCGATAGCGAAGACGACTATGAGGAGAAATTGCTTATTGCCAGATGGGAACTGACAGCAGAACAGGCTGTTACACAGCAGTTAAAAAATGAGGTGTCAAAAGGAAAACTTATTGATACCGGGTTCTGTATTTTTGCCCTCAGCAAGCTGGCAATGGCGTTATCCAGTACGCTTGATTCCATCCCTTTATCCATGCAGCGACAGTTTCCTGATTTAACACCGCGCCATCTTGACCATCTGAAAACCCTTATTGCGAAGGGGGCAAATCAGTGTGCGCGGGCGGGGGATAAATTACCGGATTTACTCGATGAATATATCAGAGCAACAACTGAATAATATGATGAGTGCTGTCACAACAGCATTACAGCCCCTGATGTACCAGCCGCGGTCAGGCCCACCGTGCCGGGCTGTGGGTGATAAAGACCGAACTGCTGGAAACGCAGACGGTGGATTTCACGCTCGGGTCACAGGGGCTGCGTCACACACCCGGTGACATCATTGAAATCTGTGATAACGACTATGCCGGGACCATGACCGGCGGACGTGTCCTGTCCATCGATGCCGCCAGCCGTACCCTGACGCTGGACCGGGAGGTGACACTGCCGGAGACCGGCACGGCCACTGTTAATCTGATTAACGGCAGCGGTAAGCCGGCGAGCGTGGCCATCACCGCACACCCCGCGCCTGACCGGATACAGGTCAGCACCCTGCCGGATGGTGTGGAGACATACGGTGTGTGGGGACTCTCCCTGCCGTCACTGCGTCGTCGCCTGTTCCGCTGTGTCTCCATCCGGGAAAACACGGACGGCACCTTTGCCATCACGGCGGTGCAGCACGTACCTGAAAAAGAAGCCATCGTGGATAACGGGGCCCGCTTTGAGCCGCAGTCAGGCACCCTGAACAGCGTTATCCCACCGGCAGTGCAGCACCTGACGGTGGAGGTGAGCGCAGCTGACGGCCAGTATCTGGCGCAGGCTAAATGGGACACGCCGCGGGTGGTGAAGGGCGTGCGCTTCAGTCTGCGCCTGACCAGTGGTAAGGGAACGGATGCCAGACTGGTGACCACCGCCATCACCGCAGACACGGAGCACCGTTTCAGCGGCCTGCCACTGGGGGAATACACCCTGACGGTGCGGGCCATTAACAGCTACGGCCAGCAGGGCGAACCTGCGACCACCACCTTCCGGATTAACGCGCCTGCAAAACCCGCCACCATTGAGCTGACGCCGGGGTATTTTCAGATAACGGCGGTCCCGCGTCTTGCGGTGTATGACCCGACGGTACAGTTTGAATTCTGGTTCTCAGAAAAACGCATCACGAACACGGCACAGGTGGAAAAATCTGCCCGTTATCTGGGGACCGGCAGTCAGTGGACTGTCCAGGGGAGCCGGATTAAGCCGGGGACGGATTTCTGGTTTTACGTGCGAAGCGTCAACCTGGTGGGAAAATCTGCTTTTGTGGAAGCCAGCGGGCAGCCCAGCAATGATGGTGAAGGGTATCTGGAAATTTTCCGGGGGCTGATAGATGAGACGCTTCTGGGCCAGGCACTGAAAGAGCGCATTGATGCTTCAGCGCTGCGTACGGAGGTCACGCAACTGGAAGAAGACATCCGTCAGCGGATGGACACGGATATCGCAGAAGTGACCCGGAAAATCGGGGAGGCGGAAAACAGCCTCACGCAGCTGGTTGCGAAAAAGAATGAGGACCAGACACTGGCCATCGCGCAGGTGAGCCAGAAAGTGGACCGGGTGAGCAGTGAAATCTCACAGACTGTCAGCCAGGGGCAGTCAGAAAATGCCCGACAGATAGCACAGGTCCGCCAGTACGTGGATAAAAAAGGGAGTGAAATTACCTCGACCACGGATAAAAAACTGGGTGACCAGGCCGTGACCATACAGCAAATCCAGCGGGTTCAGTCAGACACGCGCAATGAGCTGAATGCCATGTATATGCTGAAGGTGCAGAAAACAAAAAACGGTATTCCCTATGTGGCCGGGATTGGTGCGGGGATTGAGGATGTTGATGGTCAGACGCTGAGCAGTATTCTGCTGCAGGCGGACCGTATCGCGATGATTACCCCGGAGAATGGCAACACCACGCCGCTGTTTGTGGCGCAGGGGAATCAGCTGTTCATGAACGACGTGTTCCTGAAGCGACTGTTTGCGGTGAGCATCACGTCATCCGGCAATCCTCCTACGTTTTCCCTGACGCCGGATGGCAGGCTGACAGCCCGCAATGCGGATATCAGTGGAGCCATCACGGCGAATACCGGCACGCTCAATAATGTCACCATTAACGAGAACTGTGTCATCAGAGGGAAACTGTCTGCAAACCAGATTGAAGGCGATCTCGTTAAAACAGTGGGTAAGGCTTTCCCCCGTGACTCCCGTGCACCGGAGAGGTGGCCATCAGGGACCATTACCGTCAGGGTTTATGACGATCAGCCGTTTGACCGGCAAATTGTTATTCCGGCGGTGGCATTCAGCGGTGCCAGACATGAGCGGGAGAATAACGATATTTATTCGTCATGCCGCCTGATAGTACGGAAAAACGGTGCTGAAATTTATAACCGTACCGCGCTGGATAATACGCTGGTTTACAGTGGTGTTATTGATATGCCTGCTGGTCGCGGCCACATGACGCTGGAGTTTTCTGTATCAGCATGGTGGGTAAATGGCTGGTATCCCACAGCAAGTATCAGCGATTTGCTGGTTGTTGTGATGAAGAAAGCCACTGCAGGCATCACGATTAGCTGAATTTTATAACCCCAATACGGGCGCCAGAAATGGCGCCTTTTTTATTGCAGAAAAGCGAGAGGTAATTATGCGTAAAGTTTGTGCAGCCATTTTGTCCGCAGCCATCTGTCTGTCCGTATCCGGTGCGCCTGCATGGGCGTCTGAACATCAGTCCACACTGAGCGCGGGGTATCTTCATGCCCGTACGAACGCTCCCGGCAGCGATAATCTGAACGGGATTAACGTGAAATACCGTTATGAGTTTACGGACGCGCTGGGGCTGATTACGTCCTTCAGTTATGCCAATGCTGAGGATGAGCAAAAAACGCACTACAGCGATACCCGCTGGCATGAAGATTCCGTGCGTAACCGCTGGTTCAGCGTGATGGCGGGGCCGTCTGTACGCGTGAATGAATGGTTCAGTGCTTATGCGATGGCAGGTGTGGCTTACAGCCGTGTTTCGACGTTCTCCGGGGATTATCTCCGCGTAACTGACAACAAGGGGAAAACGCACGATGTGCTGACCGGAAGTGATGACGGTCGCCACAGCAACACGTCTCTGGCGTGGGGGGCTGGCGTGCAGTTTAACCCGACCGAATCCGTAACCATTGACCTTGCTTATGAAGGTTCCGGTAGTGGCGACTGGCGAACGGATGCATTTATTGTTGGTATCGGATACCGTTTCTGACAACAGACGCCGATTTATCTTCTGTAAATATTGTTATGATACGCAGGTTCATCCACCTTATGGGGTGAACTGCGTTTGAGGAAACGTAAAGTTACACTGTCCTGAAGCCCGTGGCGTCACTGCTGCGGGCTTTTTTTATTGGTGGAAAAGTATGACAGTAAAAATTTCTGGCGTGCTTAAAGATGGCACAGGAAAACCAGTACAGAACTGCACCATTGTGCTGAAGGCCAGACGAACCAGCAGCACGGTGGTGGTGAACACGGTGGCCTCTGAAAATCCGGATGAAGCCGGACGTTACAGCATGGATGTTGAGCATGGCCAGTACAGCGTCACCCTGCTGGTTGAAGGTTTTCCGCCTTCACATGCCGGGACCATTACCGTCTATGAAGGTTCCAGACCAGGTACGCTGAATGATTTTCTCGGTGCCATGACGGAAGATGATGTCATGCCGGAGGCACTGCGCCGCTTTGAGCAGATGGTGGAAGAGGTGTCACGTAACGCCTCCGCGGTTGCACAGAATACGGCAGCCGCGAAAAAATCAGCCAGCGATGCCAGTGCATCAGCCAGCGAGGCGGCAACTCATGCAACCGATGCTGCAGCCTCAGCACGTGCCGCCAGCACGTCAGCCGGACAGGCCGCGTCGTCGGCTCAGTCAGCGTCTTCCAGCGCAGGAACGGCATCGACAAAGGCCCGTGAAGCAGCAAAAAGTGCTGCTGCTGCAGAGTCATCAAAAAGCGCGGCAGCTACCAGCGCCAGTGCCGCGAAAACGTCAGAAACGAATGCCGCAGCATCACAAAAATCGGCAGCCACTTCTGCATCCACAGCGACCACGAAAGCGTCAGAAGCTGCCACCTCGGCACGGGGTGCGGCGGCCTCAAAAGAGGCAGCGAAATCTTCAGAAACGAATGCATCATCAAGTGCCAGTAGTGCAGCTTCCTCGGCAACGGCGGCAGGAAATTCCGCGAAGGCGGCAAAAACGTCCGAGACGAACGCTAAGTCTTCTGAAACAGCAGCGGGACAGAGCGCCTCAGCTGCGGCAGGTTCAAAAACAGCGGCTGCATTATCTGCCAGTGCCGCGTCAACAAGTGCCGGGCAGGCCTCAGCCAGTGCCACCGCCGCCGGAAAATCGGCAGAAAGCGCCGCATCATCCGCTTCAACAGCCACAACGAAGGCTGGCAAAGCCACTGAGCAAGCCACTGCAGCAGCGAGGTCTGCTTCTGCAGCAAAAACCTCTGAAACAAATGCAAAGACTTCAGCAGACAATGCTGCTTCCTCTAAGGCGGCAGCCGCATCGTCAGCCAGTTCAGCGGCGTCATCGGCATCATCTGCGTCTGCTTCAAAAGATGAGGCGACCAGACAAGCGTCAGCAGCGAAAGGTAGTGCCACGACAGCAACAACGAAAGCATCAGAGGCGGCAGGCAGTGCGACGGCGGCATCTCAGAGCAAAGTTGCTGCTGAATCCGCGGCAACGCGTGCCGAAACAGCGGCAAAACGGGCAGAGGATATTGCATCCGCCGTGGGGCTTGAGGATGCGAGCACGACGAAAAAGGGGATAGTACAGCTCAGCAGTGCAACAAACAGCACCAGTGAAAAGCTGGCGGCAACGCCAAAGGCAGTTAAAACTGTTAAAGATAGTTCAGTTCAAAAAACTGGCGACACAATGGGAGGGCAGTTAAAAATCAGCACGATAAATGCTCTTCGAATATTCAACCAAGCCTTTGGCCTTATTTTTAGGCGTTCCGAAGATTATCTTCATCTTATTCCGACTAATGAAGGGGAGGGGGAAAATGGAGACATCGGTTCATTAAGACCATTCTCTATAAACTTAAGATCAGGGTTGGTGTCCATCGGTAATGGACTAAAAGTTGGTGGTAGTGTTACTGGTAATTTGACCGGAAACGCAGATACTGCGACCAAGATCAAGACAGCACGTAAGATTGGGGGCGTGGCATTTGATGGATCGGCAGATATCAACTTGCCTGGAGTCAACGCTACCGGTAATCAAAACACTACAGGTAATGCTGCGACCGCCACGAAACTTCAGGCAGCCAGAACGATTAACGGTGTGTCATTTGATGGTAGTGCAAATATCACATTGACCCCTTCAAATATTGGGGCATTGGCATTAACTGGAGGGACTCTTTCAGGTGGTTTAACTGCTGCTGGTGAGGTTATTTCAAGGTCAGCAAATGGTCTGCGTATTGCCTATGGCAACTATGGATTCTTTATCCGAAATGATGGATCAAACACATATTTTATGTTGACAGATTCGGGTAACAGTCTTGGTACGCACAATAGCTTAAGGCCGTTTATAATTAGTAACCATACTGGCAATGTTACAATTGCAACTAAATTAAACGCGAGTGGTGGTATCACTGGATCTTTATCGGGTAATGCAAGCACAGCAACCAAATTGCAAACTGCAAGGACAATTAACGGCGTAAAATTTGACGGCTCGGCAAATATTGAAGCGTTTCCGCCAGGTGTTCCGCTGCCGTGGCCATCAGATACACCACCTGCAGGTTATGCAATCATGCAGGGGCAGACGTTTGATAAGGCAGCATATCCGAAACTGGCTATTGCCTATCCTTCAGGTGTTATTCCAGATATGCGCGGCTGGACAATCAAGGGCAAACCCGCCAGTGGCCGGGCCGTATTGTCTCAGGAACGGGACGGCATAAAATCGCACACCCACAGCGCCAGCGCATCCAGTACGGATTTGGGGACGAAAACCACATCGTCGTTTGATTACGGCACTAAATCCACGAATAACACCGGGTCGCATACGCACAGTCTGAGTGGCTCTACGGGGTCTGCCGGTGCTCATACTCATGGTAATGGTATTCGTTGGCCGGGAGGCGGCGGTTCTGCGTTAGCATTTTATGATGGCGGTGGGTTCACTTATGTCAAGGATTCACAGTATCAAGTAAGCCCGGAGACTTCTTCCAGTAGATCGTATTATCAACGTATTCAGACACAGTCAGCAGGTGCTCATACCCACTCGCTGTCTGGTACTGCAGCAAATGCTGGTGCACATGCACATACTGTCGGTATTGGTGCTCATACGCACTCCGTTGCGATTGGTTCACATGGACACACCATCACCGTTAACGCTGCTGGTAACGCGGAAAACACCGTCAAAAACATCGCATTTAACTATATTGTGAGGCTTGCATAATGGCATTCAGAATGAGTGAACAACCACGGACCATAAAAATTTATAATCTGTTGTCCGGAACTAATGAATTTATTGGTGAAGGTGATGCATATATTCCGCCTCATACAGGTCTGCCAGCAAACAGTACCGATATTGCACCGCCAGATATTCCGGCTGGCTTCGTGGCTGTTTTCAACAGTGATGAGTCATCGTGGCATCTCGTTGAAGATCATCGGGGTAAAACGGTTTATGACGTGGCTTCCGGCGACGCGTTATTTATTTCTGAACTCGGTCCGTTACCGGAAAATGTTACCTGGTTATCGCCGGAAGGGGAGTTTCAGAAGTGGAACGGCACAGCCTGGGTGAAGGATACGGAAGCAGAAAAACTGTTCCGGATCCGGGAGGCGGAAGAAACAAAAAACAACCTGATGCAGGTAGCCAGTGAGCATATTGCGCCGCTTCAGGATGCTGCAGATCTGGAAATTGCAACGGAGGAAGAAACCTCATTGCTGGAAGCCTGGAAGAAGTATCGGGTGTTGCTGAACCGTGTTGATACATCAACTGCACCTGATATTGAGTGGCCTACGAACCCTGTCAGGGAGTAATCATTGGGATTATGCCGCAGCACGTCTTAAGCAAGAACGTGCTGCGGTTGGATGCTATTTTTTCCCTGAAGCGGAAAACATTACTACAGTACCTTGAACCTTGGTTTTAACATTCTCGAAATGCTCTGAGAGTATATGTGTTAAGCCTTCTTCGGAATCTTTTGTGTTTGAAAAGATGCCTTTCTGATTGTAAATGCGCATCAGTTTTTGACCGAAGCTATTGTGCACAACTCCATCGCCAAGAATTGTGGCTCCGTATAGAGTTCCATCGTCAGTTAAGGCCTGCGCCGCATTGCGTATTACACAGCTTTTTGTAGATATATTTCCAGGCAGGCAGTGAAGAAGGTAAAACATGGAAATGGAATCAAATTGACCATGTAACGCCGCGGGATAAGGTTCAAAAACATCATGGCTAATTTTATGTTTAATTTTTGATTCCCCAGCCCTTGTAGATGCCGCGTTCAGGCTAGCTTCGTTCAAATCCATTAAAGATATCAGACTACTCTCAGGTACGTGAGTAAGGTAAAACCCAGTTCCAACACCAATATCCAGATGGTTGTTACCTACATGTTCCAGAAAGTGTGGAAGAAGGTGTTCCTTTGTAGGACATCCCCATGCAAGCCGATTTGATACTCCCAAAACCCACCAGTCATAAAGCTTTAGGGTAAGTGGTGTGTAAATTTTAGCCCCATCATCTGTGTTTTTTTTCATTGATTTCACCATGTTATAGTTTTATTTGTGAATTAAATCAATTATGGCGATGAATTACAAGGGGTTAAATGCTGCCGCAGCATAGCGATATTGAAATAGCCTGGTATGCTTCGATACAGCAGGAGCCGAATGACTGGAAGACCGTCACCACACAGTTCCACATCCAGGAATTCAGTGAGTATATTGCGCCACTGCAGGATGCTGTAGATCTGGAAATCGCAACGGCGGAAGAAAGATCGTTGCTGGAGGCATGGAATAAATATCGGGTATTGTTGAATCGTGTTGATACATCAACTGCACCTGATATTGAGTGGCCGACTTCACCTGCAGAGTAATCAACGGCGCAGGGATGATATTTTGTGCTTGAAGTGCCTCCCCGACCATTCAGATAGTCGGGGAGGGGTATTGGGATTATACGCAATCAGTTTTAGTTAAAGACCGAAGCTCTCGAAAAATCTTTCTCCAAAACCAGAATGGAATTGATTGATTTTGATAGGATCTATAACGCCGTTACCTTAAACGGCAAAACCACTCAAAAACAAACTTAATGCATTGAATATAAAGGATTAATCATCTAATTCGCTCACCTTCTTATTCAGCAGACGAGAAGCGCGCCAGTAAACCAGCAACATCAGGCCCATTACGATAGTCAGCGTAATGCTGGTGGCTGCACCAAACGGCCAGTCACGAATATTGAGGAACTGTACCTTGATGACGTTACCGATCAGCAGGTTTTTCGCACCGCCCATCAGGTCGGACACATAGAACAGGCCCATCGCTGGCAGCATCACCAGCAGACATCCGGCAATAATTCCCGGCATCGTCAGTGGAATAATGATACGGATAAAAGTCTGTAACTTGCTGGCACCGAGATCGCGCGCCGCCTCAAGCAACGGCTTATCCAGTTTTTCGATACTGGAGTACAGCGGCATCACCATAAACGGTAGCAGAATGTAAACCAGACCGATAATCACCGCACTGGGCGTGAACATGATACGAATTGGTGTGTCGATAACGCCCAGCCAGAGCAAAAACTCGTTGAGATAGCCTTTGGTGCTGAGGAAAATTTTCAGCCCGTAGATGCGAATCAGTGAGTTGGTCCAGAAGGGAACAATCAGCAGAAACAGCAGCAGCGGACGCACCTTGTGTGGCAGCTTCGCCAGAAACCAGGCAAACGGGTAGCCCAGCACCAGGCAGGCGAGGGTGGCGATCAGCGCCATATTCAGCGAGTGCAATAGCACTTCAAAATAGAGCGGATCGAGCAGACGCGTGTAGTTATCCAGCGTAAAGACCATTTTGACGAAACTGGCGTCGTCGCGGGTCAAAAAGCTGGTGCCAATGATCATCAGGTTGGGCAGAAAGACAAACAACACAAGCCAACCGACAATAGTGACAATCACTACATTCTGGAACTTACTTGTGTTCTTCATCAGCCAGTACGACCTCCCAGCTTTCTACCCAATTAATGGCCATTTTTTGGTCGAGAGAGTGGTCAAAGTCAGGGTCGTCTTCATTGAAGAATTCGCTGACCATCACCATCTTGCCATTTTCCAGTTCAACAACCGACTCCAGCGTCATGCCTTTGTAGTTACGCTCACGAACGTAACCAATCAGCCCTTCAGCGTGGTTGTCGTCGTTAATCTCTTCAACACGTAAGTCTTCCGGGCGCAGCAGAACATGCAGTTTTTGCCCCGGTTCAACGGCGAAGTTAACGTAGATATTACATTCGCGGCCTTCAACGTTGGCGCGTACGCGCTGCTCGTCTAGACGTTCGATGACAGTGGCGTTAAACATATTGATTTCGCCAATGAAGCCGGCAACAAACAGGTTTTTCGGCTCTTCGTAAATTTCGCGCGGTGTACCATCTTGCTCAATACGACCCTCGCGCATCACCACAATCCTGTCTGACATGGTGAGCGCTTCTTCCTGATCGTGAGTGACAAAGACGAAGGTAATACCAAGCTTACGCTGTAACGCTTTCAGCTCGTTCTGCATTTGCTTACGCAGTTTGTAATCCAGCGCTGAGAGCGACTCATCCAGCAACAACAGACGAGGCTTGTTAACCACCGCGCGAGCAATGGCGACGCGTTGCTGTTGACCACCAGAGAGCTGATGCGGTTTACGTTGAGCGAAGGTTTCCAGTTGCACCATCCGCAGGGCTTCCATCACGCGGGGCGTAATTTCAGCAGCGGGGGTTTTTTGCATGCGCAACCCAAAGGCCACATTTTCGAACACGGTCATGTGGGGGAAAAGTGCGTAGCTTTGGAAAACAGTGTTCACATAGCGGTTTTCCGCCGGAACGTGGGTGATGTCCTCGTTATCCAGCA
>OGQY01001615.1_pt1 | contig 14885 bp, 9 predicted proteins | sample 1553361 | NCBI WGS metagenome assembly OGQY01 (sample SAMEA2579963, study PRJEB22360) | human gut metagenome | reverse complement strand
TCGAGGTCTTTTTCCTCATGGCGGGCGGAACGCTGCTCCCCGGGCGGGTGGACAACCACGTATTGTCCCGCTATCTTCCGGATTTTGACCTGTTTTTCGACTGCTTTCTGCGCTTTCGGCGGGAATGGCCGAACATCATCTCTTATATTCAGCGGGTGTCGCCCTCCGAGTACGGGCAGATCCCGCCCCTCAGCATTGAGGGCGGCTACACCGTGAAGGGCGAGCATGGGACGCGAAATACCGCCAACGAAGCGGCGCTGCGCGCGCTTGAACGCCTTGACTTCATTCGCGCGCTCACGATTATTCCCGGTGAGCGTGTGTCCTTCCGCTTCCGCGACCTGAATACCAGGGCGTGGCTGCGGGACGTAGGCAGTGTTTTGGAGCTTTACACCTACAAGGCCTGTCTCGACTCCGGTATTTTTCACGATGTCATCAGCAGCGCCGTGGTGCGCTGGGACGATGTGGTGGGTCACAGCAGCGTTTCCAACGAGATCGACGTGATGGCGGCGCGGGGTGTGATCCCGCTGTTCCTCAGCTGCAAGGCATGCGACATCAAAACGGAGGCGCTCAACGAGCTTGCCATCTTGCGCGACCGCTTCGGCGGCAAGGGTGCCAAGGCGGTCATCGTTACGACCGAACCCTGCCACTCTGCCGCCCGTCACCGTGCCGCCCAGCTGGGCATCGCGGTCATTGATCTGGAGGAACTCAAAACGGGCCAGCTCGTACACCGGCTGAAGGTGATCATGAAAGCAGAATAAAGAACAATACGGAGGGTCTCCTGACCCTCCGTATTGTTCTTTTGATTTCAATTAGCCGTAGGCGCGGACGAAGGTAGTGCTGCCACCCTCAGCGGCGTCGAAGAGGTTCACGCCGGAGACGGGGATGACGCGCAGAAGGTCGTTCTCGCTGTCGTAAAAGTCGAGAAGAAATGTGCCGCCGCGCACGTCGTCGTTGCTGTTGTAGAGGTTAAAGAGGTAGATCATGCCTTGCTCCGTCATGCCAAGGTAGGTGCAGTAGCCGCCATAGTCAATGGACAGATCCTCCATATCCTCCATGAAGTTTTCGATGCTCGTAAAGCCGTTTTCGCTGAAAGAGAGGAAGTAGCCGCTCGTATAGCTACCGCCGCCATCTACACCGTGCCGAACCTCTGCATACCAATCACCGGTGACGGGGAAGGGCATGGCGTTTGCCATCGGCGTGATGCGCCCGGCAAGGTCGTAGCGCTCACCGTTTTGATCCACGGCGTACACGGTCTGGTAGCCCTCTTCGTACCCGCCCTCGCGCTCGCCGTTTTCAAATCGGGCGATGTCGTGCAGCCCGTAGAGCGGGCCGCCGGAGCAGAGGAAGCCATTGTCAAAGCCGCCGAAAATGTCCGCATACTCCACTGTGCCACCCTTGGTGAGCAGGAAAACATAGGGAGCCATCCCATTGCCGAAGGTGCCGACAAAAATGTCCTGATACTCGCCGTAGCAGGCGGCGATGGAATAGTCGGTGTTGTAGGAAAAACCAACGTAGGGGCGGTATTCCTCACTGTCGAACATGCCGTCTTCGTGCCGCGTAAAGCGAACCGCCGCACCGTCATCAGTCAAGTGAGCCGTCACGAAGGCGTATTCGGACTGCGGCGCGCTGCTGTGCCGCGCTTTTGCGCCGGGCTGCACATGCAGTTCTTCGCAGCACTGACCCGCGCCTGCGAGTGAGCCGACGGGCTGGAAGGCGGTAAAGCTGCCGTCCTGCTCCGGATAGAAACGCAAGCTGTCCAGCTCGTAGTTTTCCTCTGCGATCGTCCACGCACGTACCGAGGCAAGATCAATGCACATAGGGCCAAAGTTTTCGTCGTCCGGCGAAAGCTCCAGCACGCCCCACGGCGCATAGACGGCGTCGTAGGTCTGCGCCGCCGCACAGCGCAGGGCAGCAATGAAGTCCTCCCTGCTGACATCGAAGCGGTCGAGCACTTGCGCGTTCGTCAGCCGCCTGCCGCTTGCAAAATCATAGTGATAGACCTCATAGCTGGCGATGTCGCTTGCCCAGCCCGTCAGGTGCAGGGAAAGGCTCAGAAGGCTGCCGTTCCAGTGGCTCTGCCACGAAATATCCGCATAGTGGGTCTCCGGCATCTTCGTTACGGAGGAACTGCTCAGCGTGGCCTGCGCGTCGCTGCTGAGGATATTCATGATCGCTTTGTTGATGGACTCGGCGTCCGTTGTGTCGTCTGCAAGCTGCGGGATATGGTAGGAATAGTCCCATTCCTGACCGTGTTCATCGGTGAAAGAGCCTTCTTTGCTGATTGCTTCCGTGATGAGACTGTCGTCGTAGCGTTTGCCCGACGCAGGAGAGAATGTATCCTTTTGGCCGCAGGCTGTCAGCTGCGTGCAGAGTACAAGGCAAAGGAGCGCGCTCAGCGCCCGGAAAAGGCTGCGGTGATGCTTCACGTCTGGTACCTCCTCATCGATCATTGGTGACTGTTGTGGATATGATGGGGTCGCCTGTATTTTTAATTGTAGCACAAGAAGGTCAAAAGCGAAAGAGCAAGCGCTGATATTTTCTGCCTGATGCAGAGACGATATAAAATCTGAATCGCCTTACTCGCTAAGAATATAAAAAAATCCTGTAACCATCGTGGTTACAGGATTTTTTTGGTCCGAGTGGCGAGACTTGAACTCACGGCCTCTTGACCCCCAGTCAAGCGCGCTACCAACTGCGCCACACCCGGATATATCGCTCGTGTCGACTTTGATAGAATAGCACACCTCACCGGAAAATGCAAGCCCCAATTTCAGTTTTTTTCAAAAATTTGTTGCAGTCTGTCACCAGGACACTTCTTCGTCTGCGCGCAGGTAAAAATGACCGGCTTGCGGCGTGACGCCGGAGCAGGCGAAAAGCTCTTCGAGCGTGACAAATTCATAGCCCTGCGCGCCGAGCACGTCGATGACCTGAAGTGCAGCATCTGCGCTGGTATCATACAGATCGTGCAGAAGAACGATGTCGCCGGTTCTGACATTTTCGATGATATGATGCGCGACAAGCTCCTTGCTGCGCACACTCCAGTCCATCGTGTCGAGCGTCCAGAAGATGAGGGGAACGGTGACGGCGCTTTTGAGCGCCTCGCTCGCAAAGCCCCATGGCGGACGGATCCAGTAGCTGTCGTCGCCGAGCACATCGCGCAGGGCGTCGTCTGTTTTTTGAATTTCACCGAGCGCAGCAGCATCGGCGGCGTCAAGCCGCGCATGAGTGAAGCTGTGGTTGCCGATTTGATGCCCCTCGTCCTTCATGCGGCGGACGATCGCCTCATTTCCTGCGATCTGCTCGCCGATGAGAAAGAACGTTGCATGCGCGCCGCGTTCTTTGAGTCCGTCAAGGAGCGCGGCGGTCGTTTGCGGCGAGGGACCGTCGTCAAACGTGAGCGCGATGCAGCGCCGCGGAGCTGGCGCGGCAGAGACCGCAACGGCCCGACTATCCTTGAATTGGAAAAAGCACAGCATGAGAGCGGTGGATAAAAAAAGCAGAAAAAGCGCGCGGCGGCGGTTCATGACGATCACCTCAAGTGTTATTTTACGCAGCAAGCGGACAAAAAAGACGGCGATGTATGACAGATGACGGAAAAAACGCAACAAAAGGGAGCAAAGAAGAGAATCCGCTTGCATACGGCATGAGTATATATTATAATCGAACCATGCTGAATACTAATAGGAAAGGAAAGTCCTATGGAAAGCAAGAAGTTAGAAGCGCTGCTGATGGCGGTCGACCTCGGCAGCTTTACCAAGGCGGCGGAGGTGATGGGCTACACGCAGTCCGGGCTGACGCACATGATGAATTCGCTTGAGCGCGAGGTCGGCTTCACGCTGCTCGAGCGCGGGCGCGGCGGTGTGCGCCTCACCAAGGACGGAGAGCGTGTGGTGCCTGCGATCCGCGAGTTTTTGCAGGCCAACGCCCGGCTTGACAGCGCGATCGCGCAGGTGGCGTCCTCACGCAGCGAGGTGATCCGCGTCAGCGCGTTCGCCAGCATGGCCATGCATTGGCTGCCGAGCATTATCCGCCGCTTCCGTGAGGAGCGGCCGGACGTGGACGTGGATATTCGCATGGCGGATCATGTCAACAGCCCCTACGAGCTGCTGGCGCAGGGAAAGATGGACGTCATCTTCGTCAGCCGCCAGGAAGAGGAGGGCGGCTATGAGTGGATTCACCTGCGCGATGACCTGATGTACGCTGTGCTGCCGAAGGATTATCCCATCGACGGCCGCACGGGCTATCCGCTCGGCGAGTTCGACGGGCGCGATTTCATCATGCCCGCGCAGGGCTTTGACAAGGATATTATGCGAATCTTCAACCGCGCGGGCGTGAAGCCGCACATCTTACCTACGGCGGTGGACGACCCGACGGTCATCAGCATGGTCGAGCACGGCCTCGGTGTGAGCATGATGACGGAGCTGACGCTCCGCGGCCGCGGCGACGGTGTGCTGCTCGTACCGGTGGAGCCGCGCTCTGCGCGTGAACTTGGCATGGCTGTTCACAAGGGCGAGGGACACCCGGTTTCGCTGCGGCAGTTTATCGAGTGTGCGCAGGCGGTGCTTGCGGAGCTTGAGCCAAAATGAAAAAGTCTTGTCATACGGCGGAAAAGCGGGTAAAATAACCGATATGATATCAAAGGAGATAACACGTTCCATGCTGACATTCAAACCCGTTGCGCAGCGGGATATGTCCCGTCTGCGCCGCTACTATAAGGACTGCGACTATCAATTGTGCGAGTATTCCGCGCTGGTCAAGCTGATGTGGCGCGGGCATCTGCACCCGCAGTATGCCGAGGCTGCCGGCTGCCTGATCGTGAAAAACTGCATTGACGGCAAGTACTGCTTCGACTATCCCGTTCCGGGGCCGGACGGTGATGAGGACGCCGCGCTCTGCGCCATCGAAGAGCACTGCATGGAGCAGGGGATCGCGCTGGAGCTGTCCGTTGTGCCGCGCGAGAAGGCGGGAAAGCTGCTCATGCGTTACCCGCACTTCCATCTTGACAATCCGCGCTCCTGGCGCGACTATCTCTATGAAGCAAACGACCTGCGCGACTTTCCGGGCCGGCATTACAGCGGCCAGCGCAACCACGTCAATAAATTCCGCAAGCTCTATCCCGAGGCGCGCTTCCGCGCGCTGGGGAAGGACGACCTGCCACTCATTGAACGCTTCTGGCAGGACTACACGGCGGTGTTTGAGAAAACGTCAAAGTCGGCGAAAAACGAGCTGGCGCTCGCTAAGACGATGCTGCGCCTGACGGGGGCCTCGTGGCTCGATGTCGGCGGCATGGAGTACGAGGGGCGGCTCATCTCCCTTGCCATGGCCGAGCGCTGCGGCGAAACGCTGCATGTCCACATTGAAAAGGCGCTCTACGGCTACGAGGGCGTTTATCCTGCGACGGTGCAGGAGTTTGCCCGATGCTTTGCCGTCGCCGGCGTCAGGTATTTGAACCGCGAGGACGACGCAGGCGACCGCGGCCTTCGCACCTCGAAGCTCCAGTACCTTCCCTGCATGCTTGCCGAGAAGTTCTGCTTCGATGTGAAAAACGAGCTGGAGGACTTACGCGAGATCCCGGAGATCAAAACCGAACGGCTGACGCTCTCAGCCTTTACGGACGAAGACCGCGCGGCGTACAACGCGCTCTGTCTCGACGATGAACGCAACAAGTGGTGGGGTTACGACTATCGCACGGACTGGAATGGCGAGGATCTGAAAACCTACTTTCTCGACGTTGTGCGCGAGGACTTTGCCAAAAAACGCGCCGTGAACTTTGCCATTCGTCTGGACGGCAAATGCATCGGCGAGGTGCTGCTCTACCGTTTCGACGGCAAGGGCGGCGCGGAGGAAGGGTGCCGCATCGCGCCGGAATACGGTGGACAGGGTTACGGTGCGGAGGCGTTCCGCGCGGTGGCTGAGTGGGGGCTTTACGACCGCCACCTGAGCCACATTGTCGCCAAATGCTACAAGGAAAATACCGCCTCCTACCAGATGCTTTCGTCCTGCATGCGCAAAAAGGGCGAGGACGAGAAGTTCTTCTACTTCAATAAGGAAGTGTAAGGCTCACGCCGCGACGATACGCACAAAAAAGGAAGCTCTCGATAAAAAGAGAGCTTCCTTTTTTGTGCTCTGCCCCTGCGTGATGCGGGGGGGAAGCGGCATCTGGCGGCATAAATTTTTCCTCTCTGTCCATAATAAAAGAAAATCGTATGGCGGGAGGCCTGCTATGGATTGCTTGACGGCGGATTTTGAGAAAAATGTGCGTACACTGGACGCTCTGCTTGGCGTGGGGCGCTGCTTTGATATGATCTCGCGCGATTTGTACGTCGGCGGGAAACGCGCGCGGCTGTGGGTCGTGGACGGCTACGGCGATGACGCAGTCATTGAGCGGATGCTGAGTTTCTGGCTGCCGCTCAGAAACATCGACGGCGCGCAGACGATGCAGCAGTTCATCGACCGATACATCACCTTCAGCGAGGTGAATGCCGAGCAAAGCGTCGAAACCGCGGTGACGAGCGTATTTCTGGGGAAACTGCTGCTGCTCATCGACGGATTTGACGCGTGCGCGCTGATCGACGCAAAGCAGTTTCCTGCCCGCAGCGTAGAGGAGCCGTCGGCGGGTAAGGTGCTGCGCGGCGCGCACGATGGATTCATCGAAACGCTTGTAGCAAACGCGGCACTGCTGCGCCGCCGCATCCGCGACCCGCAGCTTACGCTGGAAGGCCACAAGGTGTCGGACTGCTCGCGCGCGGATGTGGTGCTCTGCTATCTTGAGAATAAGGTCGATCGCAAGCTGCTGGGCGAGGTGCGGCAAAAGCTTGCGAAAATTGACGTGCGCTCTGTTTCCATGAGTCAGGAGAGCATCGCCGAGGCGATGATGGAGAAAAAGCAGTGGTGGACGCCGTTTCCCAAGGTGCGCTATACGGAGCGGCCGGACGCCGCGACCGCCTGTGTGATGGAAGGGAACATCGTGGTGCTGGTGGACAATTCACCTGCGGCGATGATCCTGCCGACGCATTTCTTTGACTTTGTGCAGGAGGCGAACGATTACTATTTCCCACCCCTGATCGGAACATATCTGCGTGTGCTGCGCATTGTGGTGTTTCTGCTCACAATGTTCATTACACCTGTGTGGTATCTGCTCGTTAAGGACCCTGCGCGCACGCAGGCAGGACTTGAATTCTTGGCAATCGAAAGCGATTATTCCGTGCCGCTGCTGGTGCAGCTGCTGCTGGCGGAGTTTATCGTTGATCTGTTGAAGCTGGCGTCGCTCAATACGCCGGCGGTATTTTCCAATTCCTTCAGCATGCTTGGCGCACTCGTGCTCGGCGACTTTGCCGTACAGGCACACTGGCTTGTGCCGGAGGTGCTGGCGTATATGGCCTTTGTCGCCATCTCGAACTTTGCCCAGCCAAGCTATGAACTGGGCTACGCCTTCAAGCTGCTGCGGATAGTGCTGCTGCTGTTTGTCGGTGCGCTGGACTGGGTCGGGCTTGCGCTCGGCTGCATCGGGATCATCGCTCTGCTTGCCTCGACAAAGCCGATCGTGGGGGAGGGGTATCTCTACCCGCTCTGCCCGCTCAACAAAAAGGCGCTTTTTGCACTGTTTGTCCGGCGGCCGATCAGCCGGGACAATACCTGAGTGCAAAGAAAAAAGGTACCCTGCGAAAGCAGGGTACCTTTTTCTTGTTGTTTCATGCGCACAGATGTGCGGCACGAGAAAGTCGTGAGGTGTTTTCGATTAGAAAATACCCTGAGCCATCATGGCGTCAGCGACCTTCTGGAAGCCAGCGATGTTCGCACCGGCGACCAGGTTGTAGCCCAGGCCGTAGCGCTCAGCAGCCTCGACGGAAGCATCATAGATGTTCTTCATGATGGACTCCATCTTGGCGTCGACTTCCTCAGCGCTCCAGTAGATGCGCTGAGCGTTCTGAGCCATTTCGAGCTCGGAGACGGAAACGCCGCAGGCGTTAACAGCCTTGGAAGGAGCGACGGTGAGGTGCTTCTGCTCCATCAGGAAAGCAAGAGCATCGTTGGTGGTGGGCATGTTGCCGACCTCGATGTAGTAGGGAACGCCGGACTCGGCGATCTTCTTGGCCCACTCCATGTTGACATCGTTCTGGGTAGCGGCGGGCATGTAGACATCGACGTCCTTGACGCCCCAGCACTTCTGACCCTCGACGAACTCAACGCCGAACTTGTCAGCATAGGGCTTGCAGTGCATCGGATCCTTGGCGCGCATCTCGAGGATGAAGTTGAGCTTCTCTTCGCCGCAGACGCCGTCGGGATCATGGATGTAGCCATCGGGGCCGGCGAAGTAGGTGACCTTACCGCCGAGCTCGTCGATCTTCTTCATGATGCCCCAGCCCACGTTGCCGTAGCCGGACATAGCGACGCGCAGGCCCTCAATGCCCTTGCCGTCGTGCTTCAGGACTTCGCGCAGATAATAGACAGCGCCGAAACCGGTCGCCTCGGGACGGAGAATGGAACCACCGGTGCAGATGGCCTTGCCGGACATAGCGCCGAACTCGGCAGCGCCGACGATGCGGCGATACTGACCGTACAGGTAACCGACCTCACGGCCGCCGACACCAACGTCACCAGCGGGGCAGTCGATATCCTGACCGATGTGACGATGGAACTCGGTCATGAAGGCCTGGCAGAAGCGCATGACTTCGCCGTCGCTGCGGCCGATGGGGGAGAAGTCGGAACCGCCCTTGGCGCCGCCGATGGGCAGGCAGGTCAGAGCATCCTTGAAGGTCTGCTCGAAGCCGAGGAACTTGATGATGGAAAGGTTGACGTTGGAAGCGAAACGCAGGCCGCCCTTGTAGGGGCCGAGAGCCGCGTTGTACTGCACGCGGTAACCACGGTTGACGTGATACTGCAGGTTATCGTCCATCCAGACAACACGGAACTCGATGGTGCGCTCGGGCTCGACCATGCGCTCAAGCAGGCAGGCCTTCTCGTACTCGGGGTGGGCGTTGATGACCGGCTCGAGGGAAGACAGAACTTCTTCGACGGTCTGCAGGAATTCGGGCTCATTCGCGTTCTTGGCCTTGGTCTCGGCAAGAACTCTCTCAATGTAAGCGTTCATGATAAGTAGCCTCCTCTAAAATTACCCTGAAAATCAGGGCTTGATGGTTCAGCCATCTTGTCTATGAGTTTATCACCAAAGGAAAAAATTCTCAAGCAAAACGCTATTGGCGCTGTGCAAGAAATTCTTTCTGACTTTTTGTGCATTTGGCAGAAAATTGCCTAAAAAACTTTAACTTTTTTAATAAAACATATTAAGTTACTGCAAGCTATCTTTCAAAGCTGCCATTTTATCAAGAAAAACTGGTCATAATCTTGCATTTTTGTGCAATGCATTCCAAAAAGAGATAGGGGCGTTTCCGCCCCTATCAAAATTAGTAATATTCAGGCGAAAAAGCCGTTTTTCCGCACCTTACGGGAGCGGGGAAGCATCGCCCGCCTGCCCGCCTTCAAGAGAGGGGCTTTCCCCATCCGGTTCGCTGTCTGCTGCTTCCGCAGGCGGCGCACTCTGGGTGCTGCCGTCTGAGAGCGTCACGTCAGATGCATCGATCCAGTTTTCCGTCACATAGCCGTCGCGGAAGTAGACGCACACGGGATCGCCAACATTCAGCAGCGGTGCATAGGCGACCTCCGCCGCGCTCATGCGCACGGTGAAAGTGTCGTTTCCGGCAAAGCGCAGGAAATAGATGCTGTTGCCGTTTACGACCGCCGTGCGGATCTCGGCGATCGTGCCCTCCACGCTCATAAGGTCGACCGACGGTGCGTCGATTTCGCTCTGGTCGTTGGAGATGAGGTTGTTTTTGAGCAGCATCTGACGGTAGTTCGCCTCGCAGTCGGCGACCGTCGCGCCGGTGGCGACGATCTGATACTGGCTGACGTTGACCATCGCGTACATTTTGACGAGCTGGCTTGCGTCCTTGAGCGCCATGAAGTAGGTCGGCTGGTCGGCAATGTTCAGAAGCAGCGGGAACGTTGCGGTGTAGCGCAGGTTCTGCACCTGACCCTTGGCGCTGTCCATCGCGCTGTACTCTGTCGCGCCTGCGCAGGGATAGTACTTTGTTTCCTTCGTGCGCTGGTTGGAGAGGAGAAAGCCGATGTTGCTCTCGTCGCCGCCCACGCTCGTCACGCCCGTGTAGAGGTAAACGTCGTCGCCTCCGGCAAGGTAGTTGTAGCCGGACGTTGTAACGGTCACGTCGCGCTGGCCGAAGATGGAGTTCCAGAAGCCGTTGTGGTACTGACCGTAGTAGTCGTACTGCTCAACGATCAGCTCGGCGGAGTAGACGTGGTCGACCCATGCGGGCGGCTCTTCATAGTATTCGCTCTCGCCCGTGATGGCGTTGACGAGCACCGCACCGTGGTTGTCCGTGCCGCCGAAAAGACCGATGGTCTTTTCCTTCTTGGCGCAGACCCAGTAGGGCGTGCCGTCCTCGTCGATCTCAAAGACCGGCTCTTCGAACATATAGGTCGGATAGGCAAAGCGCAGATGGCGATAGAGATTTCTCGAGAAATGCTCGGCGGTCGTGTACTTCATGCCGTCATCGAGACGCACCACATCGACGTTCTGCGTCACCATGTCGATGACGAGATAGGCGGGAAGGCCTTTGGAGCGGTTGTTGAACCACTTGATGATGTCACCGTAGCGAAGCGGCGTGACGCGCACGGGGCGGCCGTGATAGTTGATCTGCGTGTAGTCCGCGCTGACCTCGAACTGCGAGACCATGTCGGCAAGTTCACCGAGTTTGCGGTCGCCGAGCTTTTGTGCGCTGTCCTTGTCAAGCATGGGAATGCGGTCGTAGGAGATTTCGTCGATCTCCTCGGTGAAGCTGCCATTTTCGATGGGCAGCAGCGCCTGATAGTCCTTCGCGCGCAGCACCACCCACGATGTCAGCGCGCCGATGAGCGCCGTGACGATGAGCAGTGCCGAAACGAGGAACGGCACGGTGCACTGCTTTTTGACGAAAGTGAAGTAGCCCTTCGCGCCCGTGCCCTGAAAGCCTGAGGTCAGAAGCGAGCAGATGCAGTAGGTGATGCACAGCAGCAGCGCAAAGCCGTAAAACTCTTCGGCGTGCAGGTTGATGGCGGGCAGCTCAAGATAGAAGAAAACCGCGCCGACGAGCAGCGTGACGAGCGCATTGACCGCGATGCGGCCGGCCTTGCTGCCGATCGATTTGCGGGGCTTGCGCTCCTTCTTGGGCCTGGGCGCGGCGTTCTGATCGAACTGGAAGCCATTTGCGTCCGAACCGGAAAATTTAATATCCATAGAATCGTCCTTCCTGAATGAGATAAAGCGTTTTTAGAGGATACTGCTATTTATAGTATACCGTGTTTCCGCCGCAAAAACAAGGGTGAAGGGAGCGTTGTACAGCGTTGGAATAAAAGAAAAATGCAGGAATGAAAAAGCAATTGTGCATTTTATACGGGAAGGACGGTCGATGTGTTGTATGCAGTGGCTAAAAATGCAGATTGCTGAAAATTAGACTTGCTATTTATGCTTTCCCTCGCTATTATGACGACATAGCGGTGCGTTGATGCCGCACAATATCGAACGAAGGAGAATTTGTATGAAAAGATTGTCTAAGAAAGCAACGTCTCTGATTATGGCGCTTATTCTCGTGTTCAGTCTCTCTGCCACTGCTTTCGCGAGCAATACCGGTTCTTCGTTGACCCGCGCCGAAGTGACGCAGGAGGTCATCAAGAATATGGGTCTCTCTGCGCAGGCAGAGGCGAGCGCAAAGGAAGCGAGCGCTTTCAAGGATGTTGCCGAGAGCAGCAAGTATGAGGGCGTGATCAACCTCGCCTATTCCAAGGGAATCGTCAACGGTGTCAGCAAGGACACCTTTGCCCCTGACGCGGCGGTTACGCAGCTGGAAGCCGCTGCAATGGTCCTGCGCAGCACCGGCCTGGACAAGGCACTGCTGAAAGATTGGCCCGCGGACTATGACGATATGGCCATCTGGTCCGGCCTGATGGACGGGCTCACCTATGAGGCCGCCAAGCCTGTGACCATGGCAATGCTTGAGCAGATGCTCAAAAATGCCGCGACGATCGCGGACAAGCCCGTGATCGGCATCAGCTGGTCCTACAACGGCCAGAATTACGACTCCCACAAGACGATCTTCAAGACCGTCGGCGCGATCCCTGTTGAGCTCGATCAGGTGACGAGCACGGCTGTGAAGTATGATACCGAGGGAAAGATCGAATCCGCGTATCTCGAAGAGAGCGGCATGCTCAAGCAGGAATACGCCGATAAGGTGAAGGAAAAGAATCTCGCGACCAGCAATGTCGGCGCTGTGATGCAGGCCATCGACGGCGTGTTCTTCACCGGCGGCGAAGATGTGAGCCCGTCTCTGTTCAAGGTTCCCGAGAAGGAAAAGAACGAGGGCGAAGAGATCAACGCCACGCGCGATATCTCTGACTACATGCTCATGGCTTATTGCCTCGAAAAGGACGTGCCGACGTTCGCAGTCTGCCGCGGCGAGCAGGTGATGTCCATTGTTTCCGGCTGCACGTTCATTCAGGATATCCCCAACTATTATAAGGAACAGGGAAAGACCTACAACGATACGCACAGAATGCCGGCTGACGCACCGGATCGTACTTATGCCCGCCACGATGTGACCATCGATCAGAATGCTTCCAAGTGGCTCTATAAGATTGTCGGCTCCACGGAGCTGAAGAATGTCTCCTCCTGGCATCATCAGGCCGTCGGCGGCGTTGAGGGGACGAATCTCACCGTTGTCAGCACCGCAACGTATGACGGCGTGGAGGTCATTGAAGCGGTCGAGCGTCAGGATAAGACTTTCTGCCTCGGCGTTCAGTTCCACCCCGAGAACGACTGCAAGCTCGTGCTCTATAGCAAGACGCCTGAAAAGGCTCTGTGCGACTATGAGACCTGCCTGAACTTCTTTAAGACGCTGGTCGAGTACGCAGGCAAGTAAAAGAGTAAATAGCATGGCTATTACGGCGAAGCGTTAGTTAAGCTTGAAAAAATCCCGTCTCACCTGAGGTGAGACGGGATTTTTTGCCGCTGCCGCTTTATGGGAAATCCTTTCCTTATCAGATGTTTTGTGTGCTGACGATGCGGTAGTAGGCGTTTGAGGTCAGGCGGTACATCGCGCAGTAAAGCAGCGCGAAGACGAGCAGCGCTGCGCCCGTCACACCGAGAAAGAGCGTCAGATTCTGGATGCCGAAGATCTGCAGGATCTGCCAGACCATCGGCTGGGCAAAGGCGAGGTGCAGCGCCGCCGCGGCGAGCGGCAGCAGGAAGACGAGCAGCATCTGCGCGTTCACGCTCTCGCGGATATCGCGCTTGGTCATGCCTACGCGCTGCATGATGGCAAAGCGCGAGGCGTCCTCATACCCTTCGACGACCTGCTTGTAGTAGAGCATCAGAAGCGTTGCGAAGAGGAAGACGACACTCAGCAGAATGCCGAGGAAGAAGAGACTGCCGTAGAGCGAGAAGAACTCGGCGCGGATCGCTGCCATTTCGTCGGCCTGCCAGTAGGGATTCTGGGAGGCGAGAGCGCTGATCGCATCCTCAGCGCCGAAATAGAGGCTCGCCGTCGAGGCAAGCATCACGAGTACCATCGTGGAGAGAATGCAGATGGAAGCAAGGCCCGCACCGTTGCGCTTCATGCGGTAGGTAAGGGACGAGAGCGAGACGAAGTTGCGCTTTTTGTAGTAGAACGCTTCACTTTTTTGGAGCGTGCGGCAGAGCGTCACGCTGCCGGAAATAAAAAGCAGATACGTCGCTAAAATGACCATGATGACCGCGACGAAAAAGAGCAGGATCGCCGCCACCGGGTCCTTGATGGTCGCGGCGATATAATACGCGCCAAGGAGCAGGGCTATGCCGGGGAGCACGAGCAGCCACTGCGACTTCGGCGGCCTTTCGCCGACATTTTCACTTTTCAGCAGTGCCGCGCCCTGCGCGTGCCTGAGCGACAGCGCACCGCGCACGTAAAGCAGCGCGAAGATGGCGGCAAACGTGACGGCGCACTGCCTGAGCGCGGAAATACTCACTGAGAACGCGACGGCGGGGAGACCGAGCAGACGCAGCAGCACCGCCTGCGAAACATAGGAGAGCAGCACGCCGAAGCCAAGACCCGCGACGAGCGTGAACGCCGCGGCCATGAGCGTTTCCCAGAAGAGGATCGTGCCGAGCGCGCCGCGGTCCATGCCGAGCACGCTGTAAAGACCAAATTCCTTCTTGCGGCGGCGCAGAAGGAAGCTGTTCGTATAGAAGAGGAACAGCGCTGCGAAGATCGAGATGACGCCGGAGCCAAGGCTCATCACAAGCTGGATGGTCGTCGTGCCCGCGCCGTTGATCTTGCCGTTTATCACATAGAGCGCGGGAGTGGCGGCAAGGAAAGCGATGACATACAGTACCGCCGCCATGAACGCGCAGGAGAGAAGATAGGGAACATAGAGCCGCGCATTTTTCTTAATGCCGAGCAGTGCGAGCTTGGGGGAAAAGCCTGCCTTCATGCGCACTCGCCTCCCGTCTGCTGCTGCGTGAGCGCGTCGGCAATGCGCTGGTAGAACTGAGAATCCGTGTCCTTGCCGCGCGTGAGCTCGAGCGAGACTTCACCGTCGCGCAGGAACAGCACGCGCGAAGCGCAGCTCGCCGCGCGCACGGAATGGGTGACCATTACGATCGTTTGTCCTGCGTGGTTGATCTCGGCAAAAAGCTTCAAAAGCTCGTCCGTCGAGCGGGAGTCGAGCGCGCCGGTCGGCTCGTCGGCCAGCAGGATCTGCGGGCGGGTGATGAGCGCGCGGGCAACGGCGGCGCGCTGCTTCTGCCCGCCGGAGACCTCGTAGGGATACTTTTTGAGCAGCGGCTCGATGCCGAGGTC
>OGQY01001603.1_pt1 | contig 14954 bp, 10 predicted proteins | sample 1553361 | NCBI WGS metagenome assembly OGQY01 (sample SAMEA2579963, study PRJEB22360) | human gut metagenome | reverse complement strand
GTAAAAACTTGTCAGAAATGGCGAGTTTTTTTAATGAATATCCATAGTCAACACTTCCCCGAAAGTTATGATAAACATTCTATAAGGTCAATCTTGATTTTCAGAAACTTTTAACCGAAATTTACATCTGCAACAACCTAAAAAAGAGGCATACACCTGCTTGTGATTTCAAATATTTTGTAACTTTGCAAAGCTACTTCGGTAGCAACATATTTGAACACAGAAAGTGTTTAGTTTATTCTCGCTGGTGAACCTAGGAAATTCATTGAGACAAGGGAATGAGCTGACCTCTTCCACATTGTATATAACTGTCATTCTAGCAGATTATATAGGTGTGGGGTTGTTGCTTATTTATTGTCACGGCTATTCCTAGGGCCTACCAGCTAAAATAAGTCTAACAGCTCCACGCTTGAACCGAGAATGATTATATACTAATCTGATAATCAATTTATATATTAGTATTTATCTTTTATTTGATACCGTATAGTTCCCATATTCTGTCGGTTTCCCAAAGGTTATTATTATTTTGCTCCACTGTCTAATAAAAGCTCTTCATTTTGAGGTATGGTGTTAATGTTCGCCAAAGGGTTGGTTAGAACAACCCATTGGCGAACTATGATAACCTTAACTTAATGTACTCGGTTCATGATCGGGGTATTAAGCCGCAAAGCATTCTATAATGTCCGATTTTCTTTAAGAATTTCGGACATTTTATTGCTACATCAAGAGTAATATCGTATCTTTGCAAGTGGAATCATTGTGGATATGAAGACGATACTGACAAAGGAAATACGAAACATCATAGACCGAAACGGACCGAACAGGCTTTATATGGTGAGTGATTTTGCCCATCTGAATAATGATGGGCTAGTTACTCGTGCGCTTTCCCGATTAGAGAAAGAGGGGGTGCTCATTCGTCTTTCTCAAGGTCTATATCTATATCCATTACGGAATAAGTTCGGTGTACTTCGTCCCTCTATAGAAGATATCGCATACGCTATAGCGGAAAAGGATAAGGCTCGTATTATACCTAGTGGATTGACAGCATTGAACAAATTGGGACTTTCCACACAGGTCACGATGAATGCAGTCTATTTGACAGATGCCACAGCAAGGGAACTTACTATCGGGAACCGTAAAATCATATTCAAGCGTAGCGCACCTCGCAATTTTGCCTACAAGACAGACTTGTTCCCACTTATAGTCGCTGCCATGAAAGAATTAGGGAAAGATAACGTGACAGATGAACAGATCGCAATCATAAAACAAACCATTGAAAAATATGGTAGTCCTGATGAAATCAAATACGATTACAGCATTGCTCCGCAATGGATTAAACAAAGACTTGCATTATGAATTTTACTAAGCTTACAAAAGAAGAACAACTTACCATTTTGGCTAATGTAGCCGAAGATAAAGGGATTGTGGACAATGCCGTAGAAAAGGACTACTGGGTCAGTATGGTGTTACGTGCCATATTTTCTTTGCCGTATGCAGCAGCTTTTGTTTTCAAGGGAGGAACAAGCCTTAGCAAAGGTTGGGGATTAATAGAACGGTTTTCGGAAGATATTGACCTTGCAATAGATCCCCAATATCTCGGCTTTACAAATATTGAGACTAAAAGTCAACGGACTAAGTTGCGGAAAGACTCCAAGAAGTTCATAGATGGCTCTTTCGCGCTCGACGTTGAGACCAGATTAAAAGAGTTTGGGCTATCAGAGAGCTGTAAGGTTATAGTTCCAGAGACATCTGTCAGTGACCTTGATCCTGTAGTCCTGTTTGTCGAGTATAATTCAGTGCTGCAAACGAAAATGCAATATATACCCGAACGAGTCAAGGTTGAGATAAGTTGTCGTTCACTCATGGAACCGTCAGAAGATGTGAAAATGCGTTCTATGATAGAAGAGGCTTATCCAGGTGAAGAGTTCTCATTACCTATATTCACTGTTCCTACCGTAGTGCCAGGACGAACATTCCTGGAAAAGGTTTTTCTTTTACATGAAGAGTTTAACCGTCCCAATGGCTGTACGCATATCGAACGTATCACACGACACATGTATGACATTGTAAAGATGATGGATAAACCGTTTGCTATGGAAGCAATGCAGGATGTACAATTATACGAGGACATTGTGACTCATCGTAAAAAGTTTACGGCTTGGAGTGGATTGGACTATACGAGTCATCTTCCACACACAATATCGTTCCTGCCTCCTAAAAGCATCGAAGATGTTTTGCGTGACGACTATAAGCAGATGCAAATTGGCTTCATCTATGCCAATGCACCTTCTTTCGATGAGATTATGGAACGATTGAGTGAGTTGCAAAGCAGATTTAGGACATTGGTATGGAAAAATAATCGTTGACGGTATGGATAGAATAAATGTTGATATGACCGAAACTATTATTTTTGATTGATAAAGAATACAAAACATAGTTCAATATGGCACATAGTTTCATAACCAATAAAGATCGTCTACTCTCCGACATTATCACGGGTATCTTGCCCAAATCGGATGCCGTAGATATTCTTGTGGGCTATTTCTATTTTTCGGGATACATACAGCTTGCCGATAAGCTCGCTGATAAGCATCTCCGTATTTTGGTTGGTCTTGACATAGACACTCGGATTTCAAATCGTGTCCGTGAGGTAGAAGAGTTGGTGGAATGGCAACGCATCCGGAGTAAGGTTCGTGAGGAATATTTCAACAACTTAGTGAGACTCATTAATGAAACGGATAATACCGATACAGATGAAACCATCCGAATATTTCGTCAATTTCAACATAAAATTTATAATGGCACATTGGAAATACGTAAGACCGAAGACCCGTGTCATGCGAAAATGTACCTTTTTGCTTATAATAGCATCAATAACGAAAATGGAGAACAACCCGGTGATGTAATCACAGGATCAAGTAATCTTTCCTATCAAGGTTTGCAAGGTAGAACAGAAATCAATGTACGGTTTACAGACAAGGGGAAATATACGGAGGGAAAACAAATCTTTGACGAACTTTGGTCAAATGCCATTCCAATTGTGGACGAAAACACTGTTGATCGTTGGAAAGAAAAAGTCGAGAGTAAAATTTGGATTGACCGACTCTTTCAGCCATATAAACTTTATCTACGTGTGCTCAGCGAGTATTTTAACATTCCGTCTAAAACAAATGTGCGTACACCTTTCGACATTACCGATGGAAAGTTCTTCAACCTGAAATATCAAACTGATGCCATTCAACTTGCATTGAAGTCTATCGAAACCCATAACGGAACGATTGTAGCAGACGTAGTTGGCTTGGGAAAAAGTATAATCGCTTCTACCATTGCCCACAACCTCCGTTTGCGTACTATTGTTATATCACCCCCACACTTGAAGTCAGGATGGGACGCTTATAAGGACGAGTTCGGTTTCACAGGCACAGTATTCAGCAGTGGTAAAATTTCGGAAGCATTGACGCATTACAATGATTTGAAGAAACCTGATGAACAGTTTCTGATTATAGTGGACGAGGCGCATCGCTACCGCAATGAATACACAGAAGATTACGCCATGCTGCACAATCTTTGTCAAGGTAATAAGGTGGTGTTATTGACAGCAACTCCATTTAACAACGACCCTGCCGACATCTATTCCATGCTGAAACTCTTTCAGATACCTACCAAGTCCACACTTAAAACAGTGGAAAATCTTAGTATTGAGTTTCGCGATCTTATCAACCAGTACAAGGAACTGCGCGAATTGCAGCGTCAAGGTAAACTCTCCAAGCAAGACGTAAAAAACGAAACCGCTAAGATAGCTCGCACAATTCGCTCTATTATCGGGCCTTTGGTTATCCGCCGTTCACGCATTGACCTACAGCAGATTGACACATATAAAGACGACCTAAAAAAGCAAAAGATTGAGGTGGTTATTCCACAGGACCCTATTGAGTTATCTTATGACCTCAAGGAATTGAAAGACTTGTATCTGCGCACGCTTAATCTCATTTATGGGACAAAATCAAACGATGAAGATTCGGACGATGGCAGTTACCGCTTTCAAGCAGCTCGTTACAAGCCAGTGCTATATGTGCCGGAAGATAAACGTGAAGCATTGGCCAATGACATAGAACGCCAAACAGGGATTGATGATGTAAATATGCTCATCGGTCGTCAAGCAAACGTGGCAAAATTCATGCGCCGTTTGCTGGTGCGTCGCTTCGAAAGTTCGGTTGCATCTTTCAAAACGTCGCTTGCCTTTATGATAAAATCTTCTCGTAATGTGCTCGATTGGATTGACCGTACCGGAAAGATCCCCGTTTGGAAAAAAGGAGGCATGCCTGATGTGGATGACTTTTACGAAAGCACTGATGATGGCATGGCGGAAATAGAAGATGCGTTTGAGAAATATTCAGGCAAGGGATTCTTTGTTATTGACATGAAGTTTGTCAAGAACGAGTTTATCAATGACGTAAAAGCCGACATCGCACTTCTTGAGTCTATTTACTTGGAATGGTTTGGTAAGGAAAATATTATCAAGTTCGATCCGAAACTCGAATCGTTCATCCGCCTTGTTCGTGAGAAACTATCCAATGAACCAAATCGCAAACTTGTTGTATTCAGCGAGTTCGCTGATACTGCCAACTACCTTGGTGCGGCCCTCAAAGATGCCGGACTTCCTGCACTTAAATATACTTCAGCGGATGCAACGCCTTCTATGCGCCAGACTATTCGCAATAATTTTGACGCAAGTGTTAAAAAAGAAATGCAAGCCAATGACTACAAGGTCTTGGTTGCCACTGATGCCATTTCCGAGGGTTACAACTTGCATCGAGCCGGAGCGATATTTAACTATGACATTCCATATAATCCCACAAGGGTGATCCAGCGTATAGGACGTATCAATCGTATCAACAAAAAGGTTTTCGACAACCTTTATATTTATAATTACTTCCCCACAGAGGTAGGCGAAAGCGAAACCCGCACCAAAGAAATATCTACCTTAAAAATGGCAATGATTCATGCCATTATGGGTGAAGATACTAAGGCATTAACTTCCGATGAAGAATGTTACGCTTTTTTCCGAGACCGTTACCGTGCGGAAATCGAGCATTCCGAAACGGAATCGTGGGACACTCAGTATCGCCATCTTTTAGAATCGGTCAAGGGTACTGATGAATACAATGAGGCTTTGCAGATTCCACACCGCGCCCGAACAGGGCGCATCGTGGATAAGCCGCTCAAAGGTGTCATCCTTTTTGGTAAAAAAGGCGAAGATTTCGTTTTTAAAATTTCCAATGGCGACTGTGAGCCGACAATGCTTTCTGCCGAAGAAGCCTTGAAGCTCTTTGAAGCTTTACCCGATGAAAAGCCGTTTGCTACCACCGAGGACTTCGACCGATTGTATCAACAGGTGAAACTTTTACTATTCCGCAGCGATACAAAGAGCCGTAATGACAAAAACATCTTAAGGGCTATTCAAAAACTTAATGCAATTAAGATAAAACTGCCTGAAGATTACTATTCTGATCTTTTGGCGGCTCTCGATGCGGAAGCATTGTCTGGCTATGAAGTGCGTTTCATCAATCAAATGAAACCATCAGAGATTCAAAAATTATTCAAAGAGATTCCTGCCGACTATCTTATGCGCTTGCTCGAAGCACAAGCCAAAGTCGGAGAAGGGAACGAAACATTAATAATAACTGAAGAACTGCAATAATGATGGATTTTAGCAAAGCATATAATCGTGCGGATTTTGTCAATTACCTCCGCCGTGATTTCCTCCCCGATGATTTTGAGCAGGAAGAAAAGAATGTCCCATTTTGGACACAGATGAACTATGCATCTGTTGCCACTTGTCTTGGCAAGTCTAAAACGTTAGACCTCGTGGTCTATGAAATCAAACACCATTCGCCCCATGATGCTCGCGTGGGACTGTCGAAAGATGCCTTCCGTATGCTTGCAGGAGAAAAACAAAACCGAGCTTTGGTTATCTTCGTTCCAGAAGATAACTCGGACAATTACCGTTTCTCGCTGATTGAAATCCAACTCTCTATCGGTGAAAATGACAGTAATGTTACCCGTGCTTATTCTAACCCTCGTCGCTATTCTTACTATCTTGGCAAGGGAATCGCTTGCTATACGCCCAATAAATACTTGAATGAACTGGGTAGAGTCGAGGATGTGAAAGATCTTTTTGAGCGTTTCTCGGTAGAGGTACTTACCAAGGCATTCTATCAAGAACTGTCAGATTGGTATGCTTGGGCAATTAAGGTTATTTCTTTTCCAAACGATATCTCTACACAGGCAGATGATAAACGCCACAATCACGAGGGGGTAATCCGCCTTATCACTCGATTGATTTTTGTATGGTTCTTGAAAGAGCGTAAACTTATTCCGTGGCAGTTCTTCGATCAAGAGTATATAGCCAATCATCTTATTAAGGGTTTCAATCCGCATAAAATTGACAATCTTTTCGGCAAGTCGGAAGCAAGTGTTTATTATCGCGCTATCCTGCAAAACCTTTTCTTTGCAATGCTTAATTGCCCAATTACCAAGGAGGGAGGTACGGAGTTTACAGAACGCCGTTTCAAGGACAACCGCTCGCAGTTTGACGATAACAAACTGATGCGCTATCGTGATGAGTTCAATGATCCTGACGAGTTCTTGCGTCTCGCTAACGAAACCGTGCCATTCCTCAATGGCGGACTTTTCGACTGCTTGGATGAAAAGCGTACGGGAATGTACTACGATGGTTTCAGTGAACGTAAGGAGTCAATGGCGCAACTGATTGTACCAGACTATCTTTTCTTCGGAGAGGAAGCGGGTAAAAACATAGACCTTTCAGAATTCTACGGCGATGCTAACAAGAAGAAAGTGTCGGCTCGTGGTATCATTGACATTCTCAAGCGTTACAACTTTACAGTAGAGGAAAATATGCCATTTGATAAAGATGTATCGCTCGATCCGGAATTGCTTGGTAAGGTATTCGAGAACTTGTTAGCTTCATACAATCCAGAAACCCAACAAACAGCCCGTAAGCAAACTGGTTCATTCTATACTCCACGAGAAATAGTGCAGTATATGGTTGATGAAAGCCTTGTCACTCACCTCAAACGCACGGTTGGCAATGAGTTGGAGAGTGAATACCGCAAGCTACTTGACTATGCAGATAACGAAATTTTGCTTACCGAACAGCAGAAGTTGGCAATTATGCAGTCTCTCTATAACTGTAAGATACTCGATCCCGCTTGTGGTTCAGGAGCATTCCCTGTTGGTGTGCTTCAACAGATGGTGCATATTCTTAAGCAAATTGATCCCGATAATAGTCGTTGGAAGAATATGCTACTACAATTCGCTATTGATGAAACATCTGAGGCATACCTTAATTCGACTGCTGAAGAACGACGAGAAGCTGTTGCTGATATAGAAAGAGCTTTTGATGAGAATGTAAACTACCCAGACTATGCCCGTAAACTCCACCTTATTGAAAATTGCATTTATGGTGTAGATATTCAGCCCATTGCCATTCAAATTTCAAAACTCCGCTTTTTTATCTCCCTTGTCATAGACCAGAAACGGAATAACAATCCTGCCGACAATTTCGGAATTCGTCCGTTGCCTAATTTGGAAGCCAAATTTGTTGCAGCAAACTCACTTCTTGGTCTAAAACGGACGGAAGCATCTTTATTTGACTCAGAAGAAATAAAACAGAAAGAACGTCAACTTAAAATTGCTAAACATAAAATATTTAGTGCTAGACGACCTACAACCAAGGAAAAATGGCGCAATGAGGTAGTTCGCTTGCGTAAGGAGATTGCGGATCTCTTACTTGAAAAAGACTGTATCGGCAACGAACAAGCAGCCCAACTTGCACAGTGGGATATGTTCGACCAAAATACTTTCGCTCCTTTCTTTGATCCCGAATGGATGTTTGGTATCAAAGAGGGCTTTGACATTCTTATCGCCAATCCACCTTATATCTCTACAAAAGGTGTTTCAACTGCCGATAAGAAACTATTCGAAGCGGAATTTGGCTTCTCTGATGATACATACAACCTGTTCTTTTTCAAAGGCTTTTCCTTGCTTTGTGAGGGAGGATGTATTACATACATTACTCCTAAGACATTTTGGACAACTCAAACCAAGCGTAATTTAAGAGATTTACTGCTTGCCAATACACTTAATTACGTGTTTGATACAGCCAATCCATTTGAAGCTGTAATGGTTGACACTTGCATCACCTCGGCAGTTAAGAATAAGCCTGCCGCAGAAAATCTCGTGCGCTTTATGGATGGTCGTAAGAGTTTATTACAGCCCGAACGTCTGACCGTAGCTCAATCAGTATATCTCAATACTCAGAACAGTGTGATATTCAAACCGTCTGAATTGAATATGCGTATCTACGAGCTTTATGGCGAAAAGGTCAAAGCTCTGTATGATAAGTGGTGGGACAAGATTAAGACTTCTCGTGAAATCGAAAAGAATAAACGCGAACTTGAAGAATATCGGGCAAGCCTTAAACCTGGTGATGTTGCACTTCTCGGGTGCTTGACCGAGGGTGGACAAGGTTTGGCTACCGCCAATAATGGTAAATACATTGCGGTAAGAAGCACCACTAAATGGGCGGAGAACATCCGTGTGTCTCGGCCTAAGAAACTTGCTGATTTTTTGGCTCGAACCCCGAAAGCTATAACCGCAGAAATGCGCCGTTACCCATCATATGTAGCTTTTTTACAATCATTGTCAGAAGCTGAAATTGCAGAACTCTTTGATTCTCTCAAAGAGCAATATGGTCGTGACATTTTCGGTCAAGGTTATCTTTATAAGATTGTGGATGATTGCGAAATAGCAGATGTGGATTCTTTGACAAATGATGAAAAAGAGAACGGAATAGAAACCACTAAGCCGTACTATGTGCCTTACGACAAAGGAGATAAAGACGGTAATAGATGGTATTTAGAGACTCCTTTTGCTATTGCATGGTCTAAAGAGAATGTCCGTTTTTTGAAGACAGACCCGAAAGCTCGTTACCAAGGTTATACGTTCTACTTTAGGGAGGGATTGTGTTGGAGTGATATTAATACGACTTTTCTTAAATGCAGAATTAAGCAAAAGAGTATCCATGACGTAAAAAGTATGAGTATTTTTGGCGTGTGCGACAAAGTTCCCGAAAAATACATTTTATGTGTAATTAATTCGACACTGATTAGCTATTATGTTGATACTTTTGTAAATAACACTCAGACTTTTCAAATAAACGATGCTCGTCAACTCCCAATTATCGTTCCTACATCTGAACAATTATCATTTTGTAGCGCTTTGGCAAAAGCTGCAATAGCGCAAAAAATAAAAGGGAACGAGTCATCAAACATACAAAAACAATTGGATGATTTTATAGAAAATCAAATCTTTGGTTTAGTATAGGGAGGGTTTTTGTTGGAATAATCTTCTAAACCCCAATGCCCGATTATTAAAGGTTAAATTAAAAGGAGAATCGGTAAATGATGTGGGTTCTATGTCATTATATGCTATCGATCTCCTTTCAAATAAATTTATTGTTGCATTGCTTAATTCTAATGTGTTATTTGATTATTACCGAGAATTTATAAATTGTTCCGTTAATATACAAGTAAATGATATTAAGCAGCTTCCGATAATTATTCCCACTAAGGAATTTGCTTTTTTAATAGAATCTTTAGCTGATAAGGCGATTAAAAAGAAACAAAAATTGGTTGACAACGATTTAGAATTTATTGAAGAAGAGATAGAGGATTTAATAAAAACCCTCTACTCCATATAATGAACGAACCAACCTATTAAGTTCATACTGCTTTTCTCCCATAAGGAAATCATCCGTGGTTGCAACTTTCTTGAGGCTGATACAATCAGCAGCTAATTTTTGCAATGACTCAAATGTTTCCTTTTGGGGGATTATTATTGGGAGTTGTCTGGCGTCATTTATCTGAAAATGAGAGGTGTTATTGATGAAATTATCCACATACAAACTAATAAATTCAGAATTAATTAACGCAACAAAGTACCAATCAGGGAGGGGGGGGTCATTGTGAATAGGCTCATACTCAAAACATCAAAAACTCCATTCGCTTTAATTCTGGCTTTAAGGTATGTAGAATTAACATCTATCCAACAAAAACCCTCCCTAAAATAGAATTGAGGATTACGGACAACGGGCATGCCTTCTCCTTTCTTGCCGGAATTAGTCTTCAAAAAACGGACGGTTAATAGATACCGCGCTCCCATCTGCCATTCCTTGATTTTGTTGGTGTTCTTAGCCCAGTGTATGCTAAATAGCGATATAGGGTTCCTCTTGCAATTCTCAATTTCTTAGCTATTTGTGGTACACTTATTCCTTTTTCCATTTGACTCTCTATGTATTTGTGCTTAGCCACACATTTTGCGTTCAACTGTTTATTGCGTTGACCTTGACCTCTACCGACTGGATGTCCTTCCTTTTTTAATCGAGCAAGGGCTTCTTTTGTTCGTTGAGAAATCAGATTACGTTCTATCTCTGCTGACAATCCAAAAGCAAAGGCAAGAACTTTACTTTGAATATCATCGCCAAGACGGTAATTATCTTTAATAGTCCAAACGCGACTCTCTTTGGTCATGCAAATGTTGAGTATTTCCATTATCATAAAAAGATTACGACCAAGCCGAGACAGCTCCGTACAAATTATCAAATCGTCTTTGACAATTCGATTCAAAAGTTTACCAAGTGCTCGTTTATTATAATTTTTAGTACCAGAGATAGTTTCTTCAATCCATCCATCTATAGTTAGACCTTCTTTTTTACAGAAACGCTCTATCTCGAAGCGTTGATTCTCCACCGTCTGTTTGTCTGTGGAAACACGGATATAGCCATATACCATTTTTTAGATATATGATACCTCTTTTGTTTTGAAAAACAAAGGTTTTAGAGGCATTATTTTTCGATACATACCTGTCTTTTCTGCAAATTGTTTGCTCCCATGGGTTCTATTTTTTAATTCCATACCTCACATGTCTTTAATCATCGTCTTGTGGTTGTTTGTTTCTTGGAGTATTTATCTTTATCTCTCCACGGAAGTTCAGAAGAAGAACCGCCTCCACCAGTACCAACATGAACCTCCGCCGGTCCTCCGGCGGCAAGAGTAAAAGCTGCTCCCAACAGCTCGGCCTGCTTCCCGCTTACCTGTTCCTGCGGCTCGAAGACGGCATTGACAAATTCCTCGTCCGTGATCTGTCCGTTGAAATGCTTTTGTGCCACATCATAGTCTATCTGGAACTTTGTGTCCTCAAAGAGTTCCTCTCCGACCTTGGTCCAGATATGGAGCGACGGATTCCGGTAGTTGGACACATTGATGCGCACCAGTTCTGCACCGGATGAAAGGCTGTAACGCTGAGGGTTTGCATTTCGGTCAAGTTGGGCTATCCGCTTCCTCTGTCTGTCTATGACGGCATCTTTCTCTTTTGACTGCTGCTCGGCGGTTTCAGCCCTGCGGATAGCTGCCTCTATCTCTTTCTGGTAGCCGTTCCTCAGTTTCCCGATTTCCGACTTATGCAGCTCCTGCAACCGAGCCTTTTCTGCCAAAAGTTCCTTGAGCCGCTTGTTGAGTCCGGCAATCTCTTCGTCCTTGTCCGCAAGTTCCTTTTTCGCTTTGGCAAGGTCACCTTTGCCGAACCACGAGAGTATGGTGTTCCTGCCCTCCTGCGCTTTCTCTACATCGGCCTGCAACTTGGCTATGTCTTCCTCGTACCGAATTACCTGCTGCCTGTAGTATTCCGAGTTCGCCTGATGCTTGGCGGTGGAGCCGACAATCCCACGTTGCAACCCGAACGGTTTCATGGCCGCTGCGTAACTGTTCTGGTATTCATGAAGCCTGGTGCGCCGCATCACATCATCCGCTGACAAACGGGGACCGGATTTCGTCTCATATTTCTTCTCGCCCTCCCGCTTCCTGCGGACTCGCTCCCCGGTTACAATGGGAACGACGGTGGCGTGCAGGTGCGGCGTTTTCTCGTCCATGTGCAGTACGCACGATACAAGGTTCTCTTCGCCGAAGGTGTCCTTTAGCCATTTGAGGTTGGCATCAATCCAACTGTCCAGTCTGCTGCCATTGGCAATCTTCATCATCTGCTCATGTGTCCCGGTCAGGATGACACGGATGGCTTTTGTCTGGTTCTTGCCGACCTTGCGGCGCAGCCCGGCGGTGTCGATGCGGTGCTGTATCGCCTCGGTACGGTTGGACACGCCATCGGGAAACCTGACCAGTTCCCTGTTTAGATGTGTCCTGCCTGCATCGGCATTTGCCGGGACATATTTCTTCCCCTTGGCATCCTTCCTTTCTATATGGCATGACATTCCGGAGTCATTCCCGCTGCCACGCTGCAAGTGGCAGACTGCATATTGTGTATTGCTCATATCCGTTCGTTTTATGGTTATTGTTACTGTTGTAAAATCCCGTCCTGTTGCCGGAGGCATCTGTTTGGAGTCTGAGGTATTCCTTCAGCCTATGGGCTTTTTGACTGCCGGACGCGGAGCGGAGGCGGTGAAAATGCCCTAATAGGCTACGGGATTTTACAACCCCTTTTTCATGGGACAGCGAGCTGTCCGCTGCTTTTACATCATTCCGCTCTCCCCGCATCCACCAGTTCAAGCCCGAAGGTGTCAATGAAGGTCTGCAACACGGGGTTGCATTCTATCATCCTTGCGAGAATCATCTGCGGCGTGTCCTCCATCAGCAGGAAGTCAGCGATGTCCAGTCCCTGACTGCGCTGTTCGTCGGTCGCTATCCTTTCCAGCAGGTCGGAGCAGGTGGTACGCCTGCAGACGGATTCCAACATGGGCAGCCGTTGCCTCCATTCGTCCGTCGCCTTTAGGTCAGGGAAGAGAATCACCTCCCGTCCTTCCAATACCTGTATGGCTTCTCTGTTAAAACACCCGTGCGTCCCTCCGGTGGCAAGCCAGGTGAAGTCGGGGATGAAATGGGCGGCTATAAGTGCCGTCTTCTCGCTCTCGACAATGGCTACAGGATTGGAGGATATGGTGGAGGAAGTGTCCGACAGCAGGTGCTCGCCGAAAAAACATTGCTTCATCCTGAAATCCGGCATCTTCCTCACCGAGTGTACCCAATTGACTTGGTTAAAAGGTTCCTTGACCCTGTGCCCACTCTCCGCATCATAGCCCATAATCTTGCCCGCACGCACATTACCGTCTCGGTCTGTCTGCCAGAATACGGTGGCTCCGCCCCACATCTTTGAGGTACCGACCCTGTATAGGCTGAATAGCTTGTCCACATTCTCCTTGCCCATCACTTTGGTAAAGTATCGGTACAAGGGGTTGATGTCGTACCTGCGCATGGACTGCTCCACCCAATCAGAGGGAAGAAAAGAAATCCGTGGTTTCTGTTCGGGCAATGCTCTTGCTGGCGGTCTTGCAGCTATCGGTGTGCCGCCAAACCTTTCCTGCCCATTCAATCTTTCTTTGACAGCCGGATTGTCCCGGAAGTATTCTTTCGGTGTGTAGTGGTAACCGCAACTGTTGATATGGTCGCACATGCCTACGCTGTTAGGGAAGGAAATCTCTCCCGCCTCGTCGATATAACGGGTGAAGCAGGCTTTCCTGCCGCACTCCGGACAGACGGTCTTGCTGCCCGGACGGTATTTCTGAAGATGGAATCTGTATTCGGTCATGATGCTCTCTTTTGTGGATTCCTGCAAGTGGAAACCGTCATTTGCAGTTTGCAGTTCCTGCAGTCTTGCAGGAAATACCTGTTTTTAGAAACCTGAAACTGCAAAACTGCAAAGACTGCAGGCTGCAACGAGGGGGTCATCCGTTGCAGTCTGGGGGTGACGGTTCATTGTCTGTCATATTAAATTTTCCAGATTTATCATATATGATTTTCTCGTAATGCCCGGCCTTGGACTTCCGCAGCAGCCTGCTCCGGCACAGCTCCTTGAGGTAGTTCATCACCGTGCGCTCGCTGACATTCTGCAATTCCTTCCCAATGGCGATGGCAGTTTTCGTGTCGAACGTGTCCGGCAACAGCGACAGCAGCACCTTGGGCGGATCCTCGCACATGTCCTCCGCCACGAATGAGCGGATGCGGCGGTACGAGTCCTCGAAGTAGCCGTTCAGCCGGATGGCGGCCTTTACCGATGCCGTATCCACAGACTGCAGGTGGCTCTCGTCGATGGCATACCGCAACACCTGCATGAGCAGGGCCAGCCGTGCCACTTGCGCCGGATGCTTCATCTCGCGACTCTCCACTTGGGCGTCGTCCTCTATCCGGTTGATGCGTTCCACTTTCCTGTTCCACCAAGAGAAGAAATATTCCCTTGCCTCCCTGTCCATAGACAGCACATGGGGCATCCTTTCTTCCTCTCCCGTGTCATAGTCCAAGGCGAGTACCTTGCCAAGTATCTGTTCCCATCGTGCCGCCGCCATGGAAGCCCTGTCCTCCCCGCCATCATCCCAATCGGTCCATTTTGGCACTTCACGGGACTTGGGAAGCACGAACAGGATGCGGTCGAGCAGGCCGTTCTCCTCAAAACCTTTCGTCAGCAGTTCGTGTACGCGCTTGGTCTGTGTGGTCCCGATGATGTTGATGCACGGCTGTTCAATATGCACCGGTACCGTGCTGCCGACCCTTGTCACATCCAATGCCCCGCCGCTCCATGCCGTGAGCAGCTGCTCTATGAGCTGCCCGTTGGTGTAGCGGTTGGCGGAGTTGAACATGCCCATGATTTCGTCCACCAGGATGACCACGCTGCGGGGATTGTTGTTGTGTGTCAGCAGGAGCGATTCCGGAGTGAAGTCGGATACGACCGTGCGCCGCAGTACAGGCTTCCTGCCGCTTTCCCCGGCGGCCTTCCATGTCTCCAGTTCCGACTCATACGCCTTGAACAGGGCATAGTCGTGTTTTCGTATGGGACGGTATGCCGCCTCCAGCGGCGGTGTCTTGCCCAGT
>OGQY01001581.1_pt1 | contig 15154 bp, 8 predicted proteins | sample 1553361 | NCBI WGS metagenome assembly OGQY01 (sample SAMEA2579963, study PRJEB22360) | human gut metagenome | reverse complement strand
GGACTCGCACTTCGCGCAAGCGCTCGTGTTCGTCTCGCGGGGACTGGTCGCTAAATTCAGTCCGCAGGACTGAATTCTTAACGCGCCCACTGATGGTGCACCAGAAAAAGCAGCAACGGAGGACGGCACGGTGTTTCAGGCGTATTATTTCAATGAAGATAAAATCCTGAAGTGATTTTGAAATGTAAACATCAAAAGGGGGTAGGCGCGGATCGCGCCTACCCTCATTTTTTGTAAAACGCAATTGCCGTAAACAGGGGGGTGTGCTATGATAATGATAAATACTGTGCTATGAGGTGACTGCCATGACCACTGCGCAACAGCAACAGGCGGCAAGAAATTTTGCCGCTTATTGGAAAGACAAAGGCTATGAAAAAGGGGAGAGCCAACCATTCTGGCTGTCCCTGCTCCGTGATGTGTATGGGGTCGAACACCCGGAGCAATTCATTCAGTTTGAGGAGCAAGTCCACCTTGACCACACCAGTTTCATTGACGGCACGATTCCCGCTACCCACGTTCTGATAGAGCAAAAGGGGCTTGGCAAGGATTTGAACAAGCCCATCAAGCAATCAGACGGTGCGCTGCTGAACCCTTTTGAACAGGCTAAGCGGTATATTTTGGAGCTGCCCGTATCGCAGCACCCGCGCTGGGTGGTAACCTGCAATTTCAGCACCTTTTATGTGTATGATATGGAACGCCCGCGCGGTGAGCCTGAAATCATCGAACTTGCGAATCTGGAAAAAGAATACTATCGGCTGCAATTCCTTGTTGATGCCGGAAACGAACACCTCAAACGGGAGATGGAAGTTTCCATAGCGGCAGGTGAAATTGTCGGCTTGTTATATGATGCCTTTTACAAGCAGTACGCAAACCCGGAATCCGAACATTCGCTGAAAAGCCTGAACAAGCTGTGCGTTCGCTTGGTATTTTGCCTGTATGCCGAGGATGCCGGGATTTTTGGGCATCACGGTATGTTCCATGACTACCTCAAGGGCTTTGACACGCGCGGACTGCGCAAGGGGCTGGTAGATTTGTTCCGCGTGTTGGACACAAAGCTGCAAGACCGTGCCCCCTATTTGAAAGATGACAACCCGGAATTGGCGGCGTTTCCCTACGTCAATGGCGGGCTGTTCAGCGATGAGAATATCGAGATACCGCCGTTCACCGATGAAATCCGAAACCTGCTGCTGGAGAAAGCCAGCGAAAACTTCAACTGGTCGGAAATCAGCCCCACCATTTTCGGCGCGGTGTTTGAAAGCACCCTGAACCCGGAAACACGCCGCAGCGGTGGTATGCACTATACCAGCATTGAAAATATCCACAAGGTCATTGACCCGCTGTTCTTGGACGAGCTGAAAGCTGAGCTTGACGAGATATGCGCCAATCCCGTGGAACGAACCAGAACGGCAAAGCTGCGGGTGTTCCAACGCAAGCTGGCATCGCTCACATTCTTAGACCCCGCGTGCGGCAGCGGAAACTTTTTGACTGAAACCTATTTGAGCCTGCGCCGCTTGGAAAACAAAATTTTGGTGAAACTCTCCCACGGTCAGGTCACGATGTATTCCGCCAGCGAAAGCCCGATACAGGTTTCCATCAGCCAGTTTTACGGCATCGAAATCAACGATTTTGCCGTGACGGTTGCAAAAACCGCGCTCTGGATAGCGGAAAGCCAGATGATGAAGGAAACGGAGAAAATCCTGCTCGTTCCGCTGGAATTTCTGCCGCTGAAAACAAACGCCTTTATTGTAGAGGGCAACGCCCTGCGGGTGGATTGGGAGAGCGTGGTTCCCAAAAGTAAGCTGAATTATATTATGGGGAATCCGCCGTTTATTGGGGCGCGGCTTATGGACAAGTCTCAAAAAGATGATGTTGCTGCTATTTTCCCAGGCTGGAAGAATGCGGGAAATTTAGACTATGTTTGCTGTTGGTATAAAAAGGCCTCTGACTTGATGAAAGGCACTGCTATTCATTCCGCCCTTGTTTCCACAAATTCCGTATCGCAAGGTGAAAGCGTTGCTAATCTTTGGGAACCACTTTTTTCTGCGGGGGTTCATATTGATTTTGCTTATCGCACATTCCGTTGGGATAGTGAAGCAAAAATTAAAGCACATGTTCATTGTGTTATCATTGGATTTAGCTCTGGCAGCACAACTTCTTCTAAGCGTATATACACTGACAACACATATAAAACTGTAAACAATATATGTGCCTATCTTGTTGATGCACCAAATGTCTTTGTTGAGAGTCGAAAGAAACCCCTATGGAGTATGCCCCCTGTTGTTTTTGGAAACATGCCAAATGATGGAGGTTTCTTGAGCGATTACTCAAATGAAGACTATCAAAGTATAATTGAACAATATCCCGATGCAAAGCCCCTGTTTAAGAAGTTCGTTGGTGCCAGTGAATTTATAAATAATAAAACTCGTTGGTGCCTTTGGCTAAAAGATGTACACCCCAATTTGATAAAAAAGATTCCACCTATTATTGAAGCCGTTGAAAATGTAAAACAGTTACGGCTTAAAAGTAATCGGGAGGCAACGAAAAAACTCGCTGCTGTACCTGCTCTCTTTGGCGAAATAAGGCAGCCAACAACTACTTATATTATCATTCCGCGTCATTCCTCACAGAATCGAAAGTATATTCCAATGGGCTTTGTATCTCCTGATATTATCTGCGGTGACGCAAATTTGCTAATGCCTAATGCTACGTTATATCATTTTGGCATTTTAATGTCAAACGCACACAATGCATGGGTCAAAACTGTTTGTGGAAGAATTAAAAGTGACTACAGATATTCCGTCAATGTTGTCTACAATAATTTCCCGTGGCCTAACTCTACTGATATACAAGTGCAGAAAATTGAAAGTACCGCAAAAGCTATTCTCGATGCGCGTGCTCTTTATCCCGATTGGAGTTTAGCAGATTTATACGATGAAAACTTTATGCCAAAAGAACTCCGCAAAGCCCATCAGGCTAATGACCGCGCCGTTATGGACGCTTACGGATTCATAAAAGGAACTGCCGCAAGAACCAGCGAAAGCGCCTGTGTTGCCGAGTTGATGAAACTTTACCAGCAAAAGGTGTCTGCCGCACAATCCAAATAATCGCTTTGAAAAGTTGACATCAAAAAGCTCCGGGGGCTGCATTGCTCCCGGAGTTTGCTTTTATTGGGGCTGCATCGGCTTGTTGCAATCCATACACAGAATATTTGTGGCATGCCAGGGCTGGCCTGGTCTGGCAGCCCCGACCGACAAAACGCTTTGAGGGCAAACAAACTGCTCCACTCCCGCATTTGCTGTGTATGGTTGTATGTGCTATACTAAAAACAATCGATGGTGCAGCTGAAAAGTCGAAAATATCGTCTATTTCTACAAACGCAGCGGGATTTTGCGTTTAAAAGCCTTGGAATCCACAAAGGATTCCCGCGGCTCTTTGCCTTAAATCCGTCTTGCGCTTGTGAAATATCCGTCATTTTCTTTGTTTTCAGATCCACCTTAAGAAGCCGCACCAGATGTGGACTGTGCGGGGCCGCAGTGTGGTGTTGAGAAAGGGGAGCAGCAGATGACCCGGATTGCGATTGTGGAGGACGAGGCGGCGGTGCGGGAACAGCTGGCGGGGTATGTGCAGCGGTACACCCGGCAGTACGGCACGCCGTTTGAGGTAACGGAGTTTGCGGATGGGATGGAGATTCTGGAAGATTACCGCCCGCAGTTCGACATCATCTTTCTGGATGTGGAGATGAAGCACCTGGACGGCATGGAGACCGCCCGCCGCATCCGGGAGCGGGACGGCGGGGTGCTGATCGTGTTCATTACCAACATGGCACAGTATGCCATCCGCGGATATGCCGTTGGAGCGCTGGATTATGTGCTGAAACCGGTGCCCTACTTTGCGTTTTCGCAGCAGCTGCAAAAGGCGCTGGGACAGCTGGAAAAGCGGGAGCGGCATTATCTGGCTGTGGCGGTGGACGGCGGCATGCGGCGGCTGGACGCGGCGGAAATCTATTACCTGGAAAGCGAAGGCCACAAGGTACATTTTTATACCGAAAAAGAAGATTTTGTGGTGCCGGGCACCCTGAAAAACTATGAGGAAAAGCTGGTGGGCCGGGCGTTTGCACGGTGCAACAGCGGGTATCTGGTCAATCTGGCGCAGGTTTCCGGCGTGCAGCAGGATATGGTGCAGGTTGGTCCGTATACGCTGCAGATCAGCCGCCCGCGACGCAAGGCCTTTATGGCGGAGCTGGCGGATTATATTGGGGGTGTGGGACAGTGACGACATTGCCGGATATTCCCCGCCTGTACACCGCTTTGGCGGAAGTGCTGGCGGCGCTGATGTATGCGCACAGGCTGCCGCCGCGGATGGACCAGCGCGTGATCTGGGGCGTGGAAGCCGGTTGGGCGGTGCTGCTGGGGGCGTTTTTGCAGGCCACGGGGGAAGTTCCGCTGGCGTGGTGGATCCCCTGCATGGCAATGGCGATTCTTTCCATGCTGCTGTTTTTGTGGGTCACACGCAGCATTACGCTGCTGGAAGCGGGCTATGTGTGCGCGCGAGCCTTTATTTTGGCGGAGCTGGCGGCCAGCGTGGAATGGCAGCTGCACTGCGTGCTGTGGCCGCAGCGCGGCGGGGCGGAGCCGCTTTCGATGCTGCTGTTGGCGGCGGTGTACGGCGGCATTTTTGCCGCGATGCTTTTTGTGGAGAACCGCCGCCCCGGCCCGGCCGGGAAGCTGAAAATAACGCCCGCAGGAACTTTTGTGGCGGTGGTCATGGCGCTGACCGCATTTGCCGTGAGCAATTTGAGCTTTGCCAACGGCAGCGAAGCCAACATGAACATGTTTTACATCCGCACGCTGGTGGACCTGGCCGGGGTGCTGATTTTGACGGTGCAGCACGAGCAGCTGCGCGAAGCCGCCCTGCACAGCGAGCTGGCGGAGCTGGACGGCGTTTTGCACCGCCAGTACGAGCAGTACAAGCAGAGCAAGGAGAACATCCGCCTGATCAACCGGCGCTACCACGAGCTGAAAATGCAGATTGCGGCCATCCGGGCGGAGCGGGACCACGCCAAGCAGGATGTGGCGCTGGCGGCCATGGAAAGCGGCATCCGCCAGTACGAGGCGGAGAACAAGACCGGCAACCCGGTGCTGGACACCCTGCTGACGGCCAAAAGCCTGTACTGTCAGCAGCACCACATCACGATGACCTGCGTGGCGGACGGGCATTTGCTGGACTTTTTGGAAACAGGGGAGATCTGCACGATTGTGGGCACGGCGCTGGACAACGCAACCGAGAGCGTGGAGACCGAGCCCGACCACGAAAAGCGGCTGATCCGGGTGGCGGTGTACGCCCAGAACGGCTTTGTGATGCTGCGGTTTGAAAACTACTGCGCGCAGGAAGTGGAGCTGGGCGCGGACGGCCTGCCGCGCCGCAACACCCATGGCGGCAGCGACCTGCGCAGTGTGCGCGCCGCAGCCGAAAAGCGCGGCGGCACCATGACCCTGCACTGGGAAAATGGGTGGTTTACACTAAGGGTATTGCTGCCGCAGAAAAAGTAACGGGAACGGCTGGGGCCAAATACAGGCTCTGGCCGCTTTTTCGTACTGTTTGGCAGGGTGCACAAAGCAGACTGAATTTTGATTGTAAGAAATGCACAATGAATTTTGAGAGAAAAATGATTTTTTGGCAAAATGTGCGGCAGAAATAACAGTTTATGCAAAAAATAATTCAAAGAAAAAGCTGTTTGCTACAATATACTTAAACAAGCGGGGAGTAAAATCCACGCTGGCTGCCATCCGGAGGGCGGCATAATCAAAGGAGAAAACATTTGTTTTGCTGGTGAAGAACCTGCTGCCAAATAGCAAAGCAGAAAACTCCATGCGGCAAACAGGAGGTAACTATGAAAAAATCGAAACATATTGTAGGGGGAGCATCCATTGCGGTTTTGCTTGCTGCGGGAATCGTAGGAAACAGCCTGTGTTCCATCTATTATTCGCAGATTCAGGCGTACATGCAACGGTTTGTGACATCTTCCGAAAGTGCAAACAGCATGACGGACCTTTCAAGAGATGATGCCTACACGCAGGCATTACAGCTTTGCGAGGAAGTAGAGAGCGAAGGTCTTGTGCTGCTGAAAAACGATAATGATACCCTGCCGTTGGGAACGGACAAAATCAATTTGTTCGGCTATAACAGCTACAAGACGGTTTACACCGATTATGGCTCCGGCGGCCACCATAATGAAGATCAGAATTTTAACTTTATTGATGGTTTTGAATTTGCTGGTTTGCAGCTGAACCCGGATCTGACGAAGTTCTACCAGACGACTGCGCAGAAGCGCGCTTCGATGACAGGCATGACGGTCAGTAATGCAGACTTTAACATTTATGAAGAAACACTGGCCGAATATGATGAGTACAGCGCAACGTTCTGGCAGGATGCAAAGGCTTACTCGGATGTGGCGGTTTATGTAATCGGACGTATGGCAGGCGAAGGCAATGACTGCCCGCTGGATATGGCCGGTTATTACGGTGGTGAAGCCGGGCGGCATTACCTGCAGCTGCAGCCGGCAGAAGAAGAACTGTTGGCAAAGCTGGAAGCAACGTTTGATAAGGTCATCATTGTCATTGACACAAGCAATCCTATGGACCTTGGCTTTATTGAGGACAACAAGGTGGATGCTGCAATTTGGGCAGGCGGCCCTGGCACCACTGGTACGATTGCTGTAGCGAAAGCAATGATGGGTGAATACAACCCGTCCGGCCATTTGGTTGATACCTATGCTTATGATGTGACCAGTTCGCCAGCTTATGAAAACTTTGGCGATTTTACTTATGCAAACAGTGGTCTTACGATCGACGGCAATGGCGATGCCAACAACGGCAAGTACATGTACTACCAGGAAGGCATCTATGTAGGTTATCGCTATTACGAGACCCGTTACATTGGGGATGACAATGTTTATACCCCGGAGGAAGAAGCAGAGTATCAGAAAGCTGTTCAGTATCCCTTTGGCTATGGCCTGAGCTATACCACGTTTGATTGGAGCGACCCGCAGTGGGAAGTAGGCAGCCAGGGCGGCCAGGTAAAGGTAAGTGTTAAGGTAACCAATACCGGTAATGTGGCGGGCAAAGATGTGGTACAGCTGTATTACACCGCACCCTATACCCCCGGTGGAATTGAAAAATCTGCGGTTGTTCTGGGCGCTTTTGCAAAAACTGATCTGCTCCAGCCGGGCGAGAGCCAGACCGTGAGCATGACCATGAATTATGATGACATGGCATCTTACGATTATAAGACGGACAAGTGCTATGTGCTGGATGCCGGTACTTATACCCTTAGCCTGCGCAGCGATGCCCATACAGTGAAGAATGACCTGACATATGATTTTACTGTGGATCAGACCATCAAGTATGATACGACCGCCCGCAGCACGGATGAAACTGTGGCGACGAACCAGTTTGATGATGTGACTGCTGGCGATGGTAATATCGGCACGACCTTGCCGTATCTTTCCCGTGCAGATTGGGAAGGAACCTATCCTAGCCGTGAAGCAAGCGAAAACGCAACTGCCAACGCGGCAACGATTGCTTTGCTGACCAACGGCAATGGCGGAAGCACCATTGATCTGAATGATGACCCTGCACAGGGAACTACCTATACAAATGGTGAGAAAAACGGTGTAATGCTGGCAGATGCAGCTGGCATTGTTGACCCGGACAATGCAGTGTGGGAACAGTTGATGAACCACATGAGCGTTGATGAAATGAACAACCTGTATGGTAACTGCGGCTGGTGTTCGCCTGCTGTGGATTCTATTGGCAAACCGCAGGCAACCGAATGTGATGGCCCGAACGGCATCCATGACCTGGCAAGCGGCTTGGAAGCTGCTGAATATGCCACCGAAACTGTGCTGGCAGCAACCTGGAATGTAGACCTTGCTTTGAAGGAAGGCGAAGTTTACGGTGATGAAGATCTGGTCAACGGTGTCAGTGGTACTTACGGCCCTGGTATGAACATTCACCGCTCCGCTTTCGGCGGCCGTGCAGCTGAATATTATTCCGAAGACCCGCTGCTGAGCGGTATGATGGCAGCTAATATGGTGACCGGCCTGCAGAGCCGCGGCATTTATGTGTTTGCCAAACATTTTGCACTGAATGATCAGGATACCAACCGCAACGGCGTTTGCATCTGGTCCAACGAGCAGGCAATGCGTGAAATTTATCTGCGCGCTTTTGAAGTGGCAATTCACAACGTAACGGGCGATGGCCTGAACCAGCTTGGTCTGACCGGCATCATGGAATCTTATAACCGCATTGGTACCAGTATGGTTGGCTACAGCTATGCAATGCTTACCCAGGTGCTGCGCAATGAATGGGGCTTCCAGGGCGTTGTAAACACAGACGCATTTGCTGTCAGCAATGGTGACTTGGCCCTGCGCGCAGGCGTGGATATGCAGCTGGCCATGGGTGTGAATGTTACCGATACGACCCTGAAGAGTGGCTATGGCATGCAGCTTCTGCGCCAGGCAACCAAGCGCCATCTGATGGTTTTGGCGAATTCTTCCCTGATGACGACGACCCGCAACTGGACTCCGTACTGGCTGATCGCACTGGGTGTGGTGGATGTTATCTTGGTTGTTGCAATCGTGCTGATTGCACTGCATATGTTCAAGCCGGAGCTGTTTGCCAAAAAGAAGAACAAGAAAAAGGCTGCAAAAGCATAAGAGAGAGGCGATTTGACGATGAAAAACAAGTGGAATCATTATGGCGTTGCAGCGATGTTTACGCTTGCTGTGGGGGCCAGCCTTGTTCTGGCTGGCTGCGGCGGAGCCAAAACGGATACGAAAGCAGCGGCCGCAGTGGCAACGAACCTGAGCTTTAATTTTGAAACCGGTGAGTATTCCTTTACCGGTGTTGACAAAGGCCGTACCTATGCAATCCGTCTGTATGGCTTTGATGCAGAAGGCAAGCAGGAAGATTATTATACCTTTACATCTTCCAACATTCTGGCGGATGACAGCAACGCAAATTATGCGGGAACGGTGGACCTAAGCGCAGACTGTACCCCCGGCGCAAAGTATAACGCTTATGTGATGACAACAACATCGGACTATAAGCGCGGCCTGTCGGACAGTGTAACAGGAACTTATGTGGGTGTTTATGCAGCGCCTGGTGCTGTAAGCGAAGCGGTGCAAAGTGGAGATACTGTAACGGTTACCATGGATCAGGATGTGTTTGAAGCATATTCTGAGTTGGAATATCCGCCGCAGACCTTTACCTTGACGCTGTACAGCGGAGCGGATGTTGTGCAGACGACCAAAATCAAACTGGAAGATTTGGCGCAGGAAGACGAGGAATATGTTGATGGCTTTGGCCCGATGGCAAAAACGGGCACATACCACCACCGCAGCGGTGCAACAGCATTTACGGGTGTAAGCGATGGCAGCTATACCGTAACAATTCAGGCTGATGCACAGGAAGGAATTTATTTTGCATCTGTGGAATCGGAAGCGACTGCGGTAACAAAATAAAAATTTAAGATGATTATGAATACACAGGAAATCATCAAAAAACTGAATTTAGAGCAAAAATGTGCGCTGCTTTCGGGCGCTACTACCTTTGGGACCCGTGCACTGCCGAAAAATAATATTCCGTCCATCACCCTTTCTGATGGTCCGAACGGCGTGCGCAAGCAGGCGGGCGCGGCGGACCACCTGGGGCTGAACCCCAGTGTTCCGGCCACCTGCTTCCCCACGGCAGCCACTGTGGCGTGCAGCTGGGACCCTGCCCTGGGCGAACAAATCGGCCAGGCAATGGGCGAAGAAGCCGCCGCACAGGAAGTTGCCGTGCTGCTGGGGCCAGGCCTGAATACCAAGCGCAGCCCCCTCTGCGGCCGCAACTTTGAGTATTTCTCCGAGGATCCGTATCTTTCTGGCAAAATGGCAGCGGGCTATGTGCGGGGCATCCAGTCCAACGGCATCTCCGCCTGCCCCAAGCACTTTGCCGTCAACAGCCAGGAGCTGCGCCGCATGGCGTCGGATTCCGTGGTGGATGAACGCACCCTGCGGGAGCTGTACCTGACCGGGTTCGAGATCGTGGTCAAGGAAGCAAAGCCCAAGACCATCATGAGCAGCTATAACCTCATCAACGGCACTTATGCCAACGAGAACCGCCACCTGTTAATGGACATCCTGCGCGGGGAGTGGGGCTTTGACGGCGCTGTGGTAACGGACTGGGGCGGCAGCAATGACCATGCCCTGGGCGTGCAGAACGGCTCCACGCTGGAAATGCCCGCCCCCGGCGGGGACGCCGTGCGCGAGCTGATGCAGGCTGTGCAGAGCGGCAAAATTACCGAAGCGGATGTGGACGCCCGGCTGGACGAGCTGCTGACGCTGGTGTTTGATACCCATGCCGCCGTGCAGTCCCACAGCCGCACCTTTGATGCGGATGCCCACCACGCGCTGGCCCGCCGCGCCGCAGCCGAAAGCATTGTGCTGCTGAAAAACGAGAACGACCTGCTGCCGCTGGAAGAGGGCACCGAGGTTGCCGTGATCGGCGACTTTGCCCAGACGCCGCGGTACCAGGGCGCTGGCTCCAGCGCGGTCAACTCCATCAAGGTGGATACCTTTTTGGACTGCCTGAAAGAGAGCGGCCTGGCCAGCGTGGGCTTTGCCCCCGGCTTTGACCGCCAGGGCAAACCGGATGCCGCCAAACAGGCCGAGGCTGTAGCCCTGGCCCAAAAGGCCGAAGTGGTGCTGCTCTGCCTGGGGCTGGATGAAATCAAGGAAAGTGAGGGTCTGGACCGCGGCGATATGCGCCTTGCGGACAACCAGATCGAACTGTTAAAGGCCGTGCAGCAGGCCAACCCCAACACCGTTGTGGTGCTCAGCGCAGGGGCTTCGCTGGAAACCCCGTGGCTCAAACACTGCCGTACCCTGGTATATGGTGCGCTGGGCGGCCAGGCGGGGGCGGGCGCCATGCTGGATGTGCTGACCGGCAAAGTGAACCCCAGCGGCAAGCTGGCCGAAACCTGGGTCAACGCCTATGCGGATACCCCTGCCAAGGATAACTTTGCCGGGCCGGGCCGCATGGTGCAGTACCGCGAGGGACTGTATGTCGGCTACCGCTATTACCAGACCGCCGGTGTACCGGTGACATTCCCCTTTGGCTATGGGTTAAGCTACACCAGCTTTGCCTACAGCAATTTGCAGGCCGCGTCCAATGGCGTGACCCTGACCGTAACCAACACCGGCAAGCGCGCCGGAGCAGAGATCGTGCAGCTGTATGTGGCAAAACCCGGGGCAGAAGTGTTCCGCCCCGCACAGGAGCTGAAAGGCTTTGCCAGGGTGCAGCTGCAGCCCGGCGAAAGCAAGACCGTGACCATCCTGCTGGATGACAAGGCGTTCCGCTACTGGAACACCAAGACCGACAGCTGGGAAGTGGAAGGCGGCAGCTATGAGCTGCGGGTTGGCGCGTCCAGTGCGGACATCCGCCTGACCGCCGTGGTGGAAGTGGCCGGTACCGGCGCACCCAACCCCTATGCGGGCAAGCATCTGCCGCACTATACCAGCGGCAAGGTGCAGAGCGTGCCGGATGACGAATGGGCCACCCTGCTGGGCCGCCCGGTGCAGCAGGGAAAAGTTAAAATTGACCGCAACATGACCCTGGGCGAGCTGAACCACAGCCGCAGCCCGCTGGGCTGGCTGATCTGGCTGGTGCTTACCGCACTGCTGAACGCCAGCTACAAGCGCGGCAAGCCGGACCTGAATGTGCTGTTCCAGTACAACATGCCGCTGCGTGCCCTGGCCAAAATGACCAGCGGTGCCATCAGCATGGGTATGGTGGATGGCATTGTGATGGAATTACAGGGATTCTGGATCATCGGCCTTGTGCGGGTGATCATAGAAGCCGTGAAAAACCTGGTACTGAACGCACAGCTGGAACAGCGCCTGCGCAACAGCTGAGGAAAGAGAGGGGCTATTTATGCAGCTATGGAATAATTTTGCGGCAAAACACCCCGCCGCAGCCAAGTGGGTGCGCGAAGGCGGACTGTTTGTGATCGTATCCAACCTGGTTACGGTGTTCAAATACCTGCTGCTGCAATTTTTGCCGGCGGCGTTCAGCAGCCTGCCGGTGGTGGATTTTGGCTGGCCGGGCATCCCGGTCACGCTGTTTGGCGAAACCTTCCAGTGGAACATCCTGGGGTATGATTCCGCCCATGGCGGTCTGCCGTACTTTTGCGCCTACATGGTTGCCATGGTGGTGGGAGAATGCATAAACTTTCCCATCCAGCGCAACTTTGTGTTCCGCAGCAAGGGCAACCTGGCCAAGCAGATCGCCTGGTATGTGGTGGCGTTCTGCTTGATCACCTGCATCGTCAACTCCATCAACTGCGTGTGGGTGGCGGTTGCGGGCCTGCTGGTGCCGGATTTCATCTACAACATTGGCACCACCGTGCTCAATGGCGGCATTTCCATGGCGATCTTCTTCTTTGTGAACAAGATCATCTTCCCAGAGGGCGCACAGGCAAAATAAAGCCCGACAGGATCACTGGTGCTTTTCCCGGTACTCGAACAGGGCGGCGGCACGGTACAGGAAAAAGTCCTTTGGGTGGTATAAAAATGTGATTGCCAGCAACGGCGAAGATCTGAACGGATAAAGAAGAATGCTGCCTTTCCCTGATGTGGAGAAAGACAGCATTTTTATTGCGTTTTTCGGAAAGAGGTGAGCAGCGGCCCCTACAAATGGGTAACGGCTGGCCATAAAATGGCGCTATTACATGGTGTGCTTTGTGAGAAAGCGCTGTAGTGTGATGATATAAAACGGATGGGTGCATGGTGTGCGCCCCTACGGAATTACAACAAAACACCCCCGCCCGTGCGGTAAATGAACTGCATAGGGCGGGGGCACCGTTATTTTACAAAGAAAACGCGCAGAGCGGAGATTTTAGGCAATACCGCACAATTCTAAGTGCCGCAGCCGCCGGAGCGGTGCTTAAGCCGTCAGGCGGGAATTGTGCGGTGTTGCCTTTACTGTTCCACGGCACCGGTGGGCAGCTGGGGAACAGCGGTCAGGATGCGCATGAACTCTTCGCCGGTGATGGTTTCTTTCTCGTACAGGTACTTGGCGATCTCGTCCAGCTTGCCGCGGTTTTCAATCAGCATCTGTTTGGCTTTTTCATGCTGCTGCTTGACGACTTCCACGACCTTATCATCCACTGTGGCGGCTGTGCGCTCACTGCAGGCCAGGCTGGCATCGCCGCCCAGGTAGGCGTTGTTCACGGTTTCCAGGGCAACCATGTCAAAGTCGTCGGTCATGCCGTAGCGGGTAATCATGGCGCGGGCCATCTTGGTGGCCTGCGCGATATCGTTGGATGCGCCGGTGGTGATGGAGTTGAACACCACTTCTTCGGCGGCACGGCCACCGGTCATGGTGGCAATTTTGGCCAGGATCTCTTCCTTGGTCATCAGGGTGTGGTCGCCGTCCTCTACCTGCATGGTGAAACCCAGCGCGCCGGAAGTGCGCGGCACAATGGTGATTTTCTGCACGGGGGCGGAATGGCTCTGCAGGGCGGCAACCATGGCATGGCCGACTTCGTGGTAGGCCACGATGCACTTTTCTTTGTCGCTCAGGATCTTATTCTTTTTCTGGGCACCGGCCAGGATGGTATCCACGGCTTCCTGCAGGTCGTACTGGGTAACGGCCATGCGGTGGTGGCGCACAGCGCCCAGGGCGGCTTCGTTGATAATATTGGCCAGCTCGGCACCGGAAGCACCGGGAGTCATGCGGGCAACCACGGCAAAGTCACAGTCGGGGCCGATTTTGACCTTTTGAGCGTGCAGGCGCAGGATGCTTTCGCGGCCTTTCAGGTCGGGCAGCTCCACGGGCACACGACGGTCAAAACGGCCGGGGCGGGTCAAAGCGGGGTCAAGGGATTCAGGACGGTTGGTGGCGGCCAGAATGATAACACCCTTGGCGGCGTCAAACCCGTCCATTTCGGTCAGCAGCTGGTTCAGGGTCTGTTCGCGTTCATCGTTGCCGCCCATACCGGAAGCACCGTCACGCTTTTTGCCGATGGTATCGATCTCATCAATAAAGATAATGCAGGGGGCTTTTTCGTTGGCCTGTTTGAAGAGATCACGCACCTTGGAAGCGCCCATGCCGACGAACATCTCGACAAATTCAGAACCCGCAATGGAGAAGAAGGGAACACCGGCTTCGCCGGCAACAGCGCGGGCCAGCAGGGTTTTACCGGTGCCCGGGGGGCCGACAAGCAGAACGCCCTTGGGCATTTTGGCACCGATATCCTCGTAACGCTTGGGGTTATGCAGGAAGTCAACGATTTCCTGCAGGCTCTCTTTGGCTTCGTCCTCACCGGCAACATCGGCAAATTTGATGGACTTGCCATCCTCAACGACATACTGTTTGGCACCGGATTTGCCGCCGCCAAAAATCATGCTGTTGGCGCCGCCGGTCATTTCACCGACCCGCTTGCGCATCATGCGGTTGAACCAGACGATCAGGATGATCATGGGCAGCAGCGAGATGACCCAGCCCAGCAGGGTATCCACCCAGGTGGTCTGGTTGTACACCTTGCCAAAGGAAACGCCGGCGCTTTCCAACCGGGTGACCAGCTGCAGGTCCTGCGCAATGGAGTTGGTGCAGTAGGTGGTATCGTTTTTGTCCACAAAATAGATCTGCTGATCCTGAATTTCAACGGTGCTCAGCTCGCCGCCTTCGAGCATGTTCAGGAAGGTGCCGTAATCGACCTGTTTGACCTGGCCTTTCATCATGGCGGGGAAGGCCCAGAAATTGAGCAGCAGCAACACCACAAGGATCACGGCATATACAATGCCGGTCGTCTTTTTGGGGTCGCGCGGCTGTTGGGTTTCGTGCATAACAATTCCTCCAGTTGGGGGCGGTAATAGGGGCCCCCGATAGATTCTATCATGAAGAATAAAAATGAACTGCGGATGAACAAGGCATGAAATAGCTGGAAATTCCGGTAAACTTTGCGTGAACAAGGGCAGTTTGTGGGCAAAAACAGGAATGCAGACCGCGTAACGACAGGGAAAAAGTGAAGGCAACACCGCACAATTCCCGCCTGACGGCTCAAGCACCGCTCCGGCGGCTGCGGCACGGCATCTGCGTTGCCAAAATGC
>OGQY01001579.1_pt1 | contig 15158 bp, 10 predicted proteins | sample 1553361 | NCBI WGS metagenome assembly OGQY01 (sample SAMEA2579963, study PRJEB22360) | human gut metagenome | reverse complement strand
AACAGCTCTTATCGTCTGGTGGAACTCATCGCTCGCGGCAAAGGCGACACAGAGGATGCCGGCAAGAAACGTGAGCGCGAAGCCGCGCAGGCCGTAGACGTAGAGCGGAAGCGAAACACAGATTGCAAGCAGACAGTACTCTGTCATATGAGCCAGCTTCCGCACCGGGTACTGATACTCGTCAGCCAGTTCCTGGATCTTTTCATCATCCCATCCGCGGTCCATGACGTGGTCGATCGTGATGAAAATGCCGCGCGCCACTTTTTCACTGAGCTGTGAGGATTCCGTTCCGTTCTGGGAAGAGAAGGAGAAAATCATCGACATCATCAGAATCGCCGGGATGAAGGAAAACGGTTTTAACAGTGCAATTACAATTCGATTCATAAAATACCTCCGGTAAAACAAAGCAGGTCAGATCGGAAACTTTTTATGCGGTATGCTCGCGGATTCTGGCAATCGCAGAAAAGATCAGGAATGCCAGCAGGTTCACGATTACGACCGTCGCTCCGGCAGGGGAGGACAGGAAAAACGAGAGGGACATGCCAAGAAGGAAGCACACCACCGAGAGAACCGCGGAGCAGATCACCACGCTCTGGAAGGTATGGCAGAGACGCATCGAGGTCAGTGCCGGGAAAATCAGCAGGCTGGAGATCAGAAGCGCGCCCATCATGCGCATGCCGAGGACGGTGGTGATGGCGGTTAAGAATGCCAGCAGCATGTTGTAAACCTCTGCGCGGACACCGGTTGCTTTGGCAAATGTCTCGTCGAAAGTGACGGCAAAAATACGGTTGTAATACAGGACGAACAGGATCAGCACGACGATGGAGAGCACCACGGAGAGAACAACGTCCTCATCACTCATCGCAAGGATGCTTCCGAACATGTAGTTGTTGACATCGGTGTTCATGCCGCTCGACCACGAAACCGTGATGACACCGATCGCAAGCGCAGAGCTTGAAATCAGGCCGATGGCGGCGTCGCCTTTGATCTTGCTGGATTCGTTCATGCGGAGCAGCAGAAAGGCGGCAAGCACGACGACAGGGATTGTGAAGGCAAGCGGAGCAAAACCGAGTGCCGCTGCAATTGCAAGAGAGCCGAATCCGACATGGGAGAGGCCGTCGCCGATCATGGAGTAGCGCTTTAACACGAGGCTGACGCCAAGCAGTGCGGCACACAAAGAGACGAGAATGCCGACCACAAGGGCACGCTGCATAAACGGATAAGAAAGCATTTTCAGCAGATTTGAAATCATAAGTCAGCACCTCCTAAAAACTGTTTTCCCGCCTCGGTTTTCAGATACTCGTCCATCGGACCGAAGAAGACCTGCTTCTGGTCGAGCTGGAGAATGTGCGTTGCGTCCGGCAGAATATTGCGGATATCGTGGGAAACCATGATGATCGTAACGTTCTGCTCGCGGTTGATGCGGCGGATGAGCTGGTACATTTCGTTTGTCATGACCGGGTCAAGGCCAGTGACCGGCTCATCGAGGAGCAGCAGTTTCTTTGTGGCGCAAAGCGCACGAGCGAGAAGCACACGCTGCTGCTGGCCGCCGGAGAGATCACGGTAGCATCGTTTCTTTAATGGAAGGAGGTCGAGAAGCTCCATATTGCGGAGCGCGTCCTCTTTGTCTGCCTTTGTGCCGTTATATTCGTTGATGAAAAAGCCGTCGTTGCGGTCGTAATACCCGTTTAGCGAGATCCCGATGTTTTCTCCGATCTTGCTGTATTGGGACACTTTGGCTTTTGCCGCCCCGTAATTGCCCATCGACATCGTGACTTTTGTCCCCTGGTAATCGAAGGGGGAGAGGGTGTAGATATTGACGATGCCTCCCATTGCGTTACGTCCGTAGAGGGTTCCCTGCGGTCCCCGTAAAACTTCGATGCGTTGGATATCGTTCAGCTCGAAATCGAAAGCGCTTTTATCCAGGTAGGGGACGTTGTCGACATATAATCCGATGGATTGCCCGCTGCTACGCGCTCCGATTCCGCGTATATAAATGGCCGAAGTCATTTTCGAACCGTAGTCCGGCATATAAAGGTTGGGGACGAAAGCGCTGATATCCTTGAGAGCATCTATCTGCCTGGTTGCTATCGCTTGGGGCGAGAGGATGGAAACGGCTCCCGGAAGCGTGCGGAGATCGTTCGTCTCCTTTGTGGAAGAAGTGACGATCACCTCACCTATATTATAGGTCTTGATCGTGTCGTTCACATTTTCATTCACCCGTTCGGCTTTAATCGGTTGCAAACACGTAAGCGCGCCTGCGACAAGGACATACAGATAGCGTTGATTCATCGTATTAATTGTAAACTATTAGTATTTTACGGTTGCAAAGGAACGGTAAAGATGAATGGGAATCAATCACTACATGTAGTGATTTTAAAGTTCGATGTCGTCGCCTGAAATAATGCCGTTCATGATGGCATAGAAGGTAAGTCCCGATACTGTTTTGATGCCGAGCTTGGTCGTGATGTTCTTGCGGTGGCTGAGGACTGTGTTCAGGCTGATGTTCAGCTTGTCTGCAATTTCTTTGTTGGTGCTGCCTTTGACGATTAATTGGAGGACGTCCGTTTCGCGGGTGGACAGTTCCTTGTTGTTGTCGCTGGAAATACTGTTGTTTTCTCCGGTAAAAAGTTGTTCCAACTGCTCGATGATGACTTCCTGCGAGGCCTTGATCGTGATATGGCTGGTTGCCGATAGTCCCCCTTCGCCTTCGGTGCCGTCGATCAGGACCATCGTCTTGCTCCGGCGGGGAAGGAAAAAGTCTGCATAAAGGACAAATAAAGCGGCATTTGTAAAGTAGTAGTCGAACGTATCGTTGCCGGAAGTCGAAAATGCCTCGAAAGTAGGGTAGTGGCTGATCTCTACCGGTGGAAAATAGTCGGTCAGCATGCTTTGCAGGCCGATGCTTTGTAGCGTGTCGGGTAATATGATTGCTATTTGCTTGTTGCGATGCATCCGGCTGTTTGTTAAATACACAACTTTTCCATAGCCGAAACCATCGGTGTCAATATCCGGTAGCGGATGCGGTTGTGTTGTTTGATATCTTTTTCCAAACTGCTGATGGCAAATATGACGGCGTAGCATAAGTTCTCGTTATAGTCGCCGGAAAGATGCTTGACCATGATGCTTTTCAGATCCGCCAACAAGGCCTCTATCGGATCTTCCAATCGCTGTTCCGTTCCGAGGTGCAATGCTTCGACCTGCCCGGAAGATGGATAATCTTTCAGTTTTTCGCTTAATGACAGGCAATAGGGGAACCAGACCCGGTCGTCCTTTTCGATCCGTGAGGTCAGCTCTTCTTTGAAGGATGAGAAAAACTTTCCGATCAGGTTGAGCGTGTTGTTTCCCGGCGTACTCATCGATATGAATGAACCGAGATGCCTTTCTATATTCGGGATTTGATAGCGTTGGTAATACTGGTTGGTTTTAGTCAGATAATCGATAATCTGTGAAGTATGGAAAGTTTGTAGCTTCTTTTCCGGGAAGTATTCCTCGTTGAGAAACGTGTTGATTACCGTCAAGAGGAAGTCGGTATCCAGCCGGTATTCTTCACAAATCGCCTTTACCGATTTGTCGCCTAAGCCCAGGCGGATTCCAAAACGGTTAATGACAGGAATGAGTGAGGGGTGCTCTTCCACCACCTCACTCATTTGCATATTAGGATATACTAATGGCATATTTTATGCTTCTTCCCATTGTTTTCGTAATAGTTCCACTGCGGCAGGGACCAAAACGTTCCGGTCTCCCTGGCATCCGCATTCGAAACTTACATATTTGTCGTAATCCAACATCTTCAGGCCCTTGAAGCCGTTAACGTAGTTATCTGCTTCTCCGTCTTCACCCGGCATGCTGCGGCGTTTACGGCTGGCAACGTGCACGTGTTGCAGATATTCGCCTGCAGAAAGGAAAGCTCCCATGTCGGAAGTCTCTTCCCAAGTCATGTGCCAGAAGTCACCCATACAGCGTACACCCGGATTGTTGATGTCGCGGCAGATGGAAGCTGCATCCGCTACCTGACGAAGATAGAATGCTTCTTTCCTGTTGAGCGGTTCAAAGATAACTGTAGTCCCGTGCTCTTTTGCGAAGTTACCCATTTCATTGAATTGTTCGCATAAGAAATCCCGCGTTTCCTGCGTATGAGGCATAGCCGGTTTTTGACCGTTGAAAGCCGGGACGATGATCACACCCGTAGAACCCAGTTCGCCAGCAGGAGCAATGATCTCTTTCATCGTATCCATGCACTGTTTGCGGATAGCCGGATCTGTCGAGAGGATGAACCCCTGGAAACCAGCACAGATGGCGCTCACTTTGATGTTGCGTCCGTTTAGTGCTTCCTTGATCTCTTTTACACGATCTTTCAGGCCACGTCCGCCCGGTTCGAAACCAACGACACCTAACTTTTCCATCAAGTCAAATTTCTCGTTGAGATTAGCTCCCGGTGCAATCCCTTCCTGAAAGGATATCTTCAACTCGGCTTTGCTGTTTGGACATGATCCCTTTTCTGCCGGACAACCTTCTGTAGAAGCAGCCTTGCCGCCACAGGCAGCAAAAGCTGAACTACCGGCTGCAACAGCCGCGCCTGCCAGAGTTGCTCTTAAAAAGTTTCTTCTGTTCAGTGCCATATTTTATTTTTTCTTTTCATCACGAGGTTTTCCTGGAACCGGAACTGTAAATCCACTCATATCCATCTTGCCTAAGTTCAGGTCTTTCGGAGTATAATCCAGAGGAGAAGCAGTCATTGCATCCCATGTCGTTTCTGCACCGGTGTATGCTGATTCACGTCCCATGATAGCAGCCATGTTGGCAACAGCTGTTTCTGAAGCCTGTTCGATAGGTTTGCCGCCACGGATGCAGTTTACCCAGTTTACATGTTCCAATACATATGGATTTGTCTGTGTATGTGCGTTCTTTTCTGCTTCACCATCGTATTTCCAGATGACGTTACCTGCATTGTCCTTGATTTCCATTTCAGCACTGTTCCAAGAACCTTTTGTTCCTTGGATAAATTCGCTGACGTTAGTGGCACAACCGTCAATCTGGCGGCACATACTATGCAAGTGGATGCCGTTTTCCATTGTGAAATCGATGCTGAAGTTATCATACTGGTCGCCCGTGATACGGCGTTGGCGAGAACCGAAACCGACAGCTTTAACCGGTTTCAAGCCGCTGAACCATGTGAATACATCGATGTTGTGCACATGCTGTTCCACGATATGGTCTCCGGATAACCATTTCCAGTTTACCCAGTCCTTGATCATGTATTCGCAATCGTTCCAGTCTTTCTGACGTTCGCGGAACCACAACATGCTCTGATTCCAGTAAACTACACCACCCGTAATTTCACCGATAGCACCTTCCATGATCTTCTTGTAAGATTCGACATAGTTGCGCTGGTGATGACGCTGTGTACCTGTTACGACACATAGATTCTTTGCCTGAGCCTGTTTGGCGGTTGCCATAATCGTACGATAGCCTACCGGGTCGACACAAATCGGTTTTTCCAGGAAACAATGTTTGCCTTTTTCAACCGCATATTGGAAATGTACCGGACGGAATACGGGAGGAGTTGCAATAATGACAACATCGACACCGCTATCGATCAATTGTTTGTATGCATCCAGACCAACGAAACGTTTGTCTTCAGGAATATTACATCCTTTTTCTTTCAGCTTGTCGGCCAAAGCGTCTACACGTTCTTTGAATGTATCGGCAACGGCAACGACTGTCACGCCGTTTGCAGCATCCAAGAAGTTTTCTGCTGCACCGGAACCGCGTCCGCCACAACCGATAACACCGGCTTTCAGTTCTTTTCCGTCAGTAGCCTTATCTGGCAATTCCGGAATATAATAAGTTCCAGGTTCTTTCAGAGGTTTGTTTGCAGCTGCACTTTCGCCGCCGCCTGCACATGAGGTTAATACACTTGCACTACCTGTACCGATTGCACCCAGTGCTCCGGCCATAGCTGTACTTTTTAAAAACGATCTTCTGCTAATACTGTTTTCTTTCTTCATGATATAGTAATTTTTAGGTATCAATTAAACATCTGTTATTTCGCTCCAATTGCCGGGTCCGGTTCGCAAACCACACGGAAACCGATACCGCGGATATCCGAATACCACCAGATACTCTTCGGTTGTTGCGGATCAGTCTTCAACCAGGCATCATGCTTTGTATAATCGCGGGCTGCAGAACGAACGTCTGCCGCATCGGAAGTGTAGTTACCGCCGCGTACAACCCATTCTTCTCCTTCTGTGATTAACGGGTTGGTCACGTTATCGCCCCCTTTGCTGTAAGCCTTCGGATCATATTTGTCGGCACAATATTCCATTACATTACCCAACATATTCTTCAAACCGAACGGGTTCGCTTTCACTTCGCCCGGCTCTTGAGTTCTGTTTTTGCTGTTCTTCGCGTAAATCACGAATGAACTGATGCTGTCTGTTTTTGCATCGAAGAACTTACGCCAGAATCCCTGGTCTGAAAAATCTTTCGGGTTCCCGGTGAAGAAATAAGGAGTTTCCGTTCCTCCACGGGCTGCATATTCCCATTCTGCCTCGGTCGGCAGGCGGTATTTTTTCCCTGTTTGTTTGGACAGCCACTGGCAGAATGTTTCTGCAGCATAGTGTGTCATCGTGATAGCCGGACGGTCACCTGCGCCCCATCCCTGGTCGGGGAATCCGAACGGAGGAGTCGGGCCGGAAATGGCATCGACATCCGGATTGCTGTTATTTGCATATACGGTTTCGGGCGGAGTACGTCCTTCACTCATGGTTTGTCCGTAGAATGCCCAATACTGATCCCACGTCACTTCTACTTCAGCCATAAAGAACGGACTGATCGTAACGTTTCGAACCGGAGCTTCATCTGCCTTATGGAACGGTTCTTTATCGGTGCTACCCATTTTGAATGTACCGCCCGGAATGGCGACCATTTTGAATGCAACGGCCGTACCCGGAATTTGTTCCGTATAATCGGTAAAAGATGTGACAGGTGTCGCCGTCTTGAAATAAAGGCTGGTATCAACAGTAGCCGTGGCGGCTCCGGGAATACCTGTTAATTTGCCGTGTTTATAATCCGGATTATAGTGTCCGGCGTCGAGGTGGCAGCTGATACACTGTAAATCCAGTTTCTTTTCGTTTTCGTCATAATAAAGGTGAGCAGTAATGCCGTCCTGGTTAATCCCTTCCGGGAACAAGTTCTGATGGCATTCCTTGCAGGATTCGTTCGGAATATATTTGACGGCATGTTCCAGTTCCGACTTGGTATTCCAGTCGAAATCCGCACTGTCTTTTGTCATGAAGGACCATACGTCTTTCAATCCCAATTTGGCTTTAGCCGTATAATGATTCCAGGTGTCGTTTTGAGGCGGAAGGTGACAAGCCACGCAATGTGTTTTAACGCCGCTTCCGTTATTTACGTGTTTGGAGAGCTTCCAGCTGTCTTCCGCATGAGGATGAACATGGCACATCATACAGGATTCATCGGAAGAAAAATAAACGGATGTTTTATATACGGCAACCATAATGCCTGCCCCGAGAAGTAATCCGACCAAAAGAATGAAGGTTTTTCCTTTGAAAAATCTCCCTTTTTCGGAAGGATAGCGATTAGAATTGTTGTTAGTAGCCATTTGTTTTTATGGTAAACGATTTTACAATTAGTCCTGAATTAGATTTAAAAATCGGCAATAAAAGTAGTCTTTTTCTACATAAAATAAAAGTTTGCACCCACTATTTAACGAAATATGCATAGTGATTATGCTTTTTTACCAATTTTTGTAAAAATAGGAACTTGTCCCCGCTTCTTGAATGGAAATGCGGGGACAGCTCCCTTCATTTATTGCTGTTTATAAATTAGATTGAATCGGTTTCATGATGAAAGAGAATTCATAATCTCCGTAATGGATACGGTATTGTTCCAGTGGAAGCGCTCCCCAACTGTTGACGCAACCCAATCCCATTTGTACCTTGTCAATACACATATTGGTGTAGTTTGCCTGAGGTACAAGTTCGGAGTGTCTCTGGTCTTTCTGTACTCCGTCGTCAAGTGATTCGATCGAATAATTCAAGGCTGAAGCCGAGAACGGAGCTTCCGAAATGAACATGAGTCCGTTACCGCCTTTGTTGGTCTGTTTCCACCAACGGATATCCGTTTTGGTCCCTGTTTCCTGCGGGCGGATATAAGAGTAGAACTGTTCGTCTACAGTCTGTCTGTAATTACCCAGGTCGGTGACGTTGTTACGGTCGGAATAGTTCTCGATCGGACCTCTGCCGTAATAGTTGATCTGATCCAAGCATTTAGGCATCTGCATCTGCATGCCGAAGCGGAACATATCGGAAACTTCAGCCGATTTGTCGGCTACCATTTTCTGTGTGACTTTCACTGCGCCTTCGTTGTTGATCGTATAAGTCAGATACAATTTGGCTTTTACTGCATCCATCGTGTATTCGGCATTGACAGTAGCCATGTCGTTTTCGATTTTGTTTGTCAGAGAAACCAGTTTCAATCCCGGTTCTTTCCAGGCGGCATATTTGTTTTGCAGGTTGGCTCCCATATCGTTGTCGGTCGGAGCACGCCAGAAGTTCGGAGTCAGTTTTCCGTCTTCTTTCAGCATCGTCATGCCATTTACATCGTATCTGCACAAGAAACCGTCATGTTTATCGAAGTCCATGCGGAAATTCTCTCCTTCGACGATCAGATAATTGATGTCATTATCTTTAATGGTCGGAATGACAGTCTCAATGTTCACTTGGTGTACATTCTGCAAATCCAGTTTCGGAGCATTGTACGGGCGGATCGTCAACTGGTTTTTGGCTACCGTATAACCGGCAGGCAGCAATGTTTCCGCTTTTTTCAACTTAAAGGCCACATTCAGCAAGAGTTCTTTGCATTTACAAATGCCCTCTGTGCTATAATTCAGTTTTATGGACTTGGTCTGTTGCGGAGCTACTTCCAGGTCTTTGACCATGCCTGTCTGAACCACTTCGCCGTTAGCCAGCAATTCCCATTCTGCATAGTAACCGTCCAGGTTACGGAAGAAGTTTTCGTTGTATACGTTTACGACACCGTTAGCCAAGTCGGATGGAGTCACCCAGATGGACTGGTAGATATGCCCGACTTCGTGCATATGCGGATTCGGTTTGCGGTCCGGGCTTATCAAGCCGTTGTCCATAAAGTTGTTGTCGGAAGCGTCATATTTGTTCCAGTCGCCGCCATAAGCATAGAAAGGAACGCCGTCTTTTGTTTTCCAACGCAAAGACTGATCAACGAAATCCCAGATAAAGCCACCTTGGTATTTCGGATATTTGCGGATCAGATCCCAATATTCTTTGAATCCTCCTTGAGAGTTGCCCATCGCGTGCGCATATTCGCATTGGATAAGCGGTTTGTCGATGTCTCCCTTGCAATATTCTTCACTACCTTTATAGTCGCGGTACATCGGGCAATAGATATCGGTGAATTCGCTTGTCCGTGCCTGTTCGTATTGCACGGCACGTGATTTGTCTTCGTTCTTGATCCAGGTATAACAAGCTTCGAAGTTTGGACCCATGCCGGCCTCGTTGCCTAATGACCAGAAAATGATGGACGGGTGATTATAACCACGCTGGACGTTGCGCTGGTTGCGTTCCATATGTGCTTTGGCGAACAGCGGGTTTTTAGCCAACGTCTTGTCACCGTATCCCATACCGTGCGATTCTACATTTGCTTCAGCAACGACATAAATACCATATTTGTCGCAGAGGTCATACCATAAATTGTTGTCTGGATAATGACAAGTACGTACGGCATTGATATTGTATTCCTTCATGACCTTGATGTCCTGGATCATGCGCTCCGGCGATACGACGTAACCTCCGTCCGGATCCATTTCGTGCCGGTCGGCTCCCTTGAACAAGACTGGTTGTCCGTTTACCAATATCTGGGCGTTTTTCAATTCGATCTTGCGGAAACCGACTTTCACCGGAATAACCTCAGTCGTGTTGCTGCCGTTTTTCAAAGTGGCGATCAGTGTGTAGAGAACCGGAGTTTCGGCAGTCCATTTCTCAGGATTGCTTATTGCCATGTCGGTGGAAACTTTGCCCGAACCTTTGACCGACGAAGTAGCGACTTCTTTGCCGGCCTTATCTAACAGTTTCAGGTCGACTGTCCCGCTGCCTTTCAGGTTCAGGGAAACATTTAAAGTACCGTCTTTATATTGTGCATCCAAATCCGGAGTCACGCGGATGTCCTGAATGTATTTCGGAGTGCGGGCATAGAGGTAGCAGTCGCGGCCTACTCCGGAGAGGCGGAGGAAATCCTGGTCTTCCAGATAAGTCCCGTCGCACCAGCGGAACACCTGGAATGCGATCAGGTTTTTCCCTGGTTTCAGGTATTTGGTCAGATTGAATTCGGCTTCAAGTTTGCTGTCTTCACTGTAGCCGACGAATTGTCCGTTCACCCAAAGATACATGTTTGATGTGACAGAACCGAAATGAGCGAATATCTCTTTCCCTTTCCAGTCTGCCGGAACCATGATCTCTTTACGGTAAGAACCTACGTGGTTGTTTTCCGTAGGAACTTCAGGCGGGTTGTTCTTGAACTGGCTTCTCCAAGGATACCCGACATTCACATAGATCGGGTCGCCATAACCGTTCAGTTCCCACAAGCCGGGTACTTTCAGATTATCCCATCCCTTGTCGTTGAAGTTCACCTGATAAAAATCTGTCGGGCGCATATCTGCATTTTTTACCCAGAAGAATTTCCAGTTACCGTTCAAGGTCATAAAATTCCCGGATGATTCCTTACATCCTTTCAATGCACTGTTTTCGTCTTCGTATGCGAAATAGTTGGTGTGCATGGGAGCTCTGTTGATCTCGTTTACGTTAGGATCTCTCCACTCGTTTTTTTGAGCGAAAGCTGCCGTCCCGAGCAGGGACAGGCAGCAAGCAAGTACGTTTAGTTTCATAAGATGTTATTTATTTACGGTTTTTCAGGATTTCAATCAATCCATTTTTGCCATTTTACATTATCGTTATATCCGGCTTCCACCATTGTTTCAATGAATTGCATACCTCTTACGCCATCGTATACGGTCGGGAAATCCAAGCAGTCTCCACTGGGTGTTTCTCCGTTTTTGATAGCTCTGACGGTAAGTGAGAAATTGCGGTAGATATTGGCAAAAGCTTCGATAAAACCTTCCGGGTGTCCTGCCGGAGTTCGGGTATTCCACAGGGCTTCGGGGGTCAGGTAGCCGTTGTTGCCGATATCCAATATTTCAGTCGGACGATCTCTCCATCTCAATGTCAGCGTGTTCGGCTCCATCTGGCGCCATTCCAGTCCGCCTTTTTCACCATAAATACGGATGCGGATATTATTGGCTTCGCCTGTTCCAATCTGTGTTGCGGTCAAGACGCCTGTCACATCGTTTTCGTAGCGAAGGAATGCCGCCCCGTCGTCATCGATCGGACGTCCGGGAACGAATGCCTTCAGGTCGGCACATAGTTCTTTGACTTTCAGTCCGGTAATATATTCGCTCAAATGCCAGGCATGTGTTCCGATATCCCCTATGCAACCGGCTTTGCCGGAACGTTTCGGGTCTGTGCGCCATCCGGCATTGTTGCCACCTAGCAATTCGATACGTTCGGAAAGCCATCCTTGCGTATATTCTACATAGACGCGGCGCAATTTTCCGAGTTCGCCTTTCGCGATACGGGCTTTCGCCTCTTTTACTGCCGGATAGGCCGAGTATACATGTGTCAGAGCCAGCACGAGTCCGGTTTCTTCCACTTTTTTCTGTAGTTGTTTGGCCTCTTCGAGTGAGAACGTCATCGGTTTATCCACGACCACATGGAACCCTCTTTCAAGAGCCATCATAGCTGGTTCGAAATGCCAACGGTTGGGAGTCACGATCGTGACAAAATCCATCCTTTCTCCTTCCGGTAAGGTCATTTCGTGTTCGAACATTTCTTGGTAAGTGCTGTAAATCCGGTCTTCCGGCAAAAAGTACGATAAACCGGAGCTTTTGGATATCTCAGGGTCTACGCTGAAACATCCGCAAACTAATTCGATCTGATTGTCCATAAAGGCTGCGCGACGGTGGATCGCCCCGATGAAGGCGTCACTACCTCCTCCAACCATTCCCATTCTTAATTTTCTGTTCTTCATGATATTATTAAATTAGCAATTCGGTGAATTGAGATATTGCCCAAAGTTACAAAATGTTGTAATAAGTGCAATGTGTTTTGCAATAAATAATTTGTTATGCGAAGTGTATATGTCATATACAAAAAAAACTTGATTCCGAAAATCAATATCACTGTATCACTTTTTATTTTTAACTGACTGTATATTAGTATGATGATATGCAATTGGTGCTTGAAATATCTATCACGCTTATATCACTCATATGTCACCGCTTTTTTATAAGTTAAAAGTCTTTTTAGGACTTGCTTAGCTCAACTACCTGATATATAGTGCCTCTGTTGCTTCTTTTCGAAGGAATGCCGTTTCGCTTCAAAAGACGTCCGAAGTTGGAAATGACGGTTTTTGTGTAGCTGAAATCACGTTGTTTCTGCTTGATCCGCCCTAAAATCTCTATCGACAGAAGAAATTCGCCTACCTCATTCTTTTTCGGGAGTCGGAAATATTGCAGGAACAGTTGTTCTTCGGGCGGTATTTGCTGGAACTGCCGGTTGTTGGCGACTATTTCGGTTTCTTCCTCGTGTGTGAACCAGTAGCGTTCGCCGTTAGCCAATGCTTCCATCGCCTGTGCATACAGCTGCTCGTAGTCGATCGGTTGTATATAATCGATGGTGTCTGTGACTTCGATGCAAATGAAACGTCGGCTACCGGTCGGGTCGGTCAGGATATTGAAGTTGTTGCTTGTCGCGATGAATGTGGCGTAACGTCTTAAATTCCTGTTGGCCGTCTGATAGGGCAGCCGTGTACTGACATTCGCTTTTTGCAGGATATGCTTCAGGTAGCTTTGGTGCGTATCCTTGACGGAATCGAACTCGTCTATGTTTACCAGGGCATAGCGGTGCAAAGCTAACTCCGTATCCCGGCGCTTGCTGAAATCGATGCTGTCTGTGTAGAACTGCCGCAGTTCGGGAGGCAGGATGTTCAGGCAATAAGTCGATTTGCCGCATCCCTGGTCGCCGACCAGTAGGGGAGTAGTGCTGTTGCCATGTTCCCGGTCCAACCCTAACCAGTGCGCTACCATACTGAGGAACCATCTGTGGAAGTGGTCTGCCCATCGGATATTGTTGCAAGGTACGCGTTTGGCAAGCTTCCGGATATGATCTTTGCCATCCCATTTGGGCAGATGTCCGAGATATTCTTCTATCGGGAAAAAAGTGGGTATGTTGTCCGAGTAAACATATCGTTCGATGTCTTTATCCCAGACGTTCAACCCTTCTTTGTGCGCTTCCGTACAGATGGAGTTGCGGACTTCGCGGGTGAAAGGGCTGAATGTGAAACGTAGGAGCGATTTGTCCCGGTATTCCACTTCGCCACTCATCTTGTTGTTTCTGATTTCGTAACGGCGCAGCATGAATTCTTCTAATTGCAAAGTCAGCGACATGATTTCAGGCATGAATGTTTTTCCGGCGAGCGCTTCTTTCAGTGTGTAGACGGATCGGAAAGTCATGCGGATTTCCATCTCTTTGGATCTCAGATCGTTGTAAAGTAGTGTGCATTGTACGGCATCCTCTTCCGGGATACCGGCTTTCAGGCAATTATCGGCTAATAGGGTAAAGACCGGCTTGAGATCCCCGTCTTTTATCTGTCCTGATTTTCGGATGGCGTCTACCATCGCTATGCTGAACAGTGTAGCGATCCGATAGTTGCGTGACATACCGGGCATTAGCCTTTGAAGTGGTTCGGATGGTTCTTCCGGGATGATACGGATTTCTTCCGAATCGGGCATCTGTGCCGGTTGCTCGATCCGGATGGCAACGGCATCGGGGTTATATACCGGCTGGGGGTCGTAGCTCATGCGGCATCCGTGCTGTGGGACTGGCTCTTTCAGCGTGATGTTACGTCCTAATTCGGGATTGGTAGTATTTGACTGCCGTCAAATAGGCTTGCGAGTGGAATCGTTTGATCTGTTCGGGTGAGTGTGGAAGCGTTCCGTCCGGCAGTGTGAACGGGATCACTATTTTCACGCTTTTCCCGCTAAAGCCGATGAATGCCAGTAGCGTTTGCGGCATCGTGGCGGCTTGTTGGCGGATTTGTACCGCTTCTTGCAAGTCGGAAAGATGGTTTACTTCGAGCAGCACCAATCCCGAATAGTCGCGCATGGGAGGCTTTGGGTCTCCTGTCTTGCGGAAAGTCCCTCCGAAAACGACCACCGGAAGTTTCTGTATGTGGCTGTTTTGCGTGCCGGGCAGTGCAAACATGGCTTTGTCGCGTGTGGTGCTGACCGGTTTGTTGAGATTCTCTGTTCGTAGGGCAGCCTGCAGTTTTTCCATTTCAACGGAACGCATGACGAGCGTCTCCTTTTCATATCGATATAACGTTACCTTCATTTTTGATTGTTTTTTTAGTCGTGAATTTCAACTTGCAAATCATTTCCACCTTTCGAACTTGAGTCTTTTTATGAACTTCTTCATTTCCGGATCAGCCTTGATGCATAGCCGTTTAGCTTTCACGCGATGAGGCGTACAGTCTTTCGGGTTTTCATATCCTTCACTTCCGGCCGAGAGGAACAATGTTCCTATGCCGTGAAGGTTTATGGTGTACCCCATATCCAGTTGGAACTGGATTTCGCGTCCGATTTCAATTATGGCCGCCAGTATTTCGCCTCTTGAAAGCGTGCACCGGGTAGAGATACATGTAGCCAGTTGTTCGGTCGATACTTGTCCGGATGTTACCGGGACACCATAATAGCGGATTTTTTCTGTTTCTCCGCTTTTGTCCACTTTGGGACGTACTACATAAGCGTGTGACATAAGCTGTATTTTTGATAAAACCAATGAATAAAACTGAGAGAAGTGCCTAATTAACTTTCTTTACACCCGGATTTACATTTCTGAACACCCGGGTGACGGCGGTCTGTACATGGGGGTGTAGGGGTTGGAAACATCCGGATGTATATGACTTTAAGTCCTTACAAAGATAATAAAAATATAGAGGAAATGCAAGAAAATCAATGGTTTTTTTAAAAATAAATGAGACTTGTT
>OGQY01001570.1_pt1 | contig 15229 bp, 12 predicted proteins | sample 1553361 | NCBI WGS metagenome assembly OGQY01 (sample SAMEA2579963, study PRJEB22360) | human gut metagenome | reverse complement strand
CGCAGATCCCGCCGCAGTCCGGCGGGGCGATAGAGGTAAAGGAGCGCCTGCCCAGGCAGAAATCGAAGCGGCAGCAGGCAAAGCCCCTTGGGCGACAGCCGCCGGTTCAGCTGCCGGATGTCATCGAGCAATGCCTCGCGATCCTTGCAGGGGCAGGGAAACAGGCTCCCTGTCTTGATGCCTGCGAGTGTCGGCGCGCCCTGACGGATCAGAATATCTTCAGACATTCGCTCTTGCCTCCTTTTCTTCTTTATTACGATGGTTAGAGGCATCTAACTTGCGGGGTTCAGAAAAGCCGCCTTATAAGCGGTCTTCAAAGTGCGCTGCGGATTGGCCTGAAAACGAGAACAGCCGCTGCTTTTCATGCGTTCCCATTGCTTTAATGGTTAAATGCATCTAACTATTGCACCTATAAGTTACCACAGATCAGCGGGAAATGCAAGCATTTTTTCCCCTTTTCGCAGGCGCGGGATATGAAGGGCGTTTTGCGGAAGATGGAAACCTGAGATTTTACTTGCGTTTCAAACGCATATTTGGTATAATTACTCAGATTTTTCATATGCGCATGCATGATATGCACGGAGGTGAGACACATGTCAAATAACAGAGTAACACTTCTGGGGACGCCCTGTGTCTATCGGGACGGAAAAGAGATCCACTTTCCTTACCGTAAGGCGGAGGGAATATTCTATTATCTGTGCGTGGAGAAGCAGACGAGCCGTGATGAGCTGGTTTCCCTTTTTTGGGGTGCCTGCGATGAAAATACCGGACGAAAGAACCTGCGCCAAGCGCTGTTTCAGATCCGCCGCTGTGTAGGGGACGAGGTCATCGTCCTTCAGGGAAGAAACGACCTGAAAATGAACGAGCGCTTTGGACTGAAGGTGGACTGGGATGCGCCGGATGCGGAGTTTGCCCTCTCCCGGGGTCGGTTTCTGGACTTCTTTTATCTCAAAGAATGTCCCGAGTTTGAAGACTGGGTCGAGCAGAAGCGAGAGCAGCAGCTCGCGCGCAGCCTGAGCTACATCAAGAACCAGATGGCAAACCTCTCCGTTTGCCGGAATACGGAACGGCTGCAGCAGCTCATTGACGTCTGTCAGATGTGGAAGCCCTGGGACGAGGAAATGGTCCTCACCGGCATGAAGTGCTTCGCCCAGACGGGCAAGTATGACCTGGGGATACAGCTGTATCAGGAGTACGCCGGCCGCCTTCAGAACGATCTGGATGAAGCGCCCTCCCAGCTGGTGGAGCTGATGCAGCAGTCGCTGCTCCACCGCAAAAAGCTCGCCGCCCTCCGCAAGCCGGGGACGCAGGACAGCTTCTTTGGCCGGCTGGAGGAGCTGCAATACATTGACGAGAGGATCTTCTGGTTCTTAAACGAGGACAGCACGCACTCCGTGGTGATTGAGGGCGAAGTGGGCACCGGCAAGACCGAGCTCATGAAGCAGATCCTGAAAATGAACTACGGCACCGATGTTTTGCAGCTGTCCTCCCACTGCTACGGGATCGAGGAAAACTATCCCATGAAGGCGTGGCGCGATATGTTCGTCCAGCTGGAAAATCTGTGCGACATCGGGACCATACAGCTCTCCGAGCAGCATCGCGCCCTGCTCTCGTCCATGCTGGCGCACGGCATCAACCTGAGCGGGCACAGCGCGGAGGATGTTACCGTGCTGATCAGCGGCGTGCTGGCCATTTTCAAGGAGCTGGTGAGCCGTTGGCGCATCATCATGTATTTCGACAGCCTCCAATGGATGGATTCGGTCAGCCAGCTGCTCATGCAGCGGGTGATGATCGAATTCGGCAACGAGCAGATCTTTCTCGTGGCCGCGTGCCGAACGGGAGAGGAGAAAAGCGTCCGCGGACTGCTGCTTGCGCTGCAGGAGCGCAACCTGATCGACCTGCTGTCGCTCTCGCCCTTTACGGAAGAAGAGACCACCGCCATCACCCGCGAGGTGCTGGGCGCGTCCGAGCAGGATGACAAGGCTGTCCACGGGCTGTATCTCCGCACCGGGGGCAACCCCATGGCGCTGATGGAGATGCTGGGCGTCATCCGCCGGGAGGGCTGGGATTCGCACCATCCTCTGCCGAAAATCGACATGCTGATCCAGCTGCGGCTGGATCGGCTGAATCCGCAGCAGCGGCGGGTGCTGGACGCCATGTCCATCCAGTTTGAGCAGGCCGACATGGAAGATCTGACGCTCCTGACGGGATTTTCGCCGATGGAGCTGGTGGACCTGCTGGAGCAGCTGATGAGGGCCGACCTTGTGGTGGAGCAGCTGTGGGATCGCGGCGCGGTCTATAAGTTCAGGCACCCGTTCTATAAGCACTACGTCTACCAGCACCTGTCCATGGGCAAGCGGCAGCTGTGGCACCGCACCATGGCCGAGTGCTACGACAAGAAGGAAGGAAGACGCTGGTACATCCTGCTGCCCTATACCATTCGGCACTATGAATGCGGCGGTATGCCGGAGCGGGCCGAGGCGCTGCGTCAAAAGATGCAGAATGAGAAGGAAAACTGAAGGCGCTTTCACCCGTCAATGCGCCGGAGCGACAATATATGAATATAGACTGTGCGGTTTGTACACCGCTTTACAGCTTGCCGAAATGAGGTTCATCCTCGTTTCGGCAAGCTGTTTTTTAACGGGCGATGCGATTTTATTTTACATTTTTTTGCGCCGGATGTTTCCGTTAACGCAATTTTAACGCACCGCGCGTATACTTGAGGTCAAGTTAAACGGAAGAGCACTCCCCGGAAAGCAAATCGACTGTTTGATCGTGAAATATGAAATGGAGGAATGAAAATGACCCCGAATGAACAGCGGATGATGCAGGTCATCGATGAGAACCGCAAAAAGGTCCATAAGATCGCAAAGAAGATCTGGGAATTCAAGGAAGTAGGCTGGGAAGAGTTCCAGTCCTCCGCCCTGCTGGAGAACGCACTGGAGAAGGAAGGCTTTGAAGTCCAGCGCGGTCTGGTCGGCAAGCACCCCAAGTTCGATCAGGAGATCGACATGCCCACCGCCTTCAAGGCTGTGTACAAGGGCAAGGAGGGCGGCCCCGTCATCGGCCTCATGCTGGAATATGATGCGCTGCCCAACGGCCACGCCTGCGGCCACAACCTGATCGCCGCTTCCGGCTTCTCCGCCGCACTGGGCCTGAAGGAAGCCTTCAAGGATATCGGCTCTGTTATCGTTTACGGTACCCCCGCTGAAGAGCTCGAGGGCTCGAAGCACTACATTGTCGAAGCCGGCTACATGGACGAGGTCGACCTGATGCTCGCCAACCACTACGGCGGCAACTGGGGCTCCGAGGTCACCGGTAAGGCCATCGTGTGGCCCACCCACGACAACTGGCTCACCTTCAAGGGGCGCACCGCCCACGCCTCCTCCGCTCCCGAGCAGGGCCGCAGCGCGCTGGACGCGGTGCTCCTCACCTGCACGGCGCTGGAGTACCTGCGCGAGCACATGGTCGAGACGAACCGCATCCACTACATCATCTCCAAGGGCGGCACCGCCGCCAACTCTGTCCCCGATGAGGCAACGCTGAACGTGGAGCTGCGCACCAACGACTCCGCCGAGCTGAACTCCATGATGCGCCGCGTTGACAACATCATCAAGGGCGCCGAGCTGATGACGGAGACCACCGCCATCTACAAGTGGGATGCTCCCTGGTACTGCGCTACCCCCGTGCCCAGCCTGTATCACAACGCTGCTGACTATGCCGCGGATCTGGGCATCGATTCCTCCCGCTTCACCTTCGGCAACCTGCCCAAGGCCTCTTCCGACCTCGGCAGCGTGGCCTACAAGCTCCCCACCGTAGAGATCACCTTCCCCATCGTTCCCGACGGCGAGCCTGTTCCCGTTGGTCACGCGGACGAGACCGCTCTGCTGACCTGCCAGGACTACCCCATCGACCAGTGCATCCTTGCCAGTAAGCTTATGGCGCTCACCGGCCTGCGTATCGCCGGCGATCCCGAGAAGCTCAGCGCCCTGAAGGCGGAGTTTGCCAAGAACTACCGCGAGTGATCCCCCCTGTATTCTCAAGTGAGTGCCTTAACCCACACTCACATGGAATAAAAGAATCGCACAAAAAGAGAGGAGAAAAAACATGTCAGACAATTCTAAGAATCTGTCGTCCACAAAGGACCTGAAGCGAGTCCTTGGCTTCTGGGACCTGATGGCTGTCGGTATCGGCTCCATCATCGGTTCCGGTATCATGTCCCTGACCGGCTGGGGTATTGATGAGACCGGCCGAAGCGTTTGCATCGCGTTCGTCATCGGCGGTATCATTGCCGTCCTGGCCCGTTCCCCGCAGATCTTCCTGAACTCCGTAGCACGTTTCCGCGGCGGTGACTACTCCATGGTGGGCACCTTCCTTGGCCCCCGTTGGACCGGCACCTATTCCATGATTGCCCTTTTGACAAGCGTTACCCTTTGTATGTACGCTCTGTCCTTCGCCGACTATGCCATGCCCTTCCTCCCCAATGTGAGCCGTAAGGTCATCGCTCTGTCGATCCTCACCATCCTGTTCATCACCAACACCTTCGGTATCAACGCGTTCTCCAAGATTCAGAACGCAGCAGTTATCGTGCTGGTCATCTCCCTGACGGCCTTTACTGCGGTCGGTCTGACCAAGCTGGACGGCAATTACTTCGAGCCCACCCAGTTCATGACCCACGGTGCCGTCGGTCTGTGGCAGGCTTCCGTCCTCATGAGCTACACCTGCGATGGCGCTCAGTACGTCACCCAGATGAGCGGCGAGGCGAAGAACCCCACCCGCGATATCCCCCGCGTTATGCTGTTCTCCACTCTGGGCGTCTCCGTTTTCTATGGTTTGATCGGTGTGGTCGCTTCCGGCGTGCTTCCTGTTGACCAGGTTGCCGGCCAGCCCATGACCGTCGTGGCCCAGGCGATCCTCTCCAAGCCCCTGTACTACCTCTTCTGCATCGGCGGCGGCTGGATGGCTCTGCTCACCACCCTGAACAGCTCCATCGCCACCTGCACCAAGCCCCTGATGCAGGCCTGCAACGACGGCTGGTATCCCCGCTCCCTGGCCCGTCTGCACCCCAAGTATCGCACTCCCCTGATCCTGCTGGGCTTCTACTATGTGGTCGGCTTCGTCCCCATCGCCTTCGGTATTGATATCGACATCATCAGCAACATCACCATCACTGTCGGTGCCATCACCAAGACCATGATCGTGCTGTGCCTGTGGAACATGCCCAAGGTCCTGCCCGAGGCTTGGAACAAGTCCAACTTCCACATCAGCAACGGCGCTCTCAAGGCTCTGTGCATCGTTGACCTCCTGGTGATCGTCGTTTCCGGCGTTACCTCTTCGTTCGAGCTGCCTCTGCCCCTGCTGCTTGGCAACCTTGGCGTTGTGGTCTTTGCCTTCCTCTTCGGCAGCATTCGCTTCAAGAGCGGCAAGGTCCAGGTCGAGGAGAGCTACGAGTTGTCCTAATTTTCCCTGATAGATACCTCTTTCACGTTCAACACCCCGGAAAGCAAACGGTTCATGTTTATAGGTACACAATGTGACCTATGGGGCAAACCGGACGGTACAGGGCACGAAAAAATAGGTCGAGGGAATTCCCCTCGACTTATTTTTTCTTTGATCCCAAGTTTATTTGAGCGACACATTTCAATTGGATACGCAGACTTGATACGGGATATAACATTAGATTAAATTTCAGCCATCTGCCTTTTCATTGGCAGATGGCCGTTTTTTTGCTTAACAATTATTGAGCATCGTGCAAATCTGTTATTCCCCGCAAAAATTTTCCGTCATACGAAGGAGACTGCTAAGGTTTTTCGCTTTTAAGATATCCACCTTAGTGATCATACCACTGTCCTCGTGCTGTAGGACAAGAGACTTCCCATATTGCTCAAGAGATATATTTTTTGCCAAAAAACGCTTGCCTTGAAGCGTGGCCTCGATATCGGGGTGAGCAGTCAGCTCAAATACGATCGCGCTGTGGTCGTCGTGATCGCAAAAGGCAAGCTGCATGGGAAAGGTATCGGAGGAATTATCCTTGTCTGGCGTAGCGAGGAAGATGCTGCCGTTCTGATAATCACAGAGATAATGATACGGATAGTCGAAGTTCGTACTTATAGTCTTATCTGTTTCAAGATCGATCAAAGAGTATTGTTGATCATCATTCAAAGAGTATCGCTGACTATTGCCGGTCAACGCATAACCGTGGGTGATCTCTAACTGCTTGAAAGTGTCGGAGGCTCGACCTGTTTTGGGATTATAGAAGGATTTTTCATTATTATCATAATATTGCTTTATCACAATACCGGATCGATCCATCCAGGCAAGACCGGAATAAGGCCCGTATCCAATATCTTCTGCGCGGATATCATAATTTTTCGTAAGGAAAAGTCTCTTTAACCAGTGTTGATGTCTTTGAAACAGACAGAATATACCGCATCCAAGATAAATGATGTTGTCATACCGGTAAGGGAGAACTTTACGGTATTCTATCTTCCCTTGCTCATCTGTCTGGTCCACTTGGAGCAAGCCAAACTGCCCGCCCTTATATGCCTTGCATAGAGCAACGCTCTTTTCGTTATCGCTCTCTTTTTGCTTTAGACAACATTCCCAAGTCCACTCTATCGTTGCAAGGAAAAGCTCATTTTCGAGTTCCATTCTGCCCCTCCCTCTGTAAACATGGTTTCCTGTTCGATTGTATCTGTATTATAAAGCACGCCCCTGTACATTTGTCTGTACAGGGGGCGCCGATTATTTTACTCGGTATGGCATCAGCAAAGCATTTCCGTCAACTTTCTTTTTAGCTGTTGACGCCTTTCTTCGATGAAATGCTCAAAGTTTACAAATGTATAATCCATTTTCGGCAGGTAATTGTCAGCCCGATACTGTGCCTTTTCTGAATCCGTCGGGCAAATACGGGCAAACCAATCATCGAAATCTTTATTCTGTTTTTCAATATTTGGTATAGTTGCAAGGAACTGGAGGTTGCTCAAATCATTCACATGATCCATACAGAAATCCACTCTATCTGATGAAACACCATTTTTCTCCAGCATCGATTTGGTGAACTTACTTTTTGGATAGATGTGATCGATATCAAACTTGTTGCTGTAGTCCAAAGATGGATAAAGGAACATCAATATGGTACGAGTATCTGGCTGTCCGTATTTGCGATCCAGTAGATTTTCAATGTCATCGTCTGTAAAGATGAGCGTCTTATTTCCGCCGCGCAACTCATCGACGATCTCATCGATCGGAAAATCATTCTTGCCGTTCTTTTTGATAATCTCTCTAATTGGCCTGAGAATACTGTCCGGCTGTCCGCTAAATGCCTTTTTAAGCAGCGCCAAGCTGAGCCATTTTTTGATTTTAATTCTATTGGAGGTAGTTGATGTAGAGGTCACAAAACTCGGTGGATTGCCGATGGTCATAAGATAATAAGCGATGGGGATAACCGCGTTGTTAGAGGTTAGATTCTCACGAGAGAACCCAAAGCTGGCAACAAGCTGAAACGCCAGAGCAACAGATTTTATTATTGTTTGCCAGTTTTGTTCAATCTTCAACATATTCGTTTTATTAAAGTTATCGACCTTAAACGCTATATCACGGAAATCACTAAGCACAAGGGATGCCTTCAAGACAAAGTCTTTATTTACATTGAACCCATAGCCAATAGAGTTGATCTCATCAACAAAATCCGTAATTTCCTTTCGTGCGTCTAATTCCTTCCACTGCGCAGAAGCAATTGATAAAAGCAAGTCTGAATAACTGAGAATTGTTCCACCACTGTTTACGCGGATAAAGATTTGGAGTACTGTATCCAATTGCTCGTTTTTAACCTTATAGTAGCTGATGCTTCTTTGCTCATGAACGGCCTTGTATAACGCTCCTAATGCGTTGTTGGCAAATTCCGCTTGTTCTTTTGAGTAGGAATATACAATATTACTCATTAAATATCTCATAACATCACCAAGTTCTGGCATGTTCAAGATATTACCAACAGCGAACCAATAATGCTCGTTGTCATTCTCCGCTTCGCCTTCAGTCAAAAACGAAAACTCATATTTGTCAGTGTCGTTTTTTGCAGGTCCAACAATATTAAGATAAAGCCTTCTTTCAAGAAAGGCAGCATCATTTTTCCACTGTTTGCGGGGAGTTCTATATGCATAAGAGCCCGTTAGTCCGATATAAATTGAAGTTAGCCTCTGCTGACCGTCCAGTACCGCCATTGCATTTTGATTTCCTGCAAGATTTATTCTTGGGTTGTGTCTGGCATTTTTTTCGTGGTAATTTTGAAGAAAGCTGTAAAATGTATATGATGTGATCTGCTCATTGGTGAGTTCCCAAAAAAGAAATGTTCCAATTGGGTATCCCTGCATAATGCTGTCGAACAGCCTTTCAATTTGGGGAGTACCCCATACAAATTCTCGCTGAATAGATGGTAGAACATACTTATTTGCTGAGATGTCATTTACAATTTCCGCGATGGTTAGGGGCGTCTCGTAAGCCATAATACACAGTCCTTTCCTTAAAATTATTATCTATGCACGGGTAAGCCCGTGAATTGATCGTCCCCCAGCAAATAGCGATTTTGCATAAGGCTTTCGATGATCTCCTCCCGCAGCCACGCAGGCTCTACGACCTCCACACGCGGTAGGTATTGCAGCGCCCAGAATTTGACGCCGCGCGGCGGTGCGGTAAAACTGGCGGTAAAGGTATTTTCGTCGTGTTCACGGATCTGTACCTCTGTGCCAAAGCGGTCGATCACATCGTCTAAGATGGCTCGGTCACAGTACATGATGATGCGCTCCGGCGCGCCGACATAGGCATAGACAGCATTTTGTGCCTCCTGACGGGCGACGGCCTCGCTGCGAGGATCATCCAAAATCTGAATGTCCTTCATGCGGTCAATGCGGTAAAGACGCGTATTTGGCGCGTGGTCGGGAACACAAATGAGGTAATACCGCTCATTCATGTAAACCATTTCGTAGGGGCTGAGCGTATAGGTCTTTGTCTCATGCTGTTTTTTATCCAGCCCGTAGTGGAGATAGCCGAGCCGGACTTTTTTCTTCTGCGCGATCGCCTCATCCAACTGCTCGATGTTCCAGAATACCTGCCGGTTGTCGGTCTTGCGGTCCTGCCGCGATATGGTCAGATAGCGATAACGCTTCCGCTGGTAGACGCTAAGCTGCTTTTGCAACTTCTGGACAAGCTGCTCGGTCTGCTTTGCAGGGATGAACGGGAAGGAATATACCGCGTCGGTCAGCAGAAGGACTTCTGACTGCTCCAATTCCCGACTGCGGAGGTAATAGCCGACACCGTTGTCCTCGTAAATGGAAATGTCGTAACCGAGCTCGATCAAAAGCGCAACGGCTCCGTATACGGTGCGGCGGTCGATTTTGATGCCGTAGAGGGACTGCATCTTTCCAATGATCTCCCGCATAGGCAGAATGTGTTCCGCGTCGGAGTATTCTCTCAGGACTTCCAAGAGGCAGATGGCGTTGGCTTTTTCCGTCAGCATGGTACATATCCCTTCTTTCACTTACTTTACTTGAGTATAGCATCTGCGGATGGGCTTGTATAGGATAATAACACAGTTGGATGTACAAATGTTTGCATAGGTTTTTTTTACTCAGCAAATTGATCCATATCTGAAGTGGCTTCGTTCAGCACGCCATAGACCTCCGCCAAGGCGCGGGCATACTGCGGGAAGTCGCGCCGCAGATCACTGTCATCCCCCAGCGGCGGGATCGGTCTCCGCATCATACGATGAACAGCCCTCCATACCTGAAGCCTGCTGCCGGGATAGGATTCTCTCAGCTTCTCGACCGCGCGGTTCTTCGCCTTCTCCACGGCGGACTCCTTCATCATGTGATACATCCCGATCTCTTTCAAGGTCGCCTCCGGGTATCCAAAAACGCCGTAGGCTTTGCCAAGGATGTCCCTGTCCTTCTTCGGCAGGGTATCGAACAGCTCCCGAAGGAGCTCGATGCAGACTTTGCGGTACACGGCCTGCTCCGCCGAAACGGAGAGCATCCCCGGCATCAGCCGCTCGTAGGGATCGCCGTCATAGCCCTCCGGGACAAGATCATGCACACCGAGGAAATGGGTATTGTAGCGAACATATCGACTGACACGAGCCTCAGGGATACCCAGCTCCTCCGCGATTTCACCGGTATCCTTCCATGCAACATGGTACAGCCTCTGCACCTGCCGGACAGCGGCCATCTCGTCCTTGCTCAACGCCATGCAGCCAATATTCTGCTCCAGCCAGCGGGTCATGCGCCCCTTCAAATGCGGGTAAAGATAGGTGGTGAGCGCGGCGTGGCTTTCGTCATATTCTCTGCTCTGAATCCGTGTCAGAAGCTCCAACGCGCCCTCGCCGCAGAGATCGTCCAGAATCGTTTTCGTATACACGGAAAATTGATTTGGATGATGTGAGTCCGCCGTCAGGCAGTTGAATTCCGCCGCGGTTTCCTTGGCGATTCCGCGGATCAGACCGAGATTTTTATGGTACAGCTTTTCCAGAGCGGCCTCATCGCCGTCATAATATTGGCGAATTAGTTGCTCGTTGGTCATGCTTGCTCACCCGCCTTTGCCTTCGGCGGACGGCCCCTCGGATTGGCCGTTCTGGTGATCCCGCAGCGCTGGTAGACATTCTCAGACGAAACGCTCTCTTCAAAGGTTTCTACGGAAATACTTGCGTCGCGCAAGGCGTCATAGAGCAGATCCCGCACATAGTCCTTGGCTTTTCTTGCGTCCTTCTGTGAGATCGCGTTCCGAGACAGATCCTTCGTGATGCGGGCAAAGGCGGTCACCTTGACTTTGACCTTGGGAATGTCCTTTGCCAGTTCCTTCTGCACCTCCACGGAACCAAACTGCCGGCAGGTGTAGCCGGGCGCGTGGGGACACGCTCCTTCGCAGTATAACGCGTGGACGCCGCTCTTGAGCAGAAAATACCGTCCGCAGATGATGCAGCGGCGGACGTTGTGTCCGCTGTTCAGCGCCAGCATATAATCCGCCTTCATCAGCGCCTGCAAGCTGTCGGTCACGTGCTCCTGACAGATGGCGACAGAGCCGTCCGGCAGTGGCCGCGGCACATAGGAAAGCTCGTAGGCATCGTGGGTCGTATAGCAGTCGCCATTGTTGCGGATGGGATTGACGATGAGCTTTTCCGCGATACGATCATCATTGTAGAAACCGTAGAGCGCCTTCGCATACTCCTCCGGACTGTTGTGTTCCAGCTTGGATAAGCCGAACCGGATAAAATTCTGAATGGTCTCGTTGAAGGCGCGGATGTCATGGAGGTACAGCGCATAGCGGTCAAGGCGCTTCTGGTAATCACGCCATGCGCCCCTGGTGGGACCGAAGACGCGGAGCATCTCATAATAAAAAGCCATCCCATCTTCCAGATCTGCCTCACTCGGATGGAACAGGTCGAGGGGAGTGTCTTCGCCGCGCTGGGAGAATTGGTTTGCCACGCGCTCAAGCTGTCTCTTTTGCGCTTCCGCTGTCGGCGCTTGATCCTCTGTGGGAAATACGCTGAATTGCTCCGTGATCTCCCGTATGGCAGAGAAGAAAGCGTCCTCGTCTTCGTCCAGCAGCAGGCGGAACACCTGATACCGGCGCAGCTTCTGGCAGAGCGCGTCCATCTTCTCATTCAGCTTCCACCAAAGTGCTACATCCCACTTCCGCTCATATTCTTTCGCAAGATCGGTAATCTGTGTCATACGCTTTTTCAGGCGCATGTATTCGTCCGGAGACAGATTCAGCAGATCGGCGGTCAGCATACCGGCTGTCAACTGCTGGCCGTTCAGCTCCAAGGTGCTGCCATAGGTGTAGAAAATAACGCTGCCTCCCATGTGTATCCTCCCTTGCAAAAATTGTCCTACCTGATTTTTAATTTGTCCGCTCTTTTTCTCAGCATAGCATGAATTCCTCCACAATACAAGCAGAGGGAAGAAACCACGTGCCGTTCCGTGGTAACTCCCTCTGCTTTTTCCGCTCTCATCGTTCCGATGGGAGCACTATTTTTTAAGGAGGATTCGAAATTGAAAAAAGAAAACAGATTGCTGACCATCGACGGTGAAACGTTAATGAGTCAGCCGCTCACGCCGCTGAACTTCGTGGTGGATACGTTGCTGTCCCAGGGCCTGCACATCCTCGCCGGCTCACCCAAGGTGGGAAAGTCATGGCTGGCGCTGTGGCTGGCCGTCATGGTGGCGAAGGGAGATCCCGTCTGGGGCATGGGCGTGAAACAGGGCACCACGCTCTACCTCTGCTTGGAGGACTCCACCCTCCGCATCCAGAACCGCCTGTTTGAGATCACGGAGGACGCCCCAGCCAGCGTCCACTTCACCACCAACAGCGATACCCTTGGCAAGGGTTTGGAGGAACAGCTCCGCGCGTTCCTCTCAGAGCATCCCGACACGGTGCTGGTCATCAATGACACGCTGCAAATGATCCGCGGCACCGGTTATGACAACACCTACGCAAATGACTACCGTGACCTCTCCGCACTGAAGCGTATTGCGGACGCCCACGGCATTGCCATTCTGCTGGTGCATCACCTGCGAAAGGAGCTTGCCGACGATGTGTTCAGCCGGATCTCCGGCACAACGGCTATCAGCGGTGCGGTGGATTCCAGCTTCACTCTGGTGGAAGACAAGCGCGGCAGCGGCAAGGCAAAGCTCTCCTGCATCGGGCGCGACATCGAGTACCGGGAGCTGACGCTGGAGCGCAACACAGAAAATGTGTGGGAGCTGGTGTCGGATAGCCGGACGCAGCCGGAGCTGCTGGGCGGCCGGATCGTCATTCTTCTCTCTGAACTGATGCGTGACCGCGCGGAATTTATCGGCACTCCCACGGAGCTGTCCGCGCAGATCGACCCTGCGGGCAGCGAGGGCATCACGCCGAAGAAGGTATCTCGTCTGATCCTGCAAAGCGTTGCCGCACTAAGCAAAATCGGTATTTCCGCCGTGGTGCGCCGCAGCAACGGAAAGCGGCTTATCGAACTGCGCCGTGCCGAAAGTGACGATGCACAGGGTACCCAAGCTGTTGACCCTATCGACCCTGCCGATGTCTTGGGCGGTGAAAATGCCCCGTGTTTCGGCGTGTGAGCCGCTGTGTGCGCGGTTCGGGGACGGGGTGGCGTGTGTGCCCGACGAGGGGAGATTCAGCCCGCACATGGCGAATTCTGGGGCGGCATAAAAACGGCGAATACGCCGCCGTGACCCGCGGGCGTCCAGCGTTTCAGCAGCATGAAGCGCACGCCGAGGGTAGTGATACTACCCCCATACAGGAACGCCGAAAAAGCGCTGTGTGCAGGGGAAATAATCCCTTGAAAGCCGGATGAAGAAACAGTTCATTTCTCTGCCGCAGATGGAAAATTCCTCTGCGTAAACCGTTATTCCCGATAGGCGCAGAGAGTTTCTGTTACGGGAGCTTTTATCACCTCCGTTGGAGGTGGCCAGCATCGCATTTGTCTGGTCTGCGGCGAAGCCGCTGCCCTGCCAAACGCTCTGGGCGGGGCATGGCCCCACACCCCCACGCTGCGAGCGTTTCTGCGGAAACGCTTTTACCCGCCTCCGGCGGCGCAGCTTCAAAGGGGGACCAGTCCCTCTTTGAGGAACCCCCAACTCTCCGAGGGGACGAGAGAAATCATTTCAGAAAGGTCATTCAGCATGAAAAAAGATATCAAATTCAGCACGCGCATGGCATCCGCTGACCGCGAGAAGATCAGGGCACTGGCGGCGAAGGCCCACATGTCCATGAGCGACTACGTCACTGCCTGCTGTCTCGGCAAGCGGATCATCGTCATCGACGAACAGAAGGAACTGCTCCGCCAACTCAAGGGCATCGGCAGCAACATCAACCGCCTCACCGTCCTCGCCAACATGGGCAAGGTGCAGGTCATCGGTCTGGAAAAAGCTGCCGGTGAGCTGTCCGAGGTCAGTGCCGCGTTGCGGGCTGTCATGGAAGGTCGGTGAGCCGTATGGCCATCGTACATTTTGTGGACTACAAACGGGGCACACAGTCCCGCGCCGCCATGCGCGGCGTAATGTGCTATGTCATGCAGGAGAAGAAAACCGCATGGGAGGCCCCGAGCCGCTCGTCAGCGGCATCAACTGCCAGCCGCAGAGCGTCTACGACGACTTCCTGAACACGAAGCTACTCTATCACAAGGATGGCGGTGTGATGTTCTACCACATGGTGCAGAGCTTTCCAAAAGGCGCGGCTGTCGATCCACGGCAGGCTCACGAAGCCGCGCGGCGGCTGGCGGAATACTTCGACGGCTGTGAGGTGCTGGTCTGCACCCATGTAGACCGCGAGCACATCCACTCCCACTGCGTCATCAACTCCGTCAACTTTGAAACCGGCAAAAAGCTGCACATGGCGAAAGAGCAGATCCAGGAATTGATGCGGCGCAACGATGCGATCTGTCTGGAGATGGGTCTGCCGGTCTTTGACGTGCCAACGCAGCAAGCCCGCGGCATGAGCGGCGCGGAATACCACACGGCTCTGAAGGGCCAAAGCTGGAAGCTGCGGCTCATGAACACCATTGATGAGTGCATGAAATACGCCGTCGACAAGGACTCATTCGTTTCCCTGATGACGTCCGAGGGCTACACCGTCCGCTGGGAGGGCACCCGCAAGTACATCACCTACACCACGCCAGACGGCATGAGATGCCGCGACAGCAAACTGCACGAAGAAAAGTATTGCAAGGAGGTCATGGAACATGAATTCAGAATACGGGCAAAGCTCGTCCAAAGAAAACTCCGTCGAGCAGCGGAAACCGATGGAGGAATTGAAGCGGATGAATCAGCCGAACAGCGCGCCGCCGGCTGCGCCGCAGCCGATCCAGCCCATCGTGATCCAGTGCGATCTGCCGCAGGCGATGAACAAGCTGGCGGAGCAGGCAGACGGAATAAACTGGGAGCTGGAGGAAATCCGGAAGATCCTGCCGGAGCTAAAAACGCGCGTCGACCTGACACCGGTGCAGCAGTCTCTGGCGGAGATGCAGAGATCGCTGACAGAGATGAACAAACTGCTGGAACGGGTTGGGAATCTGAGCGAGAAGTATTCCTCCAAGTGGATCGACTGGCTCCCGGACTTCAGCCTGCTGGTGGTCCTCAAGTGGATCATGCTGGTGCTGATCCTTGGCACGGCGGCGATGGCGGGGTGGCATGGCGCGGCGGCGATCCGCGGCCTGTTCCTCTGATTCGCCTTCGTA
>OGQY01001564.1_pt1 | contig 15309 bp, 18 predicted proteins | sample 1553361 | NCBI WGS metagenome assembly OGQY01 (sample SAMEA2579963, study PRJEB22360) | human gut metagenome | reverse complement strand
GCGCAGCTGCCGCTGGCGCAGGCGGCGGTGCTGCTCGCTACCGCACCGAAGTCCAACAGCGTGATCGAGGGCATCGGCGCTGCTTGGGCGGATGTGAAGGCGGGCAAGAGCGGCAATTTCCCGCGCTGCCTCCAGAATGTCCACGCCGATTCGACCGGCGGCGCGCAGGGGCAGCACTACAAATACCCCCATTCCTATCCGAACCATTGGGTGAAGCAGCAGTATCTGCCGGACGAACTGAAAAACGCCCGCTACTACCGCTGCGGTGACAACAAGACCGAGCGCGCCGCCGCGCAGTACTGGGAAACGATCAAGGGGAAGAGCGATGGATCTGAGACTTAATGATCTGGTTGAGATGAAAAAGCCGCATCCCTGCGGCGAGAAGATATGGCTCGTGACGCGCGTGGGCATGGACATCAAGCTCAAATGCACGCGCTGCGGCCGCGAGGTGATGCTGCCGCGCGCCAAGGCGGAAAAGGGCATCAAGAAAATTGTAGAAAGGGAGGAACCCCATGAATAAGAAAACGCGCGCCGTTGCGATTCTGCTGGTTGCGGTGATGATCTTATCGCTCGTTGCATCGATGATCATTCCGTATTTATAAAATACAGCGCGATAGCGATGAACATTGCTTCCCGCGCGAGCGCGGGAGGGGGAGCGGCGTGCGCGCCGCGGCACCAAAGGGGGTATTCTCTTTCCGAAGAGAATACCCCCTTTGAATCCCCCAGAGAAAGGCGAGGGGCCTTACCCCTCAACCCCGCACATTGGTAGCTTTAATCTCGAATGACTGCACGCGCTGCGCAGTGAGGGTGCAGTGTACATGGCTTCGCCATGAATCCCTACTATCCGTTACCAATCGCAACCGCGCCTTACTATCGTGAGGCGCGAGTGACGGCAGTCGGGCGGCAGACTGCGTGCGGAATGCGGTATTGCTGGCGCTCGCCGCATTGTGGAGTGCCCGATAGACGGGAATTACTGTGCACTTCTACAAGATGGGCAGAGCGGCAGCGGGTAGTAGGAGCAGAGGTAAATCGTCTTGCAGTGCTAACGCGGCAACGCCGCGCTATGGGCAGTGCAATCGGCAAGCATTGCAGCTCTTCGAGCTGCTCGCTTGCAATGGCAAAACCTTTCTCTTGGGGAATCAAAAGGGGGCCATTCTCTTTTGTGAAAGAGAATGGCCCCCTTTGACACGCTCCCCTGCGCGGCGCAGGGAAACGATGCAGCGCCATGCGCTGCAATTCTGCCCTTTGGGACAAAAGATAGCGTAGCGGCGCTTTTTCGCCCTTTTCTCAGGTGGGTCACAGCTATAATGAGAACCCATCAGGGGGAGGTGTGCCATGGTCATCTACATAGAAAGCGTCTTCGCGTTTAACGTTCTCGTCGACTATCTGTTGTTGTTCGGCGCGGCGAGAGTCGCGGGGCGGACGGTCGCGCGGAGGAGACTTTTGCTCGGCGCGGTGGTCGGCGGTATTTATGCGGCGGTGCAGCTTTTCCTGCCGCGCAGCGTACTTCTCCTGCTGCTCGCGCTCGCGGTGATGGGGGCGGCGGCCTTTTCCGGCAGCGGGCGGGCGGTCAAGCTGACGCTGCTCTTTTTCCTCGCCTCGTGCGGATTTGCCGGTGTTGTGGTGCTGCTGGGGCAGGGAACGGGGACGATGACGCGCCTTGTGCGCGGCGTTGTGGCGGCAGACCTTCCGTGGGGCATATTCTTGATCGCGGCGGGGCTTTCCTATCTGCTGCTCTCGGTCGTGTTCCGCTTCGGCGCTGCGCGCACGGGAAGGGAGGTCGCGGAGGCGGTCATCACTTACCGCGGAAAGACTGCGCGCGTGCGGCTGCTGCGCGACACGGGCAACACGCTTTCGGATCCCGCAACAGGGTTGGGCGTGCCGGTCGTCGACCGACACGCGCTGGGAGGCCTTGTCAGTAAGGAGGAGGCAGCCGCGCTGCCGCGCATTCCATATTGCAGCGTGGGGAGGGCAGACGGATCCTTACCGTTGCTGCACTGTGAAGCAGTAATGCTTGACGGGAAAGGCTTGGGTGCACGATCGGTCGCGCTGACGGAGCGGCCGCCCGGCGACGGAAGTGCGTATGCGGGATTATGGTGTGAGGGCTGCGAAAAGGGGGAAAAGAATGCGGGAACGACTCAAAAAACTATGGGTTAGGCTGCGCTTCCGGCTCATCGACTGGGGGCTTCTTGCGCGGCGGGGAATTTTTTACATCGGCGGCAGTGATACGCTGCCGCCCCCGCTCGAGCGGGCGGAGGAAGCGGAACTCATCGCGCGCATGGACGCAGGCGACGAGAGCGTGCGAGGAACGCTCATCGAGCGAAACCTCCGCCTTGTTGCCTACATCGCGCGGCGCTTTGAAAATACGGGCATCAACATCGAAGACCTCATTTCCATCGGCACGATCGGGCTCATCAAGGCGGTGAACACCTACCGCAGCGACAAGAACATCAAGCTTGCAACCTATGCCTCGCGCTGCATCGAGAATGAAATTCTCATGCACCTGCGCAAGACCGCGCCGCAGAAGTCCGAGGTTAGCTTCGATGAACCGCTCAACACCGACTGGGACGGCAACGAGCTGCTGCTCTCTGACATTCTCGGTACCGACGAGGACATGGTGATGAAGCCCATTGAGGATGACGTGGATCGGCAGCTGCTGATGGACGCGGTCGGTCGGCTCAATGCAAGGGAAAAGGAGATCATCACGCTGCGCTTCGGACTTGGCGGCGGGGAGGAAAAAACGCAGAAGGAGGTCGCCGACCGCATGGGCATTTCGCAGAGCTATATTTCGCGGCTTGAGAAACGCATCATCGCGCACCTCAAGAAGGAAATCCTCAAAATGAGTTGACAAGCGGCGCAAAAAACGGTATGATTCAGTGTAGAAATGCGAAGAAGAGGAGCAGTATCCGCATCCGAAAGCGAAGAGAGAGGGCGGCCGGTGTAAGCCCTTGTGCAGGATGCGGGGAAGTCGCCTTGGAGCTGCCGCGCTGAAGGAAAAGTAAGCCGGACGGGAACTCCCGTTACAGAGGCATGAGTGTCCGCGTATGCGGAAATTCAGGTGGTACCACGGTCATTGATCGCCCTGAGCAGTCAAAGCTGCTCAGGGCGTTTTTGTTTTCTGGAGGGAACAATGGAACAGTATATCTTTGCGCCCACGGTCTGCGGGGCGGAACTGGAAGAAGAACTCGCCGCGGCGATCGAAAAGCGGATGGAGATATTTTCCCGCGCATCGCTCCCAGGAATGTGGAAAAAAACAGATGCGATGAATCGCTATGCGGCGCGGGGCAGCGGGCGGAAGGGAGTTTTACGCAAGATCCTTCCGTGGGTGCTGATCCTCGCGGGACTTTTTCTGCTGATTCCGGGATTGATGGAGCCAAAGGAGCTGCGCATGCCGCTTATCGCGGGTGCCTTCTTTGTGTTATTGGGTGTTTCAAGCCTTCTGAGGCAGCGTCCGGCGCGAAGAAAAGGCTCGTTCCGTCAGGCGGCGGCCGGAATGCTGCAAAATACGAGCGGCCTTGAGGAAGCGAGCGTGCAGGTCGTTTTTGACGATGACGGCATGAAAGTTAACACGCAGGATAGCACGCGCATTGTGCCGTATGACGAGATGGAAATGCTCATCGAAACGCCGCAACTGTATCTTTTGACCTATGGCGGGAAGGCGACTCTTTTGCAGAAAAAGGATCTGACGGACGGAATCGGATCGTTTGTCGGATTTTTGACCGCCCATGCGCTCAATGTGTACCAAACGGAAAATTGATAAGATCATTATTAGAGTTTCAAGATAGGAGAAAACCAATGAAAGAATTACCCAAGATCTATGAGCCGCAGCAGGTCGAAGGGCGCATCTATCAGATGTGGATGGACCACGACTGCTTCAAGGCCGAGCCCGACCCCGACAAAAAGCCCTTTTCCATCGTCATGCCGCCGCCGAACGTCACCGGCCAGCTGCACATGGGCCATGCAATGGACTCGACGCTGCAGGACATCCTGACGCGCTTTAAGCGCATGCAGGGCTACTCCGCCCTGTGGCTCCCCGGCACTGACCATGCGGGCATCGCCACGCAGATCAAGGTCGAAGAGGAGCTGCGCACCAAGGAGGGCCTGACGCGCTACGACCTCGGCCGCGAGAAGTTTTTGCAGCGCGTGTGGCAGTGGAAGGAAAAGTACGGCAACCGCATCGTCGAGCAGCAGAAGAAGATGGGCGCGAGCTGTGACTGGTCCCGCTCCCGCTTCACGATGGACGAGGGCTGCTCCAAGGCCGTGCGCGAGACCTTCTGTGAACTCTACGACAAGGGCCTCATCTACAAGGGCAGCCGCATCATCAACTGGTGCCCCCACTGCCTGACCGCGCTTTCCGACGCGGAGGTCGAGTATGTCGACAAGCCGGGCCACCTCTGGTATATCCGCTACCCGCTTTCTGACGGCAGCGGTGACATCGTCGTCGCCACCACCCGTCCTGAAACGATGATGGGCGATACGGGCGTTGCGGTCAACCCCGAGGACGAGAAGTTCAAGCACCTCATCGGCAAAACCTGCATTCTGCCGATCATGAACCGAGAGATCCCCATCGTGGGCGACGAATACTGCGAGATCGGCTTCGGTACGGGCGCGGTCAAAATGACCCCCGCGCACGACCCCAACGACTTTGAGGTGGGTCTGCGCCACAACCTCGAGGTTATCCGCGTCATTGCCGACGATGGCACGATCAACGAAAACGGCGGCAAGTACAACGGCATGGACCGCTATGAGTGCCGCAAGGCCATCGTCAAGGACTTAGAAGAGCAGGGCTACCTCATCAAGACCGAGTCCTACTCCCACAACGTCGGCACGTGCTATCGCTGCCACAACGACGTCGAGCCCCTCATCTCCGCGCAGTGGTTCGTCAAGATGGAGCCGCTTGCCAAGGAGGCCATCCGCGTCGTGAACGACGGCACGATCAAGTTCGTGCCTGAGCGCTTCACCAAGACCTATATCAACTGGATGGAAAACGTGCATGACTGGTGCATTTCCCGCCAGCTGTGGTGGGGTCACCAGATTCCCGCGTGGTACTGCGACGAGTGCGGCCACATCAACGTCAAGCGCGAAGACCCCACCGAGTGCGAAAAGTGCGGCTGCAAGCACTTGACGCGCGAGGAGGACGTGCTCGACACCTGGTTCTCCTCCGCGCTCTGGCCGTTCTCCACGATGGGCTGGCCCGATACGAACGCGGCCGACCTCAACTACTGGTATCCCACGTCCGTTATGGTCACGGGCTATGATATTATCTTCTTCTGGGTCGCGCGCATGATCTTCTCCGGCCTGGAGCAGATGAAGGACATCCCGTTCCCGACGGTGTTCATCCACGGTCTGGTGCGCGACGATAAGGGCCGCAAGATGTCCAAGTCACTCGGCAACGGCATCGACCCGCTCGAGATGGCCGACACCTACGGCGCCGACGCGCTGCGCTTCAACCTCATCACGGGCAACAGCCCCGGCAACGACATGCGCTTCTATGTCGAGAAGTGCGGCGCCATGCGCAACTTTGCCAACAAGCTCTGGAATGCTTCGCGCTTCGTGATGATGAACCTCACCATCGACAAAAACGAGCTGCCCGAGACGCTGGAGCTCGAGGACAAGTGGGTGCTCTCGAAGCTCAACACGCTCTCGAAGGAAGTGTGCGAGAACCTCGACAAGTACGAGATCGGCATCGCCGCGGCGAAGATCTACGACTTCATCTGGGACACGTACTGCGACTGGTATATCGAGCTCACGAAGCCCCGCCTCAACAGCGGCGACGAGGCCCGCGCCCGCAGCGCGCAGCAGGTGCTGCTGTATGTCCTGACGGACATTCTCAAGCTCCTGCACCCGTTCATGCCGTTCATCACGGAGGAGATCTGGCAGGCGCTTCCGCACGAGGGCGAGTTCCTGATGCTCTCCAAGTGGCCGGAGTACAACGAAAAGTTCAGCTTCCCCGCTGAGGAAGAGGCGATGCAGACGGTCATCGAGGCCATCACCGCTATCCGTGCCCGCCGCAACGAGATGAACGTCGCCCCGTCGAAGAAGGTGCACTACACCGTTTCGACCGCGAATGAGGCGAGCTTCACCGCCGGTATCCCGTTCTTCACGCGCCTTGCCTCCGCGAGCGATGTGACGATCGTTCCGGCTGACGCCGCCATCGACGCGGACGGCAAGGTCGAGGTCGACACCCACGCCGCGCGCATCTTCATGCCGCTTGCAGAGCTGGTCGACTTTGAAAAGGAGCTTGCGCGCATTGCCAAGGAGAAGGCGAACGCCGAAAAGCAGCTCGCCGGCATCGAGAACAAGCTGAGCAATCAGGGCTTCCTCGCCAAAGCGCCGGAGGCCGTCGTGAACGGCGCGCGTGCCGACGCGGAAAAGCTCCGCGCGCTCATTGAAAAGCTCGACGCTTCCGCTGCCGCAATGAAGAAATAAGGCGATCTTACAACATCAAAAAAGAGGGACTTCTCTTTCGAAAGAGAAGTCCCTCTTTTTACTGTTTTTATGCCTGCTCCCACTCAAATCTGACGCGCAGGCGGCGCTTGGGCCGCGCTTGCGCAGTGAAAAAATCCCGATCGCGCACGACACTGCCGGTGCGCAGTGTGGAGAGTAGAAGCCCGAGCTGCGTCATGTTGACCAGCAGCGTTCTGAGACCGAAGGTGAACAGCGGGAAGGCAGCCCCGCCCCCGAGCGGAAGCAGCGTGAGGTCAGAGAGAAGGTAGGCGAGCGCCTGCGCGCTGAACGAGAGGAGAACTGCGTAGGAAACGAGGCGGGCGAGCATACTCTCCTGCCTGCGGCAGCGGCGGAAGGCGAGAACAAGCAGCGCCGTCAGCAGCGTGACGAGTGCGATGAGTGCCAGCCAGCCGCAGCGGTGGACGAGCAGTGTCAGCGCGTGCGCCTGTAAGTCGACCATGCCGAAGCCCTCCCAGCGGGCAAGGTGCTGTGCGCTGTACGGTCCCACGCCGCCCGGACCGATAAATTTGGCATTTTGCAGCAGTTCACGCAGTACAACGGTTTGATAGCCGTGTCCGTCAATGTAGGAGTGAGGATCAAGCACAATGGCGAGCTGACGCGCAAACCAGCTTGCACCGAGAACGAGAACCGATGCCGTGCAGGCAGCGAGCGGGAGGGCAGTGAGCAGCGTTTCCCACTTTGCGCCAAGACCAAACCAACCGCTGTGGGCGCAGAAAAGCAGCAGTGCGCCGTTGCAGAGAAACAGGAAGCTCAGATCAGTAAGGCTTGGGATCTGTAAGCAGAACAGAAGCTGAATTGCAAGGGCGGTAAGGGCAGTGAAAATGCCCAGGCCGCGCCGCCCGCGCAGCGCGTAGAGCAGCACAGCGAACATCAGCGGGAGCAGCGGCGGCAGACCGCGCAGGAGGATATGTGTCGAAACATAGGTGTGGCGGAAGAGCCAGAACCCACCGAGAGGCAGCAGGCTGAGCAGTACGAGCGCAGCGTGGAACACAAGCGCGAGCGGCAGGGCGAAGCGCCCGAGCAGCGTGAAATCAAGAAAATACGCCGCGAGCAGCGCTGCCGTACCGAGCAGCAGCGCCACGCTCTGATGCACAGCAAAATAGGACAATTCGTAGTCACGAAAGCTTACAAGCGCGGTGAACGCAAGCCCTGCAAGCGCGATGAGTGCCGCGAGCGCAAAAAGAAGCTTTGGTGTTTTCGGACGGTGAACACGGTCGAGCGCCGTGCCGATCTCATAGGGATCGCCTGTCAAACGCAGCGATTCCGCGGCGGCTGCGGCCTCGTCCATGCCGCCTGCCATCAGTGCGTCACGCTGGTCACAGAGGTGGGTCAGAAGTTCGTCTTCAACGAGCGGACGCGCCGCTTTCCATCGCAGCTGCTCAGCCGCGGTGCGGGCAAAGTGTGTGAAAGTCTCAGGCAGAACCAAGACAGCCGCCCCCTCTCAGCACGCGGTCGACCGCGGCGGTAAATGCCGTCCATTCCTCTTCCTTTTCGCGCAGCAGCGCGCGGCCCTTGCGCGCTAAATGGTAGTAGCGGCGCGGACGCGCTGCGTCCTCGTCCTTTTCGTAGGAAATGATCAGCTCCTTTTCCTCGAGCGAATGCAGCAGGGGATAGAGCGTGCCGGTCTTGAGCGCGAAGGCGTGATCGGAGCGGCGGGCAAGCTCTTCAATCATCTGATAGCCGTACATGTCCTGCCCATCGAGCAGCTTGAGCACCAGCATCGTTGTGCTGCCCGCGAGCAGACTTTTGTCCATTGACATGAAAAACACCTCCTGATAGGTAGATTCCCTATATAGTAGATTATCTACATAATATTCGGGCAGGAGAGAATTGTCAAGGGAAAAACAAAAGATTGAAAAAGAGAAAGGATTTTGCTATGCTGTAAAAAATGACAATAGGGGGGATTTTCATGAACAGGATCACACTCGGCAAGACGGGACTGGTCATTGAGAAAAACGGGTTTGGCTGTCTGCCCATTCAGCGCATCAGCGAGCAGGACGCGGTGAAGCTGCTGCACAAGGCGTATGACGGCGGCATCAACTTTTTTGATACGGCGCGCGCTTATTCTGACAGTGAGCAGAAGGTCGGCGCGGCGTTCTCGGCGATGCGCGACAAAATCGTGCTGGCGACAAAGACCGGCGCGCAGACGGCGGAGGAATTCTGGAAGGATCTCGAAACGAGCCTGCGCACGCTCAAGACCGATTATATCGATCTCTATCAGTTCCACAACCCGGCCTTCTGCCCGAAGCCGGGCGGGGAGGACGGCCTTTACGATGCGGCGCTTGAGGCGAAGAAGCAGGGCAAGATCCGCCACATCGCCATCACGAACCACCGCCTCACCGTGGCGCACGAGGCCATCGACTCGGGGCTTTACGAGACCTTGCAGTTCCCGTTCAGCTACCTTGCCGGCGAGCAGGAGATGGAACTTGTCAGAAAATGCCGTGCGCAGCAGATGGGCTTTATCGCCATGAAGGGCATGGCGGGCGGACTCATTCGCGACGGCTTCACGGCTGCTGCCTGGATGGCACAGCAGGAGGGCGTGGTGCCCATCTGGGGCGTGCAGCGCGAGAGCGAACTGGACGAGTTTTTGCAGTGCATCCGAGACGGTATCGAGCTGACCGATGCGCGCAAGGCGCGCATCGAGCGCGACCGCAAGGAGCTTTGCGGCGATTTCTGCCGCGGCTGCGGCTACTGCATGCCGTGCCCTGCGGGCATTGAGATCAACCAGTGCGCGCGTATGTCGCTCATGCTGAGAAGAGCACCAGCTGCGGAATGGCTCACCGAGGAATGGCAGCAGAAAATGCACCAGATCGAGCAGTGCCTCCACTGCGGACACTGCATGTCCAAGTGCCCCTACGGACTCAATACGCCTGCGCTGCTGGAGGCAAACTATAAGGACTACTGGGAAGTGCTGGCTGCGAGCCGCGCGGAGAAAAAATGAATCTGGATTTTTCAGAGCGATACGCGGCTCGACCGCTGACGGCGTCAGACGCAGATGCGATCCTGACCCTCTGCGCAGAGAATGAGCAGTTTTACCGCTACCACCCGCCGCTTGCGACGAGGGAGAGCGTTTTGGAGGACATGACGGCGCTGCCGCCGGGAAAGAGCGCGGCGGACAAGCACTACCTCGGCTTTTTCGACGGGGAAACGCTTGTTGCCGTGTTGGATCTCATTTTGGATTACCCGCAGGAGGGGACAGCTTATCTCGGCTTTTTTATGACGAAGAAAGCCGTGCAGGGGCGCGGCATCGGCTCAGCGCTGATCGGTGAATTGCTGAATGAACTGCGCAAGGCGGACTGTAAAAAAGCGCGCCTTGCGGTCGACCGGGGCAATCCGCAGAGCAAAGCGTTCTGGGAAAAGAACGGCTTTGCGCTGACCGGCGAGGAAGTGCCGCACAACGCATCGGCCTATCTCCCGATGGAAAGGGAAATCTAAAAGTGAAAGAAACCGCCGCTGTGCAGTTCAGAATGCTGCGCAGCGGCGGGTTTCATTTTTTGAGATTATTTCAATTCGTAAGTCCAATCTTCACCGTCCTGGCGGTAGAACAGCTCGCTGAGATCATCTTCTTCAAACACGCGGAGAAGGTCGAGCATGTCGGAAGACGCAAGATCGAGCGAGGGGAGTTCGGCAAGCTCCGCCCACCAGACCTCGCCCTCGTCGGAAGAGCGCAGCGTTCCGGTGAACTGCTCCGCGCGATAGAGCAGCACGACATGACGCACGCCGTCTTCGCACCAGTCCTTGATCCCGCACAGGCGCGGAGAGAAGATCGTCAGACCTGTCTCCTCCTGAACCTCACGAATGACAGAATCTGTAAAGGATTCACCCTTTTCAACATGACCGCCCGGAAAAGCAACGCCTGGCCAGTTGGGATCTGTGCGGTCCTGCACCAAAACCTTGCTGCCGCGGCGGAGCACGCACATATTCATCAGTTCGACGGGCTCAGAGCGTTTCATGTACAACACGTCCTTTTGGGTTTGAAAACTTGCTTGCTATCCATGACTACTGTGCACTGTGCGGCACCTTCGCCTTGGCGCTGAGCTTGTCGGCGCGAACGGCAAAGACCTCGACCGCGCGGGCTTGCTGCTCGGTGAATTGATCTTCACGGCCCGCCATGTGGCGCATGAGGGCGGTCAGCGCGGCGAGCTTTTCCTCGCCGTCTAAAAATTCGACATGGCCGACGCCGGTGACGGAGGCGAAGTAGTATCCGCACTGGCAGGCGACATCATGTTCGTCGAGCGCACCGCGGCAGTCCATTTCAAAGGCGACGATCGGATTTTTGCGCAGAATGTCGAGCTTACGGCCTTCGCGTGCGCTGTGGCAGAAGAACGAGAACGCACCGCTTTCACAGGCATAGCCGAAATTCAGCGGCAGAAGATACGGCTCTCCATCGTCTACCATGGCAAGATGGATCACTTTACAATCGTTGATAATGGAGAGAATTTCGCCCAGATCGGTGATCTCGCGGTCACTTCTTCGCATGGGAGATCCTCCTTTGATCGTTTTCCTCATTTTACAGGGCGGAAGTGCAGATGTCAAGGCGGCGCGGCAAAGAAAAATCAAAATAACGGCGGTCTTCGACAAAAAAACGGCAGGAGGACAGGCTATACTTTGAGAAACGAAAGGGAAAACGCTTGAAAGAAACGGAGGGAGAGCAATGGAGGTCATTTCATCGGGCGAAGGGCGCGAGCTGACGCTCACGCTGCGCGGAGAACTCGACCACCACGGGGCGAAGGAAGTGATGCAAAAGCTCGAATGGGAACTGGACAGCGCGTTGCCGGTCAAGCTGACGCTGGATTTTTCCGGTGTGAGCTTTATGGACTCGTCGGGGATCGCCGTGGTGATGCGCGCGCTCAAACGCATGCGTGCTATGGGCGGCAGCGCGGCGATCAAAAACGTTCCGCCGCAGGCGAAAAAAGTGTTTACCGCTGCGGGGGTTTTTCGCATCATACTGCTTGAGGAGGGAGAAAGGCGCAATGAAAGTTAAACCGAATAACTACATAGCCATCGAATTTCCGAGCCGCAGCGTGAACGAGGGCTTGGCGCGCGCCGCGGTCGCGGCGTTTGCCGCGCAGCTTGATCCGACGCTCGACGAGCTTGGCGACATCAAGACCGCCGTGAGCGAGGCGGTGACGAACGCCATCGTGCACGCCTATCCACAGGAGATCGGCCGGATCGCGCTGCGCGCGAGCATTTTTGACGGGAACCTGCTGGAGATCACCGTGCGCGACTGGGGCTGCGGCATTGCAGATGTGGAAAAGGCGCGCGAACCACTCTACACGACCGGTGGAGAAGAGCGCAGCGGTATGGGCTTTACGATCATGGAGAGTTTCATGGACGCGCTGACCGTGCGCTCGAAAAACGGCAAGGGGACGGTCGTGACGATGAAGCGCCGGATCGCGCTGCGCCCGTCGCGCCGATGAACGGTACGGCGGAATTGCTGGAGGCTGCGGCGCAGGGCGACGAGCAGGCCTGCGAGCAAATGCTGCGCGAGAACAGCGGCCTCATCTGGAGCATCGTGCGCCGCTACTACGGGCGCGGCGTGGAACCGGACGACCTGTATCAGCTCGGTTGCCTTGGATTTATCAAGGCAGTAAAGGGATTTGACTTTGCATTCGGAACGCAGTTTTCAACCTATGCCGTGCCGAAGATCGCAGGGGAGATCCGGCGTTTTCTGCGCGACGACGGTGCAATCAAGGTCAGCCGCTCGCTGCGCGAGCAGGCGGCGATGGTTTTTACAGCGCGCGAAAGACTGAAAAATGCGTTGGGACGCGAACCGGCGCTCTCCGAGCTTTCTGAAGAGACCGGGCTGAGCGCCGAGGAGATCGCGCAGTGCGAACTGGCGGTGGCCGCGCCGGACAGCTTGCAGCGCGAGACCGGCGACGGCCTGACGCTTGAGGGGGCGCTGGGCGGCGAATCGCCCGAGGAGGGGCTCATCGAGCGCATTGCGCTGCGCGAAGCTGTTGACCGTTTGCCCGAGCGCGAGAAAATGACGATCCTGCTGCGCTTTTTTAAGGGGCTGACGCAGGAGCAGGCGGCGCGCCTTCTGGGGGTGTCGCAGGTGCAGGTATCGCGCCTGGAGCGCCGGGCGATCGAGAAGCTGCGGCTGGCACTTTCGGACGCGCTTTAAAAAAGGACTTGTCCTGAAATTCGGTCATTGTGGCCCAGTAGCGCTTGGGCATGTGCGTCATGCGGAGCTTTTCGTTTTTGCGCGCTTCGATGGCAATGGTGTCATAAAAGCGGCGCCAAAGGCGGCGATAACCCGCCTCTTCTTCATCGGGTTGTGCCATTTCGAAGCGCTCGAGCGGTACGATGCGCGACACGCCGCCGCTGTAGAGCAGCGCCTCGCGGTGTGTGCGGTCGTAAAGGAAAAATACTTCACTGTGATAACGCTCGCAGAAGTGGCGGCGCAGCATGGGCAGTACGCGGTTTTTCGGTTCGATTTCTGCGCCGAGCACACCGTCAAAGTCGGAAAAGCGGGTAAAGCCGCGAAACTGCTCGACCTCGCTCGACAGATGCCGCACAGCCTTGAGCAGCGGAAGATAAGTCTCATCACTCAAACGCGAGAGCAGCGGTGCGCCTTCTTGGTAGAATTTGACAATGAAACGGTAAATGGACATCTCCTTGTCGGGGAGGCAGGTGAGGAATGCGCGGCGCAGGAACGGGCCGACATCGGGACTCCTTCGGTAAAGACTGCGGTAGATACGCTGCGCGTGCGCGTGGTCGGTCACAACCGCGCGGATCTCAAATAATGACGGTTCTTCGTCCCCATCGTGCAGGATCGCGGTGGGGCGTTCTTTTTTTGTATAGCTTTCAAACACGCAGCACAGGAGCCCTTCGAAGCTGCCATCATATTGATAGATGATCTCGCGCCATGCCATGGGTTCCTCCTTCAGCCGACCTGGTCGAAAAGTGATAGCTGCTGCACTTCGGCCTGCGGCAGCGCGCGGCGCTCCACGGCCATGAGATTTTGCAAAATGCTCTCCTGCGACAGCCTGAGCGGCGCAGCGCAGCGCCCGCCGCAGGTGAGAAAGTACTGCGCGCGTTTCATCACAACGCCGAGTTTTTGAAGATCTTCGGCGCGCAGCGCACCTGAGCGGCGCGCGACCAAAATGCGCTTGGCGCTCACAACGCCGACACCCGGCACACGCAGCAGGGCTTCATAGTCTGCGCGGTTGACCTCAACGGGAAAAAACTCGGGGTGGCGCAGCGCCCAACAGCACTTGGGGTCGAGATCGGGATTAAAGTCCGGCGCGCTGTCATCGAGCAGCTCGTTTGCACGAAAGCCGTAAAACCGAAGCAGCCAGTCGGCCTGATAAAGCCGGTGTTCGCGCAGCAGCGGCGGCTTGGTGTCGAGCGCGGGCAGGAGCGTGTTCTCTACGACCGGCACATAGGCCGAGTAGAAAACGCGCTTGAGGCGGTAGGAATCATAGAGCGCCTGCGTGAGATTTAAGATGTGCAGGTCGCTTTCCTTCGTTGCGCCGACGATGAGCTGGGTGCTCTGTCCCGCGGGGGCAAAGCGCGGCGCGTGCTTGTATTTGGTCAGCTCCTGCCGACTTTGCTTCGCGCGGTCGCGGATCTGCGTCATCGGGCGCAGGATCGCCTGCCTGGTCTTGTTCGGAGCAAGCAGCTTGAGTCCCGCCTCGCTCGGCAGCTCGATGTTCACGCTCAAGCGGTCGGCCAAAAAGCCGAGCTGCTCAACAAGCTCCGGCGACGTGCCGGGAATGGCCTTGGCGTGGATATAGCCGTTGAAGCGGTATTTGTTGCGCAAAAGCGAGAGCGCACGGATCATCAGCTCCGTTGTGCAATCCGGCGAGCGCAGCACGCCGGAGGAGAGGAAGAGACCTTCGATATAGTTTCTCCGGTAGAATTCGATCGTCAGCTCAGATAGCTCCTCGGGCGTGAAGGTCGCGCGCGGCGTGTCGTTCGTGCAGCGGTTGACGCAGTATTTGCAGTTGTAGCAGCAGTCGTTCGAGAGCAGTACCTTCAAAAGCGTTACGCAGCGGCCATCGGCAGAGAAGCTGTGGCAGCAGCCTGCGACAGACGAGGAGGTGCAGCCGATCTTCCCCTCCTGAAAACCGCGCTTTGCGCCGCTTGAGGTGCAGGAAGCGTCATACTTTGCCGCATCCGCCAGAATGGTGAGCTTATCGATGAGATCCATGAGCGCTCAGCGGGCGTATCTGTTTCTGCGCTTTTTGACCGGCTGATCAAGAAGAAGGAGAACGTTCATCACCTTGGTGGTGACGACGCTGACGCCGATAAAGGTGAAGATGAAAGCAGAAGCCGACATGATGAGTTCCTCCCTGATAATAGAATCTTTGTTCGAGTATGATTATAAATCGAACAAACGTTCTTGTCAACAGAAATCGAACAAAATATCTATTTTTGATGAACGCAGTTGACCGATGGCGAGAAAAAGGGTAAAATAAAAAAAGATCAGGAAAGGTGAGAAAGAAACGTATGAGCGATTTTAACGCCCGCTATGCCGCAGCAAGAAAAGCGGCCATTGCGCGGGATTTTGCAAAACTCAACCCCGAACAGCGCCGCGGTGTGCTGACGACCGAGGGCGCGCTGCTGCTGCTCGCGGGCGCGGGCAGCGGCAAGACGACGGTGCTCATCAACCGTGTTGCAAACCTTTTGACCTACGGGCGCGGGAGCGACAGCGAGGACGTGCCGCAGTGGGTGACAGAGGACGATCTTGCATTCTTGGAAAGCTATCCCGATCACCCGACGGCAGAGGAGCGCAGCCGCATGGTGCACCTGTGCGCGCTTGAACCTGCCGCACCTTGGTCGCTGCTGGCGGTGACGTTTACCAATAAGGCGGGAAAAGAGCTATCGCGTCCT
>OGQY01001557.1_pt1 | contig 15362 bp, 10 predicted proteins | sample 1553361 | NCBI WGS metagenome assembly OGQY01 (sample SAMEA2579963, study PRJEB22360) | human gut metagenome | reverse complement strand
ACTAAGTGTTTTGCTTTCTTGGCAGGTCACGAGTCATTTGCTGCTGCAGAAGGCGCTATCAAAATTGCTGCTAAAGCAGACAAGGTACGTAAAGAACCTCTGCGTTGTATCCTGAACGGTTTGGGTAAGGATGCTGCACAGATCATCTCTCGTATCAATGGCTTTACTTATGTACAAACTCAATTCGACTACTATACTTCTGAACTGAAAGTTGTTCGCGAAATCGCTTACTCTGACGGTGAACGTGCCAAAGTAAAATGCTACGGTTGCGACGACGTTCGTGAAGGTGTAGCTGTTATGTGGAAAGAAGGCGTAGACGTATCTATCACTGGTAACTCTACTAACCCGACTCGTTTCCAACACCCGGTTGCAGGTACTTACAAGAAAGAGCGTATGCTTGCTGGTAAGCCTTATTTCTCAGTTGCTTCCGGTGGTGGTACAGGTCGTACTCTTCACCCGGATAACATGGCAGCCGGTCCGGCTTCTTATGGCATGACGGACACTATGGGTCGTATGCACTCTGATGCACAGTTCGCTGGTTCTTCATCAGTTCCTGCTCACGTAGAAATGATGGGATTCCTGGGAATTGGTAACAATCCAATGGTAGGCTGTACTGTGGCTTGTGCGGTAGATGTAGCTCAGGCATTGGCAAAGTAACCACCGTTTCTTGATCAAATGATATAAACTCCTGTAATTTTGACAATTACAGGAGTTTCTTTTTATAAACAAAAACGTGAAAATTAAATACTTTCGGAATAACATAGGCCATTTACTAAGCATTAACGAGAAATACAGAAACAGACTAAAGTATGGTTACCCAAAGAAGTAAAGAAGTAGCAAAAACGCTTGAACCAACAGATACACAAATCAGATTAAGACCTCACTCTTACTAAGAAAATCAGACCTGATTATTTCTTTCTTTTCTTGCAAAGCAACCTATCTTCCTTCATTTAATCATTTCCCTAATTCTATTTCTGTATTATAACTTATCCTAATCTCACTAAGAAATTCAACGCATTTAGATTACAAGATATTGAATAAATCTTTCTTTTCTGTATATTTGCGCCCGGTATTTTAGATGCAATCCGAGAAGTTGTAAGTTTTCGGAGTCATTTTATACTTCCCCCGCTTAAGAACTTACTTATTTAGACAAAGTTAATGAAACAAATCAATGCAGTAATTACAGGAGTTGGAGGATATGTGCCCGATTATATCCTGACTAATGATGAGATATCCAGAATTGTAGATACCACCGATGAATGGATCATGGGACGTATCGGAATCAAAGAAAGACGCATCCTGAATGAAGAAGGACTCGGCACCTCATACATGGCACGAAAAGCTGTCAAACAACTGATGCAACGTACTCAAAGTAATCCGGATGATATTGACCTGGTAATTGTAGCTACCACCACTCCCGATTATCGGCTTCCTTCAACGGCTTCCATTTTATGCGAAAGAGTGGGGTTGAAAAATGCATTTGCCTTCGACATGCAAGCGGTCTGCAGCGGTTTCTTATATGCATTAGAAACCGGGGCTAACTTTATCCGTTCGGGAAAATACAAAAAAGTCATTATTGTTGGTGCCGATAAAATGTCGTCTGTGATAGACTATACCGATCGTGCCACCTGTCCTATTTTCGCTGATGGTGCAGCAGCTTTCTTGTTGGAACCCACAACAGATCATTTAGGAGTTATCGATTCCGTTTTAAGAACAGACGGCAAAGGACTTCCTTTTTTACACATGAAAGCCGGTGGTTCAGTTTGTTCCCCTTCTTATTTTACAGTTGACAACCACATGCATTACCTTCACCAAGAAGGACGTACAGTATTTAAATATGCTGTAGCCAATATGTCAGATGCATGTGAGTCGATCATCGAAAGAAACCAACTGACAAAAGATGAAATAGACTGGGTCGTTCCCCACCAGGCCAATCAACGTATCATCAGTGCTGTTGCCCAACGTCTGGATGTACCATTAGAAAAGGTTATGATCAATATCGAACACTACGGCAATACCAGTGCAGGTACGCTTCCATTATGCATTTGGGATTTCGAAAATAAACTCAAAAAAGGTGATAATTTGATTTTCACCGCTTTCGGAGCCGGATTTGCCTGGGGAGCTGTTTACGTTAAATGGGGATATGATGGCAAGACAAATAACGCATGTTAGTCTAATCACAAACGCCGATATCCTTTCTTTCAGTGCTTTTGGGTAAACACAAGAAACCTTATCATACACTTCTTTGTTATTTTCCGATAACTAAATGCATTGGATAATGGAAAATGGTGTAATGATGCAGTATTTTGAATGGAATCTGCCAAATGACGGAAATTTATGGAAACAATTAAAAGAAGATGCGTCACATTTACATGAGATTGGTGTGACAGCAGTATGGATTCCCCCCGCTTACAAAGCCGACGAACAACAAGACGAAGGTTATGCAACCTACGATTTGTATGATCTCGGCGAGTTCGATCAAAAAGGAACCGTAAGAACGAAATATGGTACGAAAGAAGAACTGAAAGAAATGATCGATGAATTACATAAAAATCATATTTCCGTTTATCTGGATGTAGTACTGAATCATAAGGCAGGAGGTGATTTCACTGAAAAGTTCATAGTTGTAGAAGTCGATCCCAATGATAGAACCCAAGCATTAGGAAAACCGTTCGAAATACAGGGCTGGACCGGATACAGCTTCCATGGACGTAAGGATAAATATTCAGACTTCAAATGGCATTGGTATCATTTTTCAGGAACCGGTTTTGACGATGCCAAAAAGCGGAGTGGCATCTTCCAGATACAGGGTGAAGGCAAAGCGTGGAGCGAAGGGGTTGACAATGAAAATGGCAACTACGATTTCTTATTATGCAATGATATAGACCTGGATCATCCTGAAGTAGTCACCGAATTGAATCGTTGGGGAAAATGGGTTTCCAAAGAGCTGAACCTCGACGGAATGCGTCTGGATGCCATCAAACACATGAAAGACAAGTTCATTGCACAATTCCTGGATGCGGTAAGAAGCGAAAGAGGAGACAAATTCTACGCTGTTGGCGAATATTGGAATGGTGATTTGAACACACTCGATGCATACATAAAATCCGTGGGTCACAAAGTCAACCTATTTGATGTTCCATTACATTATAATTTATTCCAAGCATCACAAGAAGGCAAGAATTATGATCTGCAGAATATCCTAAAAAACACATTAGTCGAGCACTACTGTGATCTGGCAGTCACTTTTGTCGACAATCACGATTCGCAATCGGGCAGTTCCTTGGAATCACAAATAGAAGACTGGTTCAAACCATTGGCCTATGGTCTGATATTATTAATGAAAGACGGTTATCCTTGTTTGTTCTACGGAGATTATTATGGTGTCAAAGGAGAAAACTCACCTCATACCCAAATCATTAATATTCTTCTGGATACCAGAAGAAAATATGCTTATGGCGATCAGATTGAGTATTTCGATCATCCTTCCGCCATCGGCTTTATTCGTACGGGAGATGAAGAACATGTCGGTTCCGGTTTAGTCTTTTTAATGTCTAATGATGAAGCCGGCAGTAAAAAGATGGATTTGGGCGAAGAACATAAAGGTGAAATATGGCATGAAATAACCGGAAATATTCAGCAAGAAATCACATTAGACGAAAAAGGAAGTGGAGAATTTTCTGTTAATACCCGTAATATTGCTGTTTGGATAAAAAAGAATTAAAATGGAAATCCATTCCGAAAGAAAGAAAAGACTTAGTTTATCCCTGCTCTTCAAAATAATAAAAGATACAGTTTGGGGATTCATAGATGACAGCGTTATGAGGTTGAGCGCTTCATTAGCCTATGCGACTTTGTTTTCAATTATTCCTTTTCTTTCCCTTCTAGTCACTGTCGGTGTCTTTTTCCATATGGATTTGGCCAATCAACTTTATGTCCAACTACAACCGATTGTGGGCCCCGAAGTTACCGAGGCCCTTCGTTCTATTATAGAAAATGCAGAAAATACAGACTCCTCCAGGTCGGCCGCCTTTGTCAGCTTAGGTATCTCTATTTTTGGTGCCACCACTATTTTTGCAGAAATACAAAGTTCATTAAATTCAATTTGGGGAATAAAAGCCGTCCCTAAAAAGAGCTGGCTTAAATTTATTAAAAACCGGATACTTTCTTTCTCAATAATACTTGTATTTGCCTTCATTCTCCTGATTACATTCACCATTACCAATATAATCGAAGAACTCAGTCAAAAATTCATCTTTAAGTATCCGGAAGTAGCCGATTCGTTGGTAAAAGTGGTAGGAATCATCATAAACATGAGTGTCACTACCATCATCTTTACACTCATATTTAAAATATTACCCGATGCCAAAATCAAGAGCAAAGACGTTTGCATCGGAGCTGTTGTAACCACCATACTGCTACTGATAGGTCAATGGGGAATTTCCTTTTATATAGGAATAGCCAATGTGGGGACCGTCTATGGGGCTGCTGCGTTCATGGTGGTTTTCGTCACCTGGATTTATTATTCTTCCATCATCATATATACCGGTGCAGAATTTACCAAAGCATGGGCAAACGAAATGGGAAGTAAAATTTTCCCCGACGAATATGCAGTAGCCACCAAAACCATTGAAATACACGAAGACAAGCCTATCGAATAATCTAGAATAAAAATCACTTCTTCCGTGACGATTCATTCTCAGTATCACGACATGTTTTCGTATACTGTTTCAAATGCTTTCTCATTTGTTCGAAACGGACAAAGCCCAAGAAAAACAAAAAGATTCCGGCTATAATACATCCCCACGCCAGCCCATCCAAACGTGAAATGCTTTCAATTTGAAATATCCCTATCCCCACAGTCAAAAGGTAAAGTGCCATACGGATATATGCAAACAAAGTTCTTTCATTAGCCAGCTTGGTTCTTTCAAGTGCCAGATGATCACGAAGTATCAACTCTTTATCATTCTCAAAGTTATCGGTAAATGTCAGCATAATTATATTAAGGTAACTGTATCTTAAACGTTTATTTAAAACAATAATTGAGTACAATAGTTCAAGAAACAGAATCTCCATTTATCAAATGACACTGACAGACCCCCAATCCTGACCAATTTACCGTACACTAAAATCATTTTTAGTTATACTTTTCACAACTGGCTAATTAAATTTATGTAAGTAGAAAAATCTCTTCATAAAAAATAATTCTTGGGATACAAATAACAAGTTATTAAAATACAAAAGACTTGTTATTTGCACACAAGAATCAAATTATAAGGAAATGACGTTAACAATGTTAATTGAAACAAACTCCAATAACAAGTAAAATCTTGCACAATGCTATGCCACTAACCTTTTTTCATTAAACCAACGTACAGGGATCTTTCTGCTTAACAAAACATTGCGACAGTAGTACGGCAAACGGGGTATCATATACTCTAGCTTTCTGTGGGCATCCCTTTACACAGGCACAACATTTAATGCAGCGTTCGGCATCCGTATTCAACTCGTCACCTTTGGCTATGGCGCTTACAGGACACATTTTCGCACACGCACCGCAGTGAGTACACAAAGATTCATCTTCCACCCAAGGAGTACGGGGAAGGGGAACCCCACTTTTACGCAAGGCAATCACTTTCCGCAAAAAGCGAAACAATGGGAAAAAAGGCTGACGCGGACGCCGGATTTTACGGACATCGACCGCATATAATTTTTCCGGTTCGGTAGCAGATGCTATTTTATCTGAAATCTGCTTTCCAAAATCGGCTGCCACAGCAAGGTCACGTTCGTCAGGACGTCCGGCAGCTACGGGATATTTTTCTGTACTATAAGAGTGTTCTCCTATGAAAGTAGCACCGGCAATCACTTTAAACCCCTGTTGAATAGCCCAATAATCAAGTTCCATCAACGATTTTTCGTAAGCACGGTTACCGTATACCACCACGATAACCGCCGGAGTATTACTTCCGCGCACACTTGCCAGACGATCCATGGCCAAAGGGGCTACACGGCCTCCATATACCGGCACGACAATAATAGCTAATGCAGATTCGGCAATCACTAAATCCTGAGTTGCCTGTTGTGTTAAATTCGTGTTTATCACATTTGTTATTCCGGTTCCACGAACAATTGCCTCTCCAACTTGTTTAGAGGTGTGGGTAGGCGAGAAATAAATCAAATGGACTTCGTTTGCTGTCATAATAGTTACTTTTTATGCAACAAAGGTACACTTTTATGAAGAAAAAAAGAGTAAACGAAGACAAAAACCAAAATTATTTATTATCTTTGCGGCGTTGAAACATTCCGAACCCCTCCAACGGGAGACAAATTCGGATTTCCGATTCAGCCAAACATCCCTAATTCATCATTTAAAGATTATTGCGTTTGTTAAGTTTCCGACCCCTGCGTCGCAGCTTCAGCCGTACGTATTTCAACGAATAAAATTAAAATATTTAAATAACTCACTATACTATATGTATAACATCATTCAATTGAACGACAAGAATTTGTCGGAACTACAAGCTATTGCCCAGGAATTGGGTATCAAAAAAACAGACTCACTTAAGAAAGAAGAACTTGTCTACAAAATCCTCGACGAACAAGCCATAGCCGGAGCTACTAAAAAGGTAGCTGCCGACAAACTGAAAGAGGAACGCAAAGAAGATAAGAAAAAACGCTCTCGGGTGACAGTAAAGAAGGAAAACGCCGACAAGGTTTTCTCTTCTACCAAGAATGGAGAACTAACTAAAACAGATGCCAAAACACCTGCAGCCAAAACACAGCCACAACCTAAAACAACAGAACCGACCCCAGAAACAGCTAAAGAGGCAAACGCCGAAACAAACGCCACTCCGGCCGAATCTGTCAAAGTGACACCTTATGCCACTCCGAAAAAGAAACCGGGACGTCCCCGTAAAAATCAGGTAGAAACAGAAGCTAAACCCGCAGAAGAAACTACCGAAAAACCGGAAACAGTACCATCGGCACAAGAAGAAAAGCCCGCTGCCCAACCGGAAGCAGAAAAACGTCCCATCAGCAAACCGATTCTCAAACCCAAACCGGCCGTTGTAGACGAAGAAAGCTCGATCCTCTCGGATATAGATGCAGACGATGATTTTATCCCCATCGAAGACCTGCCTTCGGAAAAAGTAGAATTGCCAACCGAACTGTTCGGCAAATTTGAATCGACCAAAGCCGAAGCAGCAACAGCCCCCGAACCTGTGGCACAACCCCAACGCCCGCGTGTGATTCGCCCACGCGACAACAATAACAACAACAATAATAATAACCAACGCAACAATAACCAGCGTCAGCCTGTACAACAGCGTCCCATGCCGCAACAAAATGCCGCCGAAGCCGCACCCGTTCAGGAACGCCGCGTGATTGAACGTGAGAAACCTTATGAATTTGATGATATCCTCACCGGAACCGGTGTATTGGAAATCATGCAGGATGGTTACGGATTCCTCCGTTCGTCAGATTATAACTACCTCTCTTCACCGGACGATATCTACGTTTCGCAATCCCAGATCAAACTATTCGGTCTGAAGACCGGTGACGTAGTAGAAGGTGTAATCCGTCCGCCCAAAGAAGGCGAAAAATACTTCCCGCTGGTAAAGGTTTCTAAAATCAACGGACGTGATGCCGCTTTCGTACGTGACCGTGTACCGTTCGACCATCTCACTCCGCTGTTCCCGGACGAAAAGTTCAAGCTTTGCAAGGGAGGCTACTCCGACTCGATGTCGGCACGTGTAGTCGACCTCTTTTCACCAATCGGTAAAGGACAGCGTGCCTTGATCGTGGCTCAGCCCAAGACCGGTAAAACCATCCTGATGAAAGAAATCGCCAATGCCATCGCTGCCAACCATCCGGAAGTATATATGATCATGTTGTTGATTGACGAACGTCCGGAAGAAGTAACCGACATGGCCCGCAGTGTCAATGCGGAAGTGATTGCTTCTACATTCGACGAACCTGCCGAACGCCATGTGAAAATTGCTGGCATCGTACTCGAAAAAGCTAAAAGATTGGTAGAGTGCGGACACGATGTAGTGATCTTCCTCGACTCTATCACCCGTCTGGCGCGCGCATACAATACTGTATCTCCGGCATCAGGAAAGGTACTCTCGGGTGGTGTGGATGCCAATGCACTACACAAACCGAAACGTTTCTTCGGAGCAGCCCGTAACATAGAGAACGGAGGTTCGCTCACCATTATCGCTACTGCCCTGATCGACACCGGTTCGAAGATGGACGAAGTAATCTTTGAAGAGTTCAAGGGTACAGGTAACATGGAGTTGCAGCTCGACCGCAACCTAAGTAACAAACGTATCTTCCCTGCTGTCAACATTGTGGCATCGAGCACCCGCCGCGACGACTTGCTGCTCGACAAGCAAACACTGGACCGCATGTGGATTCTACGCAAGTATCTGTCGGATATGAATCCTATCGAAGCAATGGATTTCGTAAAAGACCGATTGGAAAAAACCAAAGACAATGACGAGTTCCTGATGAGCATGAACAGCTAAAGAGTTCCTTTTGTGAACAAAATATAGTAAAAAGAGTGAGATTCTGTTTGAATCTCACTCTTTTTATTTAGCTTTGCACTACATGCATCATAAACAAGCATAAAACAAACATCGGGAAAACAACATTTACTGTGGGAAAGTCTTTCAATATAGCGCTTATAGTAATAGCAGTAACCTTATACTCTGTCACTACATATGCTGCCGATAACAAAGCAACAAGGCACGTGTCAGCGCTGCTGGACCTGATCGACAACAGCCTCAACTATAGTAAAGAAGCTCCCAACGACAGTATTATCCAATGGGGCAACGAATTGGCTCCTCTCCTGAAAAAGCAGAAAGAATATAAAACTCTATTTCAGTTGAAACAACTGATTGTGACAGCTTATGCCTCACGAGGAGACATGAATATGGCCATCGACCATGCCCGCCGGATGTATAAGGAAGCCAAAGAATTGAATTCCCCCATCGGTATAGCTCTTTCCAGCCGTGCCATTGGGGATGCCTACTTGAATGCCAATATGCAGGAACCCGCCATCGAATCTTATAAAGAAGCTCTGGAGTTGCTTGACAAAATACCGGGTAGCGAAATCCTCGAACAAGAGATTCTTCCGAAATTCATCCTGACCCTGATTCAGACCTCGCACATGGACGAGGTACGCATCTATCTGCAAAAGTTTGAAAACCTGTATGCCGATAACCCTAATCCTACATTCCACTTTTTCATATGTGCGTGCAATGCCTACTATAACATCGAGTCCGGTGATCCCGAAAAGGGAAAAGCCGAACTGGACAAAGCCAGGAAAATCCACGAACAACTGAATTATCTCTACCTGCGTAGTATCTACAACTATATATTGGCCCAGTACTATCAAGCTGTCGGGAAGTATGAACTGGCCCTGCAACAATACGAATGCCTGACAAAGGTCCCTAAAGCACCTGCCCCCAACAAACACATCGGTTTGCAGCTTGAGTGTGCCCAACTGCTGACTCAAATGGGACGAACGGAAGAAGCCTATCGTATCTATCAAAAGGCCAACCGGCAAAAAGACTCTTTGAACGCTCTGAGCTATGCCCGGCAAATCAATGACCTACGGGGAATGTATCAGATAGACCGGATGGAAATCCGGAACCAAATTCAACGAAACCAAATCATCTTGTGGATCATCATAGCTTCCATCTTTATATTGATGCTTGTTTTGCTGTTGATTGTCCGCATCCGGCAGGAGTCCAACCGGCTTCTCCGCTCCAAAGAAGAATTGGAAATAGCCCGTAAGTATGCCGAGAACTCAATACGTACCAAAAGTCTGTTCCTGTCGAACATGAGTCACGAAATACGGACACCACTGAATGCACTTTCCGGATTCTCATCCATCCTGACCGACGAATCCATCGACAATGACACACGGTATCAATGCAATGACATCATCCAGCAAAACTCCGAACTGCTGCTAAAGCTGATCAATGATGTAATAGACCTGTCAAATCTCGATCCCGGCAAGCTGACTTTCAATTTTAAAGAATGTGACGCCGTCAATATATGCCGTAACGTAATCAACACCGTAGAGAAGGTGAAGCAGACACAAGCCGGAGTCAGTTTTGTCACTTCACTGGATAAACTGACTTTGCGTACAGACGAGGCACGCCTGCAACAGGTATTGATCAACCTGCTGATCAATGCCACCAAGTTCACTACCGAAGGAAGCATCACCCTGACATTAGAAAAAGAATCAGAAACCATAGCTCTGTTCACTGTGACAGATACCGGATGTGGTATCCTCCGTGAAAAACAGGACCAGATATTCAATCGTTTTGAGAAACTGAACGAAGGTGCACAGGGAACAGGTCTGGGACTCTCGATCTGTCAACTTATCATCGAGCAAATCGGAGGGAGAATATGGATTGACCCGGACTACACCGAAGGTGCGCGATTCCGGTTTACACACCCCGTCCGGCCCGCAAAGGAAAAGGAGGCAGAAAGATGAAGCGACTGATACTTATCATCATAGTATGTTGCCGGGCCTTAGGATGGTGTCATGCAAATACACAAACGGAAACGGACAGCCTGTATCGGGTGGCACAGTCACTTCCGCATGACTCGACTCGTCTGGAAATGTTCAAGAGACTGGCACAAATAGAGCAGCTGACTCCCAGGTGTATCACCTTCTCGGGTCTGTTGCGCGAGGAAGCCACCTTGCAGAAGAATGACAGATACAACGCCATAGCCGCCTATCTGCACACAGTGTACTACTATAACCAAAACAACCGGGACAGCGTAAAAAAATGGCTTGACACAATGGAGCCTTATGCCCGCAAATCGCAAACCTGGGATCTCTATTTCGATGCGCTCCGCTTTCAGATAGACCTATGCACCTACGAAGAGCAGTATGAACTTGCCATCAACGAAGCGAACCTGATGTACGAAAGAGCCCAAAAAGTGAACTGCGCCCGCGGACTGATCGGAGCAAAACAATGCTTGGGCAACGTCTATATCAGTACAGAGAGATGGGACGAAGGAATGAAAGCATTGGAAGCTGCCTATCAGCTCTCTTCACAAACAGATAATGCGGTAGTACGAATCTCGATTCTCTGTCAACTGATTTCCATAACCAAGGATCAGAAAAACAACCAATTACTCTCCGAATACCTTGCGAAGCTAAAAGAAACACTGCATCACCATACCTCCACGAACCCGATGCTCAAAGAGGCATTTTATGATGTTTACCTGTTCTGCGAAGTATATTACACCTATTACTATCTATATGCAGGCCAGCCGGAACAAGCACATAAAAATCTGGTTAACGCAGGCAAATTTCTCAATGGCAACACCTTCTTTCTCTACAGGGTGCTCTATTACGATGCCTATGCAGCATACTTCCGGGCTTGCAAAGCGTATGACCGGGCACTTGCCAAGATAGACTCCACCATCATACTGCTGCAAGAGGACTTCAACAGCAATTACATCCACCAAAAATTGACAAAAGCCGACCTCCTGGCAGAAGCCGGACGAAGTGCAGAAGCCATTCCCCTGTACATCGAAACGCTCCATCTTAAAGACTCTATCGAAACGACCGTTCTCGACAAACAGATGCAACAGATAAAAGCTAAATACAACATCGACAAAGTGGCATTGGAAGAGGAACGGCTGAAAAGCTACATCCAACTCGGCACCTTAATAGTGGTGGTCATTGTCCTGATAATTCTGGTTGCTTTCATGCTCCGCATTTCACACGTACGCAAGGCTTTGGAACAATCGGAAAAAGAAACACGGGAAACAACCCGCATGGCGGAAGAAGCCAACGAAATGAAAAATCGCTTTTTGTCGAACATAAGCTATCACATCCGCATCCCGCTGAACGGTGTAGTGGGTTTCTCGCAACTGATAGCCTCTGAGCCCAACATGCCTGATGAGCTCCGTAAAGAATACTCTTCCATCATTCAGAAGAACTCCGAAGAATTGATGCGCCTGGTTAATGATGTACTCGATTTATCACGGCTCGAAGCCGGTATGATGAAGTTCAACATTCAGGAGTACGGACTGGCGGAACTCTGCAATGAAGCTACCTATATGGCACGCATGCATAGTGAAGGGCGTACCGTCATCCGGTTGGAAAACGAAATTGAAACAGACCTGAACATCCGGGTAGACACCGTCCGTTTCACACAGGCGTTGATGAGTGCACTGACGTATCCGCAGAAGTACAAAGAAAAACGGGAAATCGACTTTAAGGTGACTCTCGACACGGAGAAGCACTTCATCAACTTCCGCATCACCAACTCTCCGCTGGCTGACGAAAGATTTACTTCGCAAGAGGTATGCATCCGTCACGAAATCAACCGCCTGCTATTTGAGTATTTCGGAGGAAGCTACAAAGTACAGACAAATCCGGACGGAAAGCCGGCCATCCTCTTCACGTTTCCCTCAGGAAGAAATTGACTTCTTCCCCTATCCGCTCGTCTACTTCTACAGAAAGTTGTATCTTTGCAACCTGCAAACTTAAACCCTTCTTTATGTATACCAACAAACAGATCTGGAGTGTCAGTTACCCGATTCTCCTGAGCTTGCTTGCGCAAAATGTCATCAACGTCACCGACACTGCCTTTCTGGGACGTGTCAGTGAGATAGCCCTCGGTGCTTCTGCCATGGGTGGGCTTTTCTATATTTGTATTTTCACCATTGCCTTCGGATTCAGCACCGGTTCCCAGATCGTCATTGCCCGCCGCAACGGTGAAGCACGTTACGGCGATGTAGGTCCGGTCATGATTCAGGGAGTCTTGTTCCTGTTGGTCATGGCTCTCCTGCTCTTCGGATTCACCAAAGCGTTCGGCGGAAACATCATGCGCCTGCTGGTCTCTTCCGAAAGCATTTATGATGCCACGATGGAGTTTCTCGACTGGCGCATCTTCGGTTTTTTCTTCTCATTTGTCAACGTGATGTTCCGGGCACTCTACATCGGAATCACCCGCACCAAGGTGCTCACCATCAATGCAGTGGTTATGGCGCTGACCAATGTGGTGCTGGACTATGCCCTGATATTCGGACACTTCGGGCTTCCGGAAATGGGCATCAAAGGAGCAGCCATTGCTTCCGTAATCGCCGAAGCGGCTTCTCTGCTCTTTTTCCTGATTTATACGTACATCACCGTCGACCTGAAAAAGTATGGCCTCAACCGCTTGCGGTCGTTCGACCCGGTTTTGTTGATGCGCATTCTCAGTATATCGTGCTTCACCATGCTTCAGTATTTCCTGTCGATGGCCACCTGGTTTGTTTTCTTTGTGGCAGTGGAGAGGTTGGGACAGCGCGAACTCGCTATTGCCAACATCGTGAGAAGCATCTACATCGTTATGCTGATTCCGGTAAATGCACTGGCCACCACAACCAACAGCCTGGTGAGCAACGCCATCGGCGCGGGAGGCATCAACTACGTGATGCCGTTGATAAACAAAATCGGGCGCTTCTCTTTCCTGATCATGCTGGGGCTGGTCATCATAACCGCCCTGTTCCCACAAGCATTGCTCTCGGTATACACCAACGAAACGGCATTGATCAATGAATCGGTATCATCGGTATATGTCATCTGCGTGGCCATGCTGATTGCCTCTGTTGCTAACATCGTCTTCAACGGAATATCGGGTACAGGCAATACTCAAGCAGCCCTGATGCTCGAAGCCATCACGATTGCAATCTACGGATCGTACATCATTTTCATCGGAATGTGGGTGAAAGCTCCCATCGAATGGTGCTTTACGATTGAGATTCTGTACTATACACTGTTGCTCGCCACAAGCTATATTTATTTCAAAAAAGCAAAATGGCAGAACAAAAAGATATAAAGTACGAGAGATTTTTGTACATTTGCGGCTGATTTCACCGCAGATTGCACAGATTAGCACAGATATTCTCTATGTCAGATATAAAATCCGTGTCGATCCGTACAATTTGCGGCGGGCTTTACACATCATTAGTAATTCATAATTCAAAGATATGTTCGACAATTTAAGCGAAAGACTCGAAAGGTCGTTTAAGATTCTGAAAGGTGAAGGCAAAATCACCGAGATCAACGTAGCAGAAACCCTGAAAGACGTGCGCAAGGCACTGCTCGATGCCGACGTTAACTATAAAGTAGCCAAAGGATTCACTGATACGGTGAAGGAAAAGGCACTGGGACAGAACGTGCTCACAGCCGTAAAACCGAGCCAGTTGATGGTGAAGATTGTTCATGACGAACTGACCCAGCTGATGGGTGGAGAAACTGTCGAAATCGACACCAAAGGTCAGCCGGCAGTCATCCTGATGTCCGGTTTGCAAGGTTCGGGTAAGACCACTTTCTCGGGTAAGCTGGCCCGCATGCTGAAAACCAAGAAGAACAAACGCCCGTTGCTCGTTGCATGTGACGTTTACCGTCCGGCAGCTATCGAGCAGCTTCGTGTATTGGCCGAACAGATTGACGTACCGATGTACTCGGAGATCGACAGCAAAGATCCGGTTTCCATCGCCCAGAATGCCATCAAAGAAGCACGTGCCAAGGGATACGATCTGGTAATTGTCGATACGGCCGGACGTCTGGCAGTCGACGAACAGATGATGAATGAGATCGCTGCCATCAAAGAAGCCATCCAGCCCAACGAAATTCTGTTCGTGGTAGACTCTATGACCGGACAAGATGCGGTCAACACAGCCAAAGAGTTCAACGAACGCCTCGACTTTGACGGCGTAGTGCTGACCAAGCTCGACGGTGATACCCGCGGTGGTGCGGCCCTCTCTATCCGTTCGGTAGTGAACAAACCGATTAAATTCGTAGGTACAGGTGGAGAGTGTCAGCAGCTCATCCGATGGAAGGACATCCACACCGGTATTGATAATGCTGCGAATGAGCACATCATCGATATATTCCTGTGTCTGTGCTTCGCTTTGTGAGTCAATGAACTCATGATATGGGAAAATTTCTCCATGCTCGGAATGGGTGTTGGTATAGAAAACCGAGATGATTTTGTATTGTCCCTTATGGTAAACGCTATTAAATTCGACGACAGGATGCTGCTGGTAATATTCCAATTCTTTGTAGCCTTTGAGAATATTGAACATCTGACCATCGGTACGGATGTTATGTCCATAAATAATGGTGTTGGTGCTTGGCTTTTTCAAATCCACCGCTGTATCGACAAACGGAACAGCATGTTCGCTGTATTCCCCTTCAAAGTTCATGCGGTAATACTTGGTGTTATCTGTGGTTTGTACAACCGGATAATCCAGTCCGGTTCCATCGATGTTGATCCATCCGACGATATCCGGGTTAATCTCCCAAAGTCCCGCAAAATCTTTGTCATAATCCGAAG
>OGQY01001556.1_pt1 | contig 15369 bp, 30 predicted proteins | sample 1553361 | NCBI WGS metagenome assembly OGQY01 (sample SAMEA2579963, study PRJEB22360) | human gut metagenome | reverse complement strand
AGATGTTATCGTGTGAAGGGTCGAAATTATAACAATTATGGAGGAAGGGGAATAAAATTATGCGATGAATGGAATGGAAAAGATGGGTTTGAAAATTTTTGTAGATGGGCTTGTGAATCAGGCTATAAAGATGGATTGACGTTAGACCGAATGGATAATAATATGGGTTATTCTCCAAACAACTGTAGGTGGGTTGATAGATACACTCAAGGGAACAACAAAAGAAATAATAGATTCGTTAAAATCAACGGAGAAATCGGGACTGTAGCGAATATGGCAAGAAAATATAATGTAGGATATTGGAATTTAATAAGATACTCGAAAGGTGGAAAAAACGCAAAATATCCTGATCTTAAAATTGAGGTAGTGAGTAATGAAGAATTACAAGAATATCGCACGAATCAAATCAATAGACAAAAGCAATAAAAAAAGATTATTAAAAGTAAATCCAAACCTAGATGATGAAAATGGCATATATATATTATGGCGAACAGAAATTCACGGATACATCGGGCAAACGAAGCAAGGAATATTGACAAGGCTTTCCCAACATATGTCTGGGTATAAGCAGCATATTGATCTTTCACTTAAAAAGCATGGACTATATTCAGCAGACAATAAGGGAGGGTATAAAATTGATTTCATTCATTGCCCGATATCTGAATTGGACAACAAAGAAAAAGAGTATATCCGAAAGGCTATTGATTCTGGTTGGATTGTCAAGAACAAAACTGGAGGTGGACAAAACGAAGGAAAAGAAAAAATTGCTGAGTATAAACCGCCAAAGACATATATGCAAGGTGTACAGCAGGGCAAGAAATCCCTCGCCAGAGAACTGTCGCACATCATAGATACACACTTGCAAGTTTCACTAAAACCGGAGAAACAGGGTAACAAAGTATCAATCCGGGCTTTTGAAAAGTTTCAGAACTTGATTGACGAGAAAACGTACGAAAAGGAATCGTAAAAATGGATAATTTTAGACATCGAAAACATATGGAATGGAAGCAGAACCGCCGGGATATTTATTATTTTATTTTGAAATACTCAAAATCGCATAAAGGCACACCGCCGACAAGAATTATATCTGATGAGCTGGAAATTAGCATGACAGCCGTTCAGAGGCATCTGAGGCAGTTTGAGGACGATGGACTGATTGTATTTCACGGAACTGGTTCGCATAGGACATACGAACTGATAGGAGCAAATAAACATGAAACTGTATGATGTATATGACAGAATGAAGTATATTGGAGAAATGACCATTGATCAGATTTCAGAGCTGACGGGAAAAACAAGGAGCCAGGTATCAAGAGCGGTTTATTCAGCCTGCCTGCTCGATGAAAGATATGCGATTGTGTACGATGGGCGGGACACAATCTGCAAATCAAATAAAAACGATATGAGGATGCTGATGGAGTTTGATTCTCTGGCAGGCAAAATAAGGAGGGCTGTTGGATGGGAAAGTTAAAGATTAAAAAGCCCAAAATCCAAAAGAACTCAATCCCTGCGCCACTTAATATAACCAATTTTACAATGGAACAGATATCCAGACAGACCGGCGTAAGAATTGAATCTCTTAAAGCATATTTGAACGCCAGAGAACAGGAGATCAAAGAGCAGCTTATCAAAGAATCACAGGAAAAGCTGTGGAAAGCAGAAGATTATATTGCTGTGGCAAATATTTTAATTTCTGTTATTGCAATCAAGAAAGCATGGGGATTCAAGAAAGCAAACCAGAATTTCATTGATAAGATTACTGAAGCCGAAAGATATGTTGAGGAAATCGGCGTTGAGGCAGCATATAAGGAAATTAAGGAAGAAATGGGTTTGCAGATTGAATTTGATTCTTTTGATATTAACAAGGAATTTGGGCTTGGAGAAAGCGAGGTGATGCCAGATGCAGAAACAGTTAATAATTGATTGTTTCGCAGGCTGAGGCGGAAAACCAGAAAGAAAGAGAGATAACAACAGGAGGAACAAAGAATGAAGTTTCTGGACTTTTTCGCCGGAATAGGCGGATTTAGAAAAGGGATGGAAGCAGCGGGGCATGATTGTGTCGGATTTTGTGAATTTGATAAATGGGCGGTAGCAAGTTACACGTCCATGCACCTGATAACAGAAGAACAACGACAATATTTGTCAACGCTGACACTGAAACAAAGACAAAAGGAGATATTAAAAGATGAATACAGAAACGGTGAGTGGTATGCAAATGACATTAGAAGAGTGTATGCCGAAGATATTCCAAAAGCAGACTGCTGGTGCTTCGGATTCCCTTGTCAGGACATATCCGTTGCAGGAAAGCAAGCCGGATTTCAAGGAAACCGTTCAAGTCTGTTTTTCAGAGTTATGTACCTTATCGGAGAGCTCAAAGAAGAAGATAAACCCACTTACCTTTTCATTGAGAACGTTAAAAATCTGCTTAGTGTTAATGGAGGATGGGATTTCGCCAGATTGCTCATTGAAATGGAGCAGTGGGGGTATGATGCAGAATGGCAGGTGCTCAACTCCAAAGATTTCGGAGTGCCACAAAACAGGGAAAGATGCTTTATTGTCGGACATCTTAGAGGGAGAAGTACCTCAAAAGTATTTCCTATCGAAGGAACAGACGGAAAAAATAGTGTTCAAATAATCGCACATAAAAATGGATATAGAAGAAATACGGAAGTGCTTGGGTCTGATGGAACTACCGAGGCTCTTGATACTGGACAAGGTGGTGGAAGAGGACATCATGTAGCGTTGCCATGTTTCATAGATTTATGCTACCAGGGATCACAAATGACGGACACTGCAAGATGCTTAAAAGCAAGATACTACAAAGGCGTAGCGAACCACGCCGGACAGGATAGTGGAATTGCAATAAAAGTCATAGGAGAAGTTAATTCGTCACAAGACGGAAAAGTGCTTGGGATTGACGGAATAGCAAAATGCCATTCGGCAGGACACAACAACAATCCGAAGATTGCAATTCCTGTTCTTACACCGGATCGCGCAGAAAAACGTCAGAATGGACGGAGATTCAAAGAAGATGGCGAACCAATGTTTACGCTTACAAGTCAAGACAGAAATGGCGTAGCGATTGAACCTACTGGATTTAATTGTATGCCAGATGGAACATGTAGAACCTTGAAAAATCAATACCAGAAAAACAGCGGAGCGAATTTCACTTGCCAAACAGACAGAGGCGCCACGGCTGTTGCTGTTAAGCTCAAAAACATTATAACAAGTACGATGAGGAAAGTGGTTCCTAGAAATAGAGTTCCGATACTTAGAGGGCAATCACAGAAAAACAATTTAGATATTTGCGTAAAGGTAGCAGAAGCAACTAAGCAAGGATATTCAGAGTGCAGAGTCGGTATTGACACAGTGAATTTATCAGTTCCAGGAAGTAAAACCAGACGCGGAAGAGTCGGAAAAGAAGTTGCCAATACGCTAGATACAAGCTGCAATCAAGGAATATTTGTGAAAGTTTCCGATGAGTTAATTGTATATGCAGTCTGGTATGAAAAATATCAGTGCTACATAGCAATTCGGAAGCTGACACCGAAAGAATGTTTCAGGCTTCAAGGTTGGTCAGATGATTATTTTGAAAAAGCACAGTTCGTAAATTCTGACAGCCAGTTATACAAACAGGCAGGAAACGGAGTAACAGTGACAGTTATAGAAGCCATGGCAAGAAAAATGAACGTAAATCTAAATTGATAGTGCGTCAGCTACTTACATGGGGAAAGTGAGGATGGAATGAGAAGCTACATAATAAATTTTCCAAGAGGACTGGAAGTAGATATTTTCAACCTGCCAGAGGACTTCAAAGAACAGGTTGAGCAGGCATTCAAAGAGTATACATCTGGAACGGCAAAAGCGTATATGTACGTTGACAAGTTAGGATTTATTGACCGTTGCGTAGAATGTCTGAACGGGGATGAGGATTCAGACGATGTTGTAAATTCATTGGTTGAAGAAACAATGATTGCCGAATGGAGAAACAATGGCGAAATCATCAAGGAAGATGATATATACAACATTGATTTTATGGAAGATTGCTACAGAAAAGGCAAGGAAGACGCAAGGCTGAACTCTCATTTTGGAACTGACGATCATCACATTTACGATCAGATTCAGAAAGTTCTGGTGCAGGTAATTACAATTGTGATGAATTATGAGGATAAGGAGGACGCGAAATGTTAATCAGAAGTCAGGATAAAAGAATGATTGTAAATTTCGACAATATTTGCACAGTATCAGCCTTTCCTGAAAAGGATAGTGAGGATATCTATGTCGAAGATGGCACAGGCTCACTCATGGCCGGAAAATATTCTACCAAAGCAAAAGCCATGAAAGTACTGGATATGATTCAGGAAGCCTATGAAGAATATAAAATTACCTGCACTTTTTTGACAGGATTTACAGGACATCGAGCAATTGTAGAATCAAACGATATTCAAGTCAATGGTTTCAAAGAACTTGTAAAAAGTTTTAAAAAGAATATGGTCTTTCAGATGCCAGAGGATAGCGAGGTGGAAGTATGAGCGACGAAATGACATTTGCACAGAACGAAGACGGCACATTTAGTGCATACGATGATACCTATGACATTACAATACATTGTGAGGCAGAAGAGGAGCAGAAGAAAGTTATTGAGCGTTTAAGAGCCACCAACTGGGTTCCGGTTAGTGAGAGACTGCCGGATGTAAGCGGAACATATCAAGTAACTTGCATGGACGGAAGAATACATCGTTCAACCTACGCAAAATTTCAAAGCAAATTGAAACGATGGGAATTAACTGGTGCTAGGTCGTATTGGAAGGTCATAGCCTGGATGCCACTTCCAGAGCCATATAAGGAGGATAAATGGGAAGATGTAAATTAGTGTGTCCAGACGGTGAAATAGAGTGCTGTATCTGCTGTGAGAAACAAGGCGGTTGCGATAGCCGGTGCGACATGATGGATAGCTACGAATACGCAGAAGATTGCGAAGATTATGTTGAGGAGGATGAGCCATGATTACATTCTTATTAGGATTCACCCTTGGAACCATATTCGGAGTGGTTGGTCTTGCATGTGCAGCGATCATGTACGACAAGCACCACCCAGACGATTAGAAAGGAGAACAGTATGCTGACAAGGAACAAAAAACTGAAAGACTACGGTATTCCGGCAGAGGACATTGAAAAACTGAATACGATGCTGAAAGACTTCCCGGCAGAGTACGGATACCTGCTTTCCGGTGCTGCATTGTCAGCTTGCCCGAAAAACACGGTGATAGCGGATATGGTTATTGAGAATATCTTGCACCGGAAAAGTTACAGGAAAATCAGCAAAGAAAGATATATCCCGATGAATCCGAAGGACTTCTACGGATACAGACGCAAGACCGTTGCTATACTGTATGAGAGAATGCGGTTGTTGGGAGTGTGGGAGGATGAATAAATGAAATTAATTGATTTGATAGCAGCAATTGGCGGCGATCCCGAAAGCGACAATAAAATTCAGATATGCCATCCGGGTAGAAGCTGGGAAGATTACGATACATTCAATACCGGTTCAAAGCTGTTGAAACCATTTTATAACTTGAAAGTAAGCTGCCTTTCAGCGATAGAAACGGATGTGATTAGAGTTGACTTGGATTTCAATGAGAAAGAGGGTGAAGTAGATGAGCAGACTGATTGATGCAGACGATTTAATTGAATATATTAAAATCTGGGAAATTGGAAATAGTATTAGTTCCGACCAAAAAGAGCTTATTGATTGTGTTAACAAACAGTACACAGCTTTTGACATAGACAAGGTTGTGGAATCACTTATGAACAGATTTCGTGTTGTTTCAAATGATGAAGACCTAGAATGGAACAGAGCTATAGATTATGCAATCAAGATCGTGAAAGGTGGTGGAGTAAATGGCAATTAAGCCTATTTTATTTAATACCGAGATGGTGAGAGCAATTCTGGATGGACGCAAGACCTGTACCAGAAGGATTGTTAAAGATGGCATTCCGGATGATGCGATGTGGGGATATACAGCATTTACTCCTAAAGGATATATATCTTGCAGAGGGGTGTATGCCGATGGATACGGCGAAGGATTTTTCAAATTGCCGTATCAGCCGGGTGATATCCTGTATGTCCGGGAAACATGGGAGCACATTGAATGCCATTGCTGCGAAGGAGACGAACACGGAAATTGTTTCCAGGAACCACAAAAGAGTGTTTTATGCAAAAGTTATGGTTGCTATGTATATCGTGCAACAAATGAAATATCAGGAGATGCAAGGTGGCACCCGTCAATCCACATGCCGAAAGAAGCCGCACGTATCTGGTTAAAGGTTACGGATGTGAGGGTGGAGCGGTTGCAGAATATCACGGAAACACAGGCGCAAGCTGAAGGATGCGATAGTGGATTGCTTACGGGAGCGTGTACTGCAAGAGGACAATTTGAATATCTATGGAACAGCACTATTAAAAAATCAGACCTTGACCGCTACGGATGGAATGCTTCGCCGTGGGTTTGGGTTATCGAGTTTGAGAGGTGCGAGAAGCCGAAAGAGGTGTGATATGAGAGAAATTCTTTTCAAGGCAAAGCGGATTGATAATGACGAATGGGTTGAGGGATGTTATGTGACATCTGATGGTAAATCTTTTATTTATATGGATATAGTAGAACATTATTGTGTTATTGCACTTAGATGGTTCGAAATTGATCCAGAAACCCTCTGCCAGTTCACGGGAATTTGTGACAAGAATGGGAATAGGATATGGGAAAATGATATCCTGATGGCACACTTGGACGAATCCTACCCAGAGGATGTGACATATGAAACTGTTGAATGGGGCGTTGCAGGATGGGTAGGACACGAAGCTAATAGCATAGACAGACAGTATCTTGATGAGTTTGATACAAAATATTATGAGGTGGTTGGCAACACCTTTGACAACCCAGAATTATTACAGGAGGAACACAAATGAGCAGTGCAAGTACAATATTCGGAACAAAAGCGTATGTATGCGCAAGATACTTTCTTAGACCGGGCAAGTGCTTCAAATATATTGACCAGTGCGGCGAGGATGCCACAGAACGCGTCTATGAGGTCATGGCATTATATCCGTACCGCGTCCTGCTAAGAGATACTAGAAACGGGGTCAGGACTTGTCCGGGGTATAATACGTTGAGTCTGATGTTGAGAGGAAGTGAAGCGTATGAGTAAATTAGTATTACTAATAAACGAACCAAGAATATGCGCCGGCTGTCAGTTTTGTGAAAGTGAATACACCGGTGAAGGCATAAATAAAAAGTATGCCACATCGCATTGCAGGCTGAATGGGCGCGAAATCAAAGAGCTTAAAGAGAGACCAGGATGGTGTCTACTGCGCCTGTTGAATCCATTGCCAGAGAAGTTGGGTTGCTTTCACTTTGCAAGAATTGGAGAGTCACCAAGTTATGATATCGGTTGGAATGATTGCCTTGATGCGATTAAAGGAGGAACAAATGAACGAAAATAAAAAGTCAGTTGAATATCCATATATGAATGGATACTGTGAAAAGTGCGAGAATCATTATCTTTTGGACGGAGATGAATCAAGGTGTAATGTTATTACTCTTTTGGGGAGTTCTGCTATGTGCGCTCAAGTTACAAGCTGTGTGAAATATAAAGAACGCAAACAAGAAGGAGGAATCAAATGAGTAAATCAGTATTAGTGATTGATACACCAGGGAAATGCGATTCGTGCATGTATATTGGTACATTCCATTCTTTCTGCAAAATAAATTGCAAAGATATTAAGGACGTAAGTACTAAGCCAGATTGGTGTCCGCTTATGGACTTGCCAGAGAAAGACGATGGAGATTATCCATCCAATACATTTGATGCTGGCTTTGTAGAGGGCTGGAACCAGTGTATTGATGAAATTACAGGAGGCGAATGATGCATAGCAATGAATATAAACGAAACTGTGAAAAAGTGTAATGTTTGTGGCAAATGGGAAACCACAGCGTATGAACCGGATTATCCGATACTTAATGATAGCTGTTTTAGATATCCAAAAGAAATTTTTGTTTGCGAAGAATGTGCGAAAAAGCGCGAAGAAAAGAATATATTTTTGTGAGGTGAAGTAGATGGAGAGATTAACACTTGACGATATGATAAAAGCACTTAGATGTGTTGCCAGCCAGGATACAGAAGGCGATTGCTATGCAGACCACGAAAACTTCATGCATATGCAGGACGATGAACATAAACGCATTGTCTGTGGAACTGGCGAGGATTTAAGAGATCCTATCAGCGACAAGGAAGCGGTTGGATGCCCGTATTATCAAGATACTTATGAATGTTGTTTTGAAAATGGAGGATTGTATTGGTTGAAAGATGTTGCAGAGCTGCTAGAAGAACTGAAATCTTATAAAGACTTAGAAGAACAGGGTTTGCTTGTGAAATTGCCAGATGATTTATTTAAAAAAGTATATCGAATAACTTATGAATATACGGAATGTAGTAAATTTGGAGAAACAGTTATTGATTGTGAGAATTATAATTGTAACTGCGATTGTGATTCTGAAAAGAAATTTTATATCGTAGAAAACAATCTGCAATTTATGCTATTTTGCAATTATTATAATGAACTTGACAAAACCGTATTCCTCACCCGTGAAGAAGCTGTGAATAAGTTGGAGGAGATGAAGAATGACAAGGCCTGAGATTACGGCAGAATTATCAGCCATGATTGAAAAGAAAATCAATCCGAACAACGATCCTCGTATCTACTGGGCAAAAGAGGTGACGTTTGATTATTCTACAAACCATGCAGTTAGAGTGGACTATATGAAATTTGTTCCAGTGAACAATAGTGTTTCCGGGATAGAAAAAGGTGATTGCTATTGCTATGAAATCAAGTCATCTATTGAAGATTTCAAATCTGGCCATGGATTGAATTTCATTGGAGATTACAATTATTTGGTTATGCCAGGGGAATTAGCTGCAACAGTATCTTTGAAAATCCCGTATCATGTAGGAATATATGTCCCAGAAGGAAACGAACTTATATGTGCCAAGAAAGCCAAACGAGCCAACAGAACGAGACCTGTATCTGAAATACTTCTGATGATGTTTCGGTCTGCAAACAGAGATTACAGGAAAACGGTAAAGAAACTGGAGGAGATGAAGAATGGCTGAATATGTCAAAAAATCAGATGTAATAAAAATCATGGAGGATAATTCTTACATTATGGAAGTGTTTGGTGTTAAAAAGAAAATGATTGATGGGTTTGCGATGTGTTGCGATTTTGCAGACTTAAAAATTGTTGAGATTGATGATGAAGAGGAGAACTAACATGCAGCAGAGAAGAAATTGGATGTGATGAAAAATGAATAAAAATGTTGCGCTAGCCAAGATGGAATATGTAGAAACTATATCTTATTCGGTACTAAATGCGATGGATATAAAGAAAAATGCACACTGAGGCCATGTTATAAAAACCTCGAAAAGATGGCAAAAGGTTATCAACATAATTTGAGAAAAATGTTTGGAGTGGAGGATTAATATGAAACCAGAAGAAGCATTAAAAGAATTAAGCTATGATAGCACGGCTTATGGTGGTAAATGTACGCATGAAGTTAGAATGGTTGCAGTTAAGGCATTAAAAAAGCAGATTCCAATGAAAGTTTTGTACGAAGATGTTGGATATGACTTTCATCGTGATGTAAACCTGTACGCCTGCATATGCCCGTCATGCGGACTGCATATTATTGAGTTTTCGGATATTGATGTAGATTCTGGGTGTAACAGCGATAGTCCAGAAGATATGTTTCGTTCTAGCATGGTGCATCATGCGTATGTTGGCATGAATAATTATTGTAACAGGTGTGGACAGAAATTAGATTGGAGTGAGGAAAAATGATAGAAATAATATACAAACTGATAATATGCCACTTGATCGGAGATTATGTTCTTCAAAACGATTTTATCGCAAAAACTAAAGGAGAAAACTGGTATCACTTACTGGTTCATTGCCTTCTTTATTCAGTTCCTTTTTACATAGTGTTCGGGTGCTCATGGAAACTTGCTTTTGTAATGGCTATGCATATAGTAATTGACCCTTTAAAGGCACGATACAACAAGATAAGTTACATGGCAGACCAAATTATACATTATGTGACACTTTTAGTTTATTTATTCTAAAAAAGGCAGGAATTATGGCAGATAAAACATGCAAAACTTGTATTGAAAACGACAACGGACTGTGTGACCGCAAAGGTATCCTGATAGAGGAAGATGATACCTGTGAAAATCACACAAAAAATTGGATGGACTCTTAATGGAGAAATTCATCCGAAAATCAATGCGGTAAGGGTGGAAATGTCCTTACCAGACGGGAAGGTGGCTAAATGACAAAGGTGAGTTGGATTCGATTAGAAATTGATATGTTTGACAACAAAAAAATCCGGCATATCAGAAAACTTCCAGAGGGGAACAACATCGTTCTGATCTGGATGATGCTCCTGACGATGGCAGGGCGTTGTAATTCAAACGGGATTATTTTTCTGATAGAGAATATTCCATATACAAATAAAATGCTAGCTGACGAGCTGGACTTTGATGAAAGTGTGATTGAACTTGCGCTTACAATTCTTGAAAAGTTCGGCATGATAACCAGAGATGGAACATTACTTTCAATTCCCGGATGGGAAGAACATCAGAACATTGACGGGCTTGAAAAAATCAGAGAGCAGACCAGAAAACGGGTCGCAGAGCATAGAAAACGCCAGAAAGAATTATCAGAGGAAGAACGTATGCCGGAGATTCCAGAGCAGATTTCTTGCGAAAAAGATTTAGTCAAGCCCGGTGACGTGCAGAAAGTGGTTGATGAATGGAATAAGCTTCAGCAGTTCGGCATTCAACCAATCGCAAGAATGACATCAAGGCGAACTCAAATGTTGAAAGCGAGAATCCGAGAATACGGTATGAACAAGGTAATGGAAGCACTGAAAAATGTACAAAGCAGTGACTTCCTTATGGGAAAGAAAACTGATTTTATGATAAATTTTGAATGGTTTGTGAAACCAAACAACTTCTTAAAGATACTCGAAAACAAATACCACAACAGGGAGGATATGCGAAATGGAACTGGCGCAGCTCAAAGAAATGTCGAACCACTCGTCCCGCTTGGAGAATGGGACGGAGGAGAATCAGACACCCCGTTCGCTTGAATGCCCTGAATGCGGGGACAGCGGGTGGAGATGGGTAAGAGATGCAAGTGGTATTCCCTATTGCGAGGAATGCCATTGCGGAATCAGAAAAAGAATAATTCTTGAAAATCAATTGAAATTTGCAGAGCTTCCAAACGTGTTTAAAGGCTCAAATTTCAACGATTTGAAGTCAAGTGTATATTTGAACGCTGAGAGTCGAAAAGTATTTTCTCAGGCGGCTCAGGCGGTAAATTACTGGTTTAAAAGCCTTCCTGATATGCAGAAGAAAGGAATAGGTTTGTATCTTTTCTCAAATGCAAAAGGTTCTGGCAAAACCAAAACAGTATGCAGCTTGGCGAATGAAATCATGAAGAAATACCAAAAGCCAGTCAAGTTCACCACATCCCTAAGAATCCTCGATGAGATCAAGAATACATGGGGAGACAAAGGGAATACGGAAGGAAAGTTGATAGAGGATTTGTCCAGAACAGAAATCCTTATCATTGATGACTTCGGCGCTGATTCTGGTAAGGAGTGGATTAACGAAAGATTCTATAGCATTATCAACGGGCGGTATGTTGATAGGAAAATCACTATATTTACAAGCAACTGTCAGATTTCAGAACTGAAATATGACGAGAGGATCACAAACAGGATTCTGGAACGGTCACTTGAAATCCCGTTTCCGGAGGAATCCGTCCGGGCACATATGGCAAAGCATATCAGAATGGAAATGGTACAGGGGATGCGAAAATGAGAACAATAAGCGAAATGTACAGGCGTTCCGGCGGAACTGCATATCAGCACAATTGTTCTGAGTGCAGATTTTATAGAGATGGAAAGAGAGAAAAATGTCTGATGTACGGCGGTGATCGGGACTGGCATGGAAATTTCATTGCTTGTAAATTCTTCAATCTTGAAGATGATATGCCGGAAGGACAGATGAATATTTTTGATTATGTGTGAAAGAAAGGAGGAACGAGGAACCGCTGGCCAGCGAAAGGATATCCCGGTTCCTCCTTATTTTTTATGAATAATGACGACTTGAAATATGCAATTGAGAATGGTATCATCAATTTGTCTCACATACAAGAGCAAATTGAAATGAATAAAAGGGAAGAAATTTTAAAAGAATACAGGGACAGCATATGGAAGGCATCTGACGGATATTGGAAAATCCGTATGACTTATGACGAAACCGGACAGAGAAAGATGTTTAAACGAAAGTCCAAGAAAGACTTAGAAGACCTAATTGTAAAGACTCACCGGGAAAAGATTGAGAATCCAAAGATCAAAACCATATTTGAGGAATGGGCGCAGCGCAAATTTGACTTGAAAAAAATATCTGTGCAGACTTACCAAAGATATCATCAGGATTTTGTTCGTTTTTTTGGGACACTTGGTGAGCAGAAGATCAGGAACCTTGAACCGGGCGATATCAGCAATTTCTTGGAAGAACAGATCAGCAAACACAATCTGACCGCTAAAGCCTTTTGTAACCTCAAAACAATTACCAGAGGTACCCTGAAGTGGGCGAAGCGTAACAAACTGATTGACTGGAATGTGCAGGAATTATTCTATGACTTGGATGTCACAGATAAATCTTTCAAAAAAATCATCAAAGAAGACTCTAAGGAAGTTTTTAATGATGCAGAGATGAGAAGAATCATAGAATATCTGAAAGAAAACCAGGATATGGTAAATCTTGGAATATTGCTTATGTTTGTAACCGGCCTGAGAGTTGGTGAGTTAAGCGCTTTGAAGTGGGAGGACTGGGATTCAAACACCGGAATAGTCAGAATCCGAAGAACCGAAGTCAGACATTATGAAAACCACAAAGGAATTTTCGAAGTCAAAGATTTTCCAAAGACGGAAGCTGGAATAAGAAATGTAGTAATTCCACAGGGGTGTGCATGGATTATTCAAAAGCTCAGGAATATGTCCGTATTTTGCGAATATATATTCTTTACGGACGGGCACAGGATAAACACCTACTCATTCAGAAACCGGCTCCGGACAGTATGCAAGAACACTGGATGCATCCAAAAATCACCGCACAAAATACGAAAAACCTATTGTACAATCCTCTTAGACCACAGCGTAGATAACCAGATGGTAATATCACAAATGGGTCACGCCAACATCTCATGCTCAGAAACTTATTATCACCGAGACCGAAAGAATCTTCAAAAAAAGCAAAAAATCATGGACAGCATAGATGAGTTTATGGTAGTATCGAGATAGCTTTTGGTCATTTTTTTAAAGAGGGAACAGCTAGGGAACAAAAAGGAACACCCTGGAAAAGTTGGAAATGTTGATTTTATGGGAAAGATAGCAGTTTAAAGATACGTTCGATTCCCGTACTGGCTGCTAACGAAAACCTTGAAAAATCAAGGTTTTTTGTGCTTTTTAGGGGTATGTAAAATAGCCGAGGGAACAGGCTAGGGAACAGAACAAACATTCGAATTAAAACCATAGGAGGAAAGCTTGTGTGTGAGACACAGGTAAAACCATCGTAGACGGCAGAAATGCGGTCTTTTTTTGTTGCCTAAATTATGTTAATATGGTTGTATGGAGGTGGGCGTTATGACGCAGATACATACCGCATATGATGTGATGAAAGAATATCTGATAACCGGTGCAGAACTTGACGGTCAGTTTCAGATACCAATGCTCCCAAAAGTGGATTTCTCACCGGGCAAGTCGATTGACTTTGCGTCTTCAAAATCCAGATCACTAAAAGGCCATAAGGACCTGACGGTGAATTTCTACATTGACGACAAAAGTTTTCTGCAGGTATGGAATCAGCCGGACCAGTACATTGAGCACTTAAAATGTTTCAATTCAGTTTGCAGCCCAGATTTCACAATTGCTTCCGGGATGCCAAGTGCGTTGAACATCTACAACCTGTACAGAAACCATGCCTTAGGATATTATTGGGCGGTTATGGGCGTTAAAATTATCCCGTCCGTAAATATTATTAGTCCCAAGGAAATGCCCTGGATATTCGACGGAACGCCACATAGGAGCACTGTATCATGTTGCACTAATGGCAGAGTGCGGTCAAAGTCTGCCAGGATAGAGTTTTGTGAGAACTTTAAAGAAATGTTGGATGTAATAGAACCGACAAAGGTTGTGATCGTAGGTATCGTACCGGATGAGCTTAATGTGGATGTGCCAATTATAAACCTCAATTCACGGAGTCAGAACATGAAGGAGATGTTCAGAAAGGAGTAGGCATGGGAACTATTAGCAGAGAATCAGCAAAACGCAGGAGTAAGGAAACGAGCCGGCAGAAAAGACGTAGGAATAAGATTTCTGATATCACGAGAAGAAAGAATACGACTGGAAAAGACGAATTGAATGTGATGAAATAAAAATTTACATCACGCCAAGGTACGTTATAGGAATTTATATACAAAATGCACAAAATAAAAAAGTCGCAGGTCTGAATTAGTTTCAGATTTCTGCGATTTTTTTCAGATTTTCCCAGTTCAAACCGTCCCGGTTTTGATGCTGCCTCTAATTTGTCGTACATTTCCTTGGTGTTATCTGCCCCGTCCCGGGACCATCCCGGAAACCTCCAGCCGATCAGGAACAGACCGCCACCGGGAAGCCTATGAAGCCCCGCCGCCCGGCATGATCTGGCAAAACCAGAGTCAAACAGCACAGCTCGCCGGGGATAACCCGGGAACGGACCGGGAACAGCTGCGGAAGTACCGAACCAGCACCAGACACCACCAGAATTAAAACCAATTCTGATATAACGTTTTAAAATACGTTTAAAAGCGTTTTTATGCAATCGTGGTAAAATATACGAAAAACGAATAAAACACGCTTAAAAAGCCAAATACGGCGTTATATAATCATTTAAGGCACAACCGCCCAAGTGAAAATGCCTAAAAGCGTACAGAAATAAGACCGCCGGAGCGATCACAAGCAAAGCCCACCTAGCTTCGCACGATCTGGAAAAGAAAGACCGAACCGGGTGAAGCGTCCGCGCAACTATACAGGGTAATAATAACCCCGTTGCGCTCTGTCGTCAATCCCTGTTAGCAACTCGATATTTGAATATTTAAGACGTTCTTATATACTTATGATAAAATATACCAGAATCACGCTGAAAGCCGTTAAAATGTCAAATAGAAGCCAATACAACTATATATAATTGTCAATGCACATCACACCG
>OGQY01001554.1_pt1 | contig 15381 bp, 10 predicted proteins | sample 1553361 | NCBI WGS metagenome assembly OGQY01 (sample SAMEA2579963, study PRJEB22360) | human gut metagenome | reverse complement strand
GAGTTGATGATGTGCGTTGGGGGTGGTGGGGCGCAGGACCCGCCGCAATCGTGAAACGGGGCGGAGGGCATACTATCTTTCCGCCGAATATCTCACCGGGCGAATGATTTTCAACAATCTGTTCGTGTTGAATCTTTTGCCGGAAGTATCCCGTCTGCTTGCTCTGCGCGGAGTCGATATCAACATTATGGAATCCATCGAGGACTGCGCTCTCGGCAACGGAGGGTTGGGCAGGCTTGCGGCATGTTTTCTTGACAGCGCGGCAACTCACGACCTTCCGCTTGACGGATACGGCATCCGCTACAAATTCGGTTTGTTTAAGCAGAGTTTTTTGAACGGCTTTCAGGTTGAACGTGCTGACGATTGGCAAAAGCAGGGAGATCCGTGGAGCCGCAGACGCGACGATAAAACCATTGTTGTTGAATTCGCGGACAGGCGCGTTCTCGCCGTGCCCTATGACATGCCTGTAATCGGTTTCAACACTTCAACAATCGGCACTCTCCGCCTGTTTCAGAGCGAAGCGGAGGAGGAATTTGATTTTGCCGCGTTCAATTCGCAGGAATACGCGCTTTCCGTGCGCGAAAAGAATGCCGTTGAGGACATTACGCGTGTGCTTTATCCCAACGACAGCACATACGAGGGTAAACGCCTGCGCCTGAAGCAGCAGTATTTCCTTTCCGCCGCATCGCTCGGCGACATTCTCCGCCGTCACAAGCGTGTTTTCGGCACGGTTGATAATTTTGCGGAGATGAACGCAATACAGCTTAATGACACGCATCCGACGGTCAGCATTCCGGAGCTTGTCCGTCTGCTTATGAACGAGGGCAAAAGTTTTGACGACGCACTGGACATTGCGCGGCGCACATTCAGCTACACAAACCACACGCTCATGAGCGAGGCTCTCGAAACGTGGGATTGTGAGCTCTTCCGCAGCGTTATTCCGAATATTCTCGATATCATCTTCCGCATTAACGATGCGCTGCACCGCGAACTGACGTCCCGCGGGCTGCCGCAGGAAAAGATAAACTCAATGTACATCGTTGCCGACGGACGGATTCATATGGCAAGGCTTGCAACCTTTGTTTCCTCATACGTCAACGGCGTTGCGCAGATCCATTCCGGATTGCTGCGCACCGAAGTGCTTAAGGATTGGTACGATGTTTATCCCGAACGCTTCCAAAACAAAACAAACGGCGTGACCCAGCGCCGCTTCCTCGGGCTTTGCAATCCCGCACTTTCCACACTTATCGGGAGCCGCATCGGCTACGGCTTTATGACCGACCTGTACGAGCTTAAAAAGCTTGAACCCCTGATCGACGATGAACTGATTCGGGGTTTCATTGCCGTCAAACGCGAGGCAAAACGCAAGCTCTCCGATATCATTCTTCAAAAGGAGGGTGTTGAAATTCCTCCGGAGTTCGTTTTTGATATTCAGGTGAAGCGCATGCATGAATACAAACGGCAGCTTATGAACGCACTGAGCATTGTGCATATCTATCGCGAGCTTAAGGAAGGACGGCTTTCCGACATGCCCCCCGCCGCATTCATTTTCGGTGCAAAGGCAGCTCCGGGTTACATAATGGCGAAGAACATCATTAAATACATCAACGAGCTTGCGCGCTGCATCAACAGCGACCCGGCCGTTCGCGATAAGATGAGGGTTGTGTTCGTTTCAAATTACAATTGTTCCTATGCCGAGCATATCATTCCCGCAGCAGATATTTCGGAGCAGATCTCTGCTGCCGGAACCGAGGCAAGCGGCACGGGCAACATGAAGTTCATGATAAACGGTGCCGTAACTCTCGGAACATATGACGGCGCAAATATCGAAATCGTCGAGTGCGCCGGCGAGGAAAACAACTATATCTTCGGTGCAAGAGTCGAGGAGCTGACCCGCCTCCGCCCGCATTACAACCCCCGCACCGTTTACGAAAGCAGCTCCGTCGTACGCCGCGCGGTTGATTCCCTTGTTGACGACAGCATTCTGAATGCCGTTTACACACTGCCGCAGGATTCGGGAGCAAAAGAAGAAGCGCGCCGCGTATTTACGGAAGTTTACAACTCCCTTTTGACGGGTGATTGGCGTAAGCCGGACTATTACTTCAACCTGTATGACCTTGAAAGCTATATTGAAGCAAAGCTCCGTGCAATTTATGATACGGCGGATGAGCGGGCATTTGCGCGAAAATGCCTTATGAACACCGCAAATTCCGGCAAGTTCTCAAGCGACAGAACAATTCGGGAGTATTCCGAAGAACTCTGGCATATCCGTCCGATACCGACGGAAGAATAATGCAGTGCCGAAACAGTTTTTTCTCCGCCGCGGAAAGCCGCGAAAAATTATATCGGATTTTATTCGCATATAGGGCTTGAAACGCGGCGGGTTTTAACTATAATATTATTCAATGGACAGTTATTGTGTGCCGCAGCGGCGCGGAGTGTTCTCCGCATTCCTTCTGCGGTGCATTGACGATTTTATATTCAGGAGGAACACATGGACACCAAGCTGATTTTCGTTACCGGGGGCGTAGTTTCCTCGCTGGGCAAAGGCATCACCGCCGCCGCATTGGGCAGGCTGTTGAAAGCAAGGGGCTACAGCGTATCGATTATGAAGCTCGACCCCTATCTCAATGTTGACCCGGGAACGATGAACCCCTATCAGCACGGCGAAGTTTTCGTGACCGATGACGGAGCAGAGACCGATCTTGACATCGGCCATTACGAACGTTTTATTAACGAAGAGCTCACAAAGCTCAACAACACCACCACCGGACAGATTTATTCCGCAGTTCTCGACCGCGAACGCCGCGGCGGCTACCAGGGCGGCACGGTGCAGGTGATTCCGCATATCACGGACGAAATCAAGCTCCGCATCAAGAAGGCCATCAACGCAATCAAACCCGAGATCATGCTTGTTGAAATCGGCGGAACCGTCGGCGACATTGAATCCCAGCCCTTCCTTGAGGCTATTCGCCAGCTTAAAACTCAGCTTGCGCAGAATCAATGCTGCTTTATCCATGTTACGCTCATTCCGTACCTTTCGGCATCCGGTGAGCTGAAAACAAAGCCCACTCAGCATTCCGTCAAAGAACTGCAAAGTATCGGCATTCAGCCCGATGTCCTCGTTTGCCGCAGTGATTATCCGCTCGATCGCAGCATCCGTGCAAAGATCGGTCTGTTCTGCAACGTTGCGGAAGAATGCGTTATTGAAAACCTTAACGCCCGCTCCCTCTATGATGTTCCCCTCATGCTTGAAGAACGCGGCCTTTGCAGCGTTGTGCTCAAAAAGCTTGCGCTTGAACAGCGCGATCCCGACCTTGCGCATTGGCGTGCAATGGTTGAATCCGCCCTCAAGCCCACCAAGGAATGCAACATTGCTCTCGTCGGCAAATACGTTGAGCTGCACGATGCCTATCTTTCCGTTGCCGAAGCATTGGAACACAGCGGCATTGCAAACGATGCAAGAGTCAACATTAAGTGGATCGCGGCAGAAGAGCTTGAGCACAATGATCCGAACACAATCCTTGCGGATGTGGACGGCATTCTTGTTCCCGGCGGCTTCGGCGAACGCGGTGTTGAAGGCATGATGATAGCTTCCCGCTATGCACGGGAACACAACATACCTTATTTCGGTATCTGCCTCGGTATGCAAATCGCCGTAATCGAGTACGCACGCCACATTCTCGGCTGGAAAGATGCAAATTCCACCGAATTTGACTTCAACGCAAAGCACCCCGTTATTGCACTGATGGAAGATCAGGTCAACAACCTTGAACGCATCGGCGGTACTCTGCGTCTCGGCAGCTACACCTGCCGCCTTGAGCCCGGCAGCCTTGCAGCAAAGCACTACGGCAAGGAAGAGGTTCACGAACGCCACCGCCACCGCTACGAGTTCAACAACGAATACCTTCAGGATTTTGCCGATGCGGGCCTTCGCTTTACCGGCTGGAACCCCCGCCGCGGCCTGATGGAAATCGTTGAAGTTGCAAACCACCCGTGGTTCGTTGCGGTACAGTTCCACCCGGAATTCAAATCCCGCCCCGATAATGCACACCCGCTGTTTACAGGTTTTATCGAAGCTGCGGTTAAATACGCCTCAAAGGCCGAATAAAAACGTATTCTCGCACGCGGCGGCGAATATTTTTTCCCGCCCCTGCCGACAATAAAAATAATTTTGAACAGGAGATAACAATAATGGCTATCAACAAAAAGATGACTATCGAAGAAATTCTCAGAACCGATTACGGCATTGCAAATATCCTCATGGAGAGCGGTATGCATTGCCTCGGCTGCGTCATGGCAAGCGGCGAAGACCTTGAACAGGCCTGCGGCGTCCATGGTATCGACTGCGATGCTCTCGTTGAAAAAATTAACGCATACCTCGAAAACAAATAATCTTCCGAACAATCTTTCGGAGATCGTCTCAAGTTTTTTCGATTATGCAAACTGTACACCCCCGCCTGCGAAAAGCAGGCAGGGGTGATGTTGAATGTCTTTCTCTACGTCTTTTGTTCGGCTATCGCTTCGAAACAATAAACAACGCGATAAGTCCCTTCTTCGTCAACAGTTGTTAATATTGCTATCTTACAATGACAGAAATCATGTATTTAACTCCGCATTCTATCAATCCCAGCAAAATGAACAGTGCTGCCGCCGCCGCTAACAAAGCCGAATATTCGCCTTGCTTTATCAACAGATATATCCATATTGTTATAACACAAACAACAATTGTTTTAAGTAAATTTCCTATAACCGTGCTGAATATTCTTATCAGCACCGCCCTGCCGAACGACACTCCACCTTTCAAAAACAGGCTAACAGAAATGAAAAAAACAGCGATTGTTGCAGCAGAAAGTGAAATCGAGGACAACACAGTACCTATGCTTTCTTCCAATGCATTTTTTGCGGCACCAACTCCAACACCCGTCAAATAAGCAACCGGAATTGCAGTCAAAACAAGCACAACCAACTCCTTTATACGATACGACATCGTTTCCATGTATGCCTCTTGATCGTAAACAGAACCTGCCGGAAGCTTAAGGAAAATGCGTGAAAGAATCCGTGCAATTGCAGGATGTATGCATGACATGATCAATACTTTTAATACGTCTGTAATCAAATCATTTGCCGAAAGCAGTTCCTCACCTTTGTCCAATTTCATAAGATTGCAAAGTACCTTTGAAATCGGGCCTGCAAAAGGCAGTTCCTCCATGGCCGTATCAAAGGCGTCTTGATTTCCGTCTTCGGTTATCGCACCGCCCACTGCTGCAACCAGCAGCAGCGCGACTATTATCAATATCATTTTCGGTATCAGTTTGTTTAAACACCCGGACATATTTCCTCCCTCATATTACTTTACTGACAAATTCGCTTTTTGGCATTGTTTTTTCTCTTCCCGGCACAGTTCCTATACTCACATTACTAAACAGCCATGCCGACAGACACAGTATGCTTGTAATTGCATTCAAGTCCATCGGCAACGCCGTTCTGTAACATTCATAAGCATTCGCTGCTCAGCCTGTCATTTCATCAGAGTAGTCTTGCTTTCTTGCGTTGAATCGCCTCGGACAGCTCTGCGACGTACGGAATGGTCTCCTTCACCGCATGCCACAGATGGAACATCTGCCGCAGGGTGTGCCAAGCGTAATCGTAGTAGAAGTCAGCAGGCAGCTCTGACCCTATCGCGCTCCGATTATCTCCGTGCTGCATAAGGTCTACACGACTGACAACGCCGTTCTGTTCCAACTGATTCAGGCAGTACTCAAGGTTAAGATTGTCAAGACTGTTCGGAAGGCTATCCGTGATGTAGTCTTCGAACTCCGGTATCATCCATCTCTCAGTGACGGATCCGACATCCTGAGTTTTGTTAAGTCTGAAGATCGATTTGATCGGCTGATCGGGATAATTCGTGGAATCCATAACCATGCCGAGGGCAACGGCAGCATCGTAGTCCGCCTTTGCGGCTTCAAGATTCTTCTGCTCTCTGGGCCGATTTCCTCCGAAAACAAGGTTGGGAAGGTTGACCCAATTGTGGATGCCGCTTCCACATTGCTCAATATGAATCCCGGGGAAGTCGTTCCAATGAGCTTCATAGACGGGTTCACTTTGCATAACGGAATGGAAAGCAAAAGCGGGCAGTCCTTCAAGCATCGTCATCATAAGTATTTCATCCTCCAGGTCGGATTGATAAACTCTTATATCGCTGCCATCTGCTTCAGCGCATCTCTTGAGCTCCTCGAGCAAATAGGGGCACCTTGCCGGGACGGCAATAAACCTGCGACCGCTGACTTTGTTCTCAATATTGTCCAGGGTGTTTGCCATTGCCGCACCTTTTGTGGTAAGTGTGTTATATATCTCTCTCGCAGCTCCCTTCAAAGCATCTGTCGCAATCCTTTTTGCAGGGTCATTCGGGTCGGGCTGCGTAGGTTCTGCCTGCGGGTTTCCGGAGAAGAACTTAACAAGGAATACCTCGATATTTTCATCAAGTATGGTTCTGAACTGCTTCTCTATAAAGTCCCTTATCATCCCGGCAGGGTCGAGCCTTGCGCTGATACCTGCATCCGTTGATGTTACGCCTGCAAGCTTCGCAAGGTTGTCCGTAAGCAGGATCTCATCAATGAAATCCTCAATAATCCTATCCTCTTGTCCTTCATAAATGCCGGTGATGAATTTCATCAGTGCATTTGCCTGCCTCTGTGTCTCTATGCTCTGCGTCAGGTTGATCGGACAGAAGTAGAGCGACTTATTGAAAGTGTTTTCAAATGTGCGGACATCAGTCAGAATTCCGTTTTCCTTTTCAAGAAGACCTTGGAAAGTTTCAAGCACGATCCTTGACGTTTCCCAAACGGTGTTGTTAAGACCGATAAGGTGATCCTTGACTGCTGTCAGCAAATGCGTGGTGTTGACCCAACTGTTCCTGTAGAATATGGCACTTCCCGCTCTATCGCTCGCATACGGAATGTATTCATTTTTCAACAGTCTCGCCGCATCCCCTGCCACGTTGATCATAGCCATGATTCCGTGCTTTCGGATAAAGTCCCTTGACTCTTGTTCAACCTTCTCGAGCAGCTCATTCGTTGACTGTATGTTCGCAATTAACCTTCCTTTCTCTATCCCGCAGTTATTAAGGAATCTGATTTCGGCATTCTTCCCGGGTCTCTCATTCCATGCATCCCAAAGCTTTTTAAATATGTTGTGCACCACCACACTCGTCAGCAGCTCAACAGGAACCTTTACAGAGGCAAAACCTGCTGCATTGAAGCTGTAGCCTGCGTAGCGCGGGTATTTATCAACCGGAAGTCTTGGGATTACTGCCATAACATTCAGCCTGTTGTTCGAAAACACGGAATCAACGAGTGTCGTGGTTGTACCCCCGTTAGTTACTGTTGCGGTCATGCAGCCAAGTATCGACTGAACAACAACTTCTCTTGCAGCCTCTGCCGGATTCTTGAATCCACCGAAAGCAGGCGTATCACCGTCGACAATCATACACGTGTCAAAAATATTCCTGTTGAACGTTACACTTTCGGTGCCGTAGTTCATTTTTATCTTTTCGCCGCGGTCGCGAAGCCTCATAAGGTAGGCAATTTCCTTCATTGCCGCATAGTGATTCGCTCCCGGATGATGGTCCATGTTAATTTCGCCCTCGCATGCTGAAGGGCTGAAAATGTAGCCGAATATGCGTGTATTATTATACAAACCGGCAAAAATTGTTTCAAGCACATGCCTTGTCATATACACAAGGTCAACGATCGTTCCGCTGCCCGTTCCGCCTGCAACACTGCAAAGGAAGAAGACTTTCAATTTTGTTCCGGCGGGATGTTCTGTTCTGTCGATGACCTGCTTTATTCTGTTGATAGCTGTAATTCCTCCGCGGTAGGTGAGCCTGACCCGGCCCGCCTGACGCCAAGCACCGGCTCCGTCGCTTTCAAAGCCGGGATGCCTTTCGGGAATACCTCCTCCTGTCGCACTGTACAGGCACGGATCCACCCATTCTTTTTTATCAGACGCAATGTGTTGCGGACTGATTGTGTCATGAGCGCCTTGGTAAGGAATTAACATGATCTCGCTCTGTTCGAAGACTCCGTCTCTAACAAGCTGGTTAAGCTCATTCTCCGCACAGTCAACAACAAGGTAACGAACCTGCTGCTCATGGCAGTTCGGCTTTATGGTTTTGTTAATCGTTTCCTTTATGCTGCGAAGTGCCTTCTGTCCCGTACCGCCTATGCCGATAAAAAGGTAACTCTCGCTCGGAGAAAGAGTCTTTTTCTCAGCTTTCAAAAGGCCGTTGCCGGAACTATAATCCAGCTGTTTCATGTTCGCGTTAATCTTGGCTCGCCTTTCTTGTTCGGAAAGAGCCGGGTTCCTGAATTGTTCGGTGTTGATTGGCATAATGCGTTTTCCTTTCTTTGTTGGATTAATATCATTTGAGATCTTGAGCACGTATGCAGCAGCCGTCATTCTCCGAAGCTTTACGAGTGTTCTGTTTTATCCCGAATAAACTCGAATCGGTAATTTTTTAAAACTCCCCGTAATCATCATCATCATATTCTTCCTGCCTGTTCCTTCTTTTCCGTCTGCTCGGGAGACTCAAGTTCGGAAGTCGAAAGCGTCTTCTCCGCGTCCCGCTACCGCAAGCTTTTCGTTCCCTGATCAATCTTATTACTTCCATAACCGCCATTGGGAATCCAACAATCCAACACACGAGTGTCAGCAGCTCCAATCCGATGGGAACCAGTATTAGAATGACAATAGCCCAGAGGAACATTCTGAATAGGAATAATGATGCCATTGCTTTAAACATTGACCGCAGGAACGCAATCATCCATGGTCCGATGCGCGTTATCCCGTACACAAGTCCTATCAGATATATCGGCAAAATGAGCAAATACCCTGCGTCTCCACCTTGGCAAATAAAATATATTCCAATGAGCGAGCCAGCAACCGTTGGTATGCAGATTTTAAGAATTGTTTTTCTTGAGTCAATTTCCACTTTTGTTACCCCCCAGACAACTTAAATCAAGTACATTGTAGCGCCACCCCCGTTCGCCGTCCTTATATCCGCACTGCACAATAGCCATTTTTGTATCAAGCATAATTATATCTTCAGGCAGAATAATTCGTCTGCGTTCTTCGCTGCGTGTAACCGTGTTGCTGCTTGTTTTGCTGAAAAACCTATAGTTTTCCCTTGAGTTTCCGGATGAAACCTCTTCTTTTTGCGCATAATACTCGCCAAAGTATGTTGACCACACATCCGCACTGTATCCTGATGTGTGTGCAAGCACAACAACATTTGTGCCCGACCCAACAATATCATTGAACAATCCGAGTTTTCCGGCATAACTCTGAGCAAGATCGGGGGAAACAATCATAACGGGAGACTGAACATCAGTGCTTCTGTACAATTTGAATGCAATGCTGTTTTCGTTTGATGCAGGAATTGAATCAATTACACTCAAAAAACGATAACCCTTTTCCTTATTCAGCTTCAACAAAGAAAACAGAGTTTCAGCAAGCACATCGTTTATATCCGTTCCGACATCAATTGAAACAATGCAGGCATCGCCTTGAAGAACTTTGCTCAAGCTTATTTTTTTAACATCAACACACTGTTTTTCCATCAAATGGACCTTGAATTCGGTAAATAAGGCCGCAACCGCAGGTATTTGCTCTGAAAACGGCGCAAGTCTTTGGATCAAAACCAGCTTATCGGAAACATCAATATTTCTGCTGTTGAAAATAAATGCTGATATCATCTCCCACGGAAAGCTGCACAGTGTCAGCAGGTCAATCGAATCCCCGTTCTTTTTCAATGCTTCGATTCCTATCGAAATCACCGTTTTTGCCTCAATCCCAAGATTTGCAGTGCTTTTCCCTACTTCATACAGCATGCTTGCCAATTCGTTTTCCGAAATATCTCCAAAGAGATCCAGAACATATTCTTCCCCATTGTATACAGCCGTTCCTGACCTGTATTTCTCGTTGAAAACAAGGTTTGACCTATGAACAATCACAACAGGATTCCCGTTGCGGCATACGTTTTCCGCAAGCATAAGTGCAAACTTTGTTCTGACAACATTAAGTGAACCGGAAATCACCGTTTTCCTTATCATTCCCGAATTCTGTGATCCCGCAAGAAAAAAATCGTTTAATATGCCGTTGCTGGCTGCTATTTCTTTTCTATCTCTCATATTCTTTAAACTTAAACTTAAATGGGCTGTTCTCAATGATTCTTATAAATGCTTCTCCCGGCTTCAATTTGCTGACTTCCCACGCTTCAACCACATGGCCTTCCCTCCGCTCGGTTGAGGGCAAACTGCCGGCTAATGTAGTCTCGCTCAGATAGTTCAATCCGAACGCATCCCTCACGTACTCCGTTGTCAGCCAATCGTTTGACCGGAATGCCATAACAGAGCTGAACCCTGCTGCAATACTGAGCCCCTTATCTTTGCCGTAGACATCATAAAGCTGCGCCATACTTTGCAGTCCGGCAGCAACTTTTAAGCCCATGCTCCTACCAAAGTTTACGGCATCATCGATATGAGTCAAGTTGGGCAGAAGTTTAAACTCATCAATTATAACGTATACATTTCCTCGTTCTTTTTTTTCCTGTCGGCCGAGCGCCTCTTTAAGTGCAAGGTCAAGCAAGAGACTGTATACCTGCGATAACGCTTCACCAATCGCCATATCATATTCGATGAAAAGCGTTCTCCCTCCTTTTTTGCGCACGAACTCACGTATTGAAAAATCACCTGCCTCACCGAACACACCAAAGAAGCTGTCCTTTATCATTACTATTGCTTCTGAAAGCACACCCAATGCCTGATTGTTTTTTCCGTCGCCAAGGTACAGATTCACGTTCGACAGATCCGGATATTCTTGAACCATCTGCTTGTAATCTTCAGCAAGCGATCTCTCGAACCAATCTGCTAAATCCATATTGCATATTTGCTCATTTGTGGCACCGCCATCTCTTTTCTCGCGCATCATATAAAGCATCACAGCAGCAACAAGACCGCGTCCTGCATTTGAAAAAAAGGGTTGACTTGATGACTCATATTTTTTAAACAAGCACCTGCACAAATCATTGATGTTCACAACAATGCTGTCATCATCTTCCCCGTCCACCGCAGCCTCACAGAACACGTTCCATCGTTCGCTTATGCTGCGGAATTGCTTTGAATTACCGATTACTTTGTCGCCCGAACTATAAAAGTTTTCGTAAAAATCACCTTTTGTATCAAACACAATCATAACATCGTTGTCGGTCATACGTGCTTTAATCTGGCTGACAAGCTGATTTATCGTGTTTGTTTTACCGCTTCCTGTCCCACCGATGCACAGCAGGCCGCGGGACAGGATCTCCTCGCTGAGCGAAAAGCCGGTTTTCCCATCGGAACTCATAAATTGAAATTCATCCTGTAAATTATAAAGCGGCACGTTTTCCGCGGCACGACTTCCGTATAGTGTTTCAGTAATAATTGGCATATTAACACCTCATTAAACTATAGATTCAGCATCAGCGGTCGTGTCCTCCGTCGTTGTCACGTTCGGTTTTGTCCGTCTGCATCTCTTGAGCCGAGTCGCGCTCGCGCTGGCCCTTATCCGGCCCCGCTTCTTCAGTGTTATCCTCAGAGTTTGATTGGTTATTATTGTTATTTTTGTTAAGTTCCTGTCTGGATACTCTTATTCTGTCCAGAAAAGATTGCCTGTCCGAATTTGCCATATTTGTTTTTCTCCTGTTCTTTATTTTCTCTATAGATGGACAGCGCAGTGCCGGCAGGCATCGCGCTGTCATTCTCACCTGTCCATACTTATTGCTGCGTCCCGGCTGTTGTTACAGGCACAGCGAGTTCTGATGTGTTTGTTGTCTACCTGGATGTATTTTCGGTCGGCGCGGACCCCTGCGCACTTGTATACTGCTTTCGCACCCATTCGTTATACTGTTCTTTCACACTTCTATCCGGCGGCTCTACCAATTCCGCTTCTGTCGGTAATGTTGTTGCCGGCGGCTGCGTCGGAATCGGAGCTTCACTTGTCGGCTCGACAGTCGGTTGTGCCGTTGCCGGCGGCTGCGTCGGAATCGGCTCCTCATCTTCTGCAAAGAAATAATTATACAAATAAATCCCCGCAAACGAAAGAATAAGCACGACCAAAGCCAGGATTATAATTAACCGTATATTGCTCGATTTAGAGTCCATATACTGGCTCTTCGACTCTTCAAACTCTTTTTTCAGTTCATTTTCAATTTGCTTGAGTTTCTTTTTCTTGTCCTCACTCAACTTGCACTTTTTAAGCATTCTTATGCAGTCCCTCTTGGCCTGCACATCTTTGCATTCATCCCAATCGGAATCACCAGACCGCTCATCGTCACCGTTGAGACTCACCTCAATTTTTCTAATCAAGTCCAGAGCAACACCAAGCTTAATTTCAAACTCTGTTTCTTTTCGGCACGGGAGCTTCTCCTTAAACTTCCGCCACCAATCCGGTCCTTGGTTCACGATTTTTTCTTCCTGCGTGCTGTTCTTTTTTCCGGAACTCCCGGCAATGTATCCTTCCGTCAAACACTTGATTTTATAATCATCTCCCTCTTCCGGTTTAAGATATCTCAAGTAAAGAAGTTCCTCTCGAATATCAGCAAGAGTTTTGCTTCTGCTCGCCATTATCGATACCAGTCCGTTTTCTATAATGAGTTTGACCGCATCATAGACGGTTTGATCTTCATAGATATCATATTTTCCCGAGACAAACTGAGCCGCATGCATCAAGTCCTTGACACTGCAAACAACACAACCTTGCTTCGATATATTTTTACGCAGGCGGTCAATACACTCACCACGCCAATTGACCTGTTTGCCTTTTTCGCAATACCATTCAATAAATGCCTTGAAGCTTGTCATGCTTTCAAGAACGCTTTCCTTTTGTTTATCAGCTTCCTCTCTTTTTTTGCAGTCGGCTTTAAGCAGTTCAATGTCATCACTGCAGCAGAGATTCTTAACGCGTTCAACGATTTCAACGATTTTTTTAAATCGCTCTGTTTCAATTCTGTTTTCTATCCGTTCGATTGCTTCACGAACGTTTTTTGAATACTTTTCCTGAATGTCGTCAGCAATCGTTGCTTCCTTGCATTCTTTCATTTCTTCAAGCAACTTTTTCAAGGTTGCTGTCGGATCTGACTCGCCTCTGCTGCGGTCTGCGTTAAGATCTCCGGCGTCGTGGGAATCGGAAGTATCTTTTTCGTCCTGTGGCTCCTCTTTCGCTCTGACATTATCATTCCTGTCTTTTCTCGGCTCCGAAGGTTGCTTTCCTTTTCTTTCCGACCCGCTATTTTTACCTTGCTTTGAACCCGTGCAGGCTCCGTCTCGCCCTGCTCCTACATTTTCGTTTTTTTCATTGCTGCCCGCATGAACGTCGATTGAAGAACCGGAAGTTCCACGGAGCGCAGTTTCAAGTTTCGGTTTAATGTCTTCAAGATATTTTTCTGATGCCTTTCTGTTTTCAGCTTCAAGCTCTTGCATGCGGCGCTCAATGGCTGCATTTGATAGAAATTCTCTGATGCGAGAATGCGTATCACCGGTTTTCAGCTTCTCATAAAAATCATGTGTCTCATTTAGGATGTCCTTGGGCTCCTTACCTTTTAATTCGGTCGCTCTTTCTATTAATGTTTTTGACGTTGCTCCATCAAGAGTTACGCCGTTATCCTTCAATGCTGACAGAAGGATTGAATGTTTATCTAAACTTTTTTTCAGTTTATCTAAACTTTCTTTCAGTTGTGACGGAGTTTCGCATTGCAAAAAGTCGCTCTCAGAGGATGTTAATACACCACCAAGGTTGCTAATTCTTTCTCTAAACGAGTCTGCTACAAGCTTGACGATTGTTTCATCGTCCTTATTGTTTGTTATCATTTCACTATATTCACAAAAAAGCTTCCAATTGTTCTGGCAGCGGGAGTCCGCCAACTCACATAATTGTTCATAAGCTGCATATGCATATGTGCTTGGAAAAGTGCGTCCACTGTATTTACTCTCAAAATCTTCATAGACTTTACTGCGAAATCTTCCGTCACTGTCATGACAGTAATCGTAAAGCAACTTCCAAAACGAACTCAGTTCTTTCTCTTCTGATGTTGACAGTTTAAAGTTAACAAAGAACTCATTATCTTTGTTTTCTGCCTTTTTCCCTTGTTTAAAAACAACGCCTCTTTTTTTCCCTCTCGGATTAGATTCGTTTACAGAAAAGCTGAATGATTTCCATAGGCCGTATGGCACATGCTTAAGAATCTCAACCACCGAACTTCTGAATGTGGCTATAAGGTCATATTCAGCTGGGACAACTAACTCAAACATCTCTTTGCGCAATATTACCGTGCGTAATATTTCCCAAATTAGATCCGTATTCGGCACAGCTGCCTTTTCTTCACTAATGCACATTTCATAGCTGCTGTACCATTCCTTGGAAATACAGCTCTTATTTCCAAGTTGTTGAATGTCAAACGCCGTTGCAAATCTTACTTTTTTGATAAAGTCGGCAACATTGACTTTTTCCGAGCTCCTGCCCGCAAAATCATGCACCGTCATTTGCGAAATGCAATACGTATGAGTGTAATGGCTGGTGCTATCCTGCCTCGCACAGTGTGTCAAAAGTAATCTGCTGCTATCGTCAAAATACACCGCTTCACAGGGCAGATCGCTATTACTTAGTTCGATGTCCAGTACATCTTTTTCTTCTCCATCATAGCCTATTGTTTGATACCCTTCTTTTGCATGCCAATATACTGTTTCGTTAATTTTCATTTTGTTGTGCCTTTCTGTTAAATATTACACAGATAATGCTTTTTATCCGCTTCCGAAGACAGCGTAATTTTTTCCGTATTCCTGCCGGAGTTTATTCCTAACCAGTCTAACAATCCTACAAACCACCCCGTCTCATCTTCTCGATTAATTTCGACCGTCATCCTACCTTCCATCGCTATCATCCAAAGAAGCGGAAGCATTGTGTTAAATGGCTGTATTATTCCACACTCGCCTGGTTTGTGTCCGTAGTTTGAGGTTGCAAAAACACAAGCTCTCCCTCCCGCTCCGCGGCTCACCTCCGTGAACAAGCTGTTACCTATAAAATGTATCAGTTTTTCTTTAATATGGCTCGATTGACCTTTTATAACCGCTGCATCCAGAACAGACCCCCTCTTTATAACGCCATAGCCATTGTCATAATTATTACTATACCTTTCAGTGTATCTTTTCCAATCGGCAAGCACTTTGGAGGGTTTCTGAGTTACAACCCCCATGCGATCCTCCTTCGGATATACATCGATTTTTCCCCAAATCAAGGCTACCCCTTTCAGCTTATAATCCGAGCTTCTTCTTATAACCACCTCCTTAA
>OGQY01001549.1_pt1 | contig 15406 bp, 15 predicted proteins | sample 1553361 | NCBI WGS metagenome assembly OGQY01 (sample SAMEA2579963, study PRJEB22360) | human gut metagenome | reverse complement strand
TGCCGATCAGCTCCCCCCCGAGTACATCATCCCCTCCGTTCTGGACAAGTCGGTGGCCGAGGTCGTGGCCAAGGCCGTGGCCGACGAGGCCAAGGAGCAGGGCATCGCCCGCATCCGTTGAAACATCGAATAAGGAGGATCTCACCATCCACATCGCCCCAATGAAGTTTCCTGATGGTCTGCCTCCCAAGAAGCATTTCTCTATGCGAGGGCAATTTCATCCATGCTGCGCCTTTACGGTATCCTATCAGCCGGCCTTCCGCCCTTCCCCGGTCCCATGCCAAAACATATCCGTAAGTTTTCCGTCGGTTTTTACGTCGGTTTTTACGGCCTTCTCCCTTTCTTTTCAAGAAAAAGTATGGTATACTTTTAAAGATTGATTTTGTTTGAAAAAATATGTTGAGGATGTGATCCGGTATGGGAACGCCCGCGAAAGCCAATGGAGGTGGCGGTCGTTATTATGAGCACGTCATTGACAGTATCAAGGGCATGATTGCCCGAGGCGAACTAAAGTGCGGAGAAAAGATCCCTTCGGAACGGGATCTGGCCGAGCGGTTCAACGTCAGCCGGGTTCCGATCCGGGAGGCGCTGAAGATCCTGGAATACATGGGGATTCTGGACAGCAGCCGAGGAGACGGCACCTATGTGCGCAACATCACCGTCGAGGATCTGATCGGCAAGATGGACTTTGCGGTCACGGCCACGGCGGACACTCTGATGGATCTGCTGGAGCTCCGAATCAGTCTGGAGACCTTTGCCGCTTATTATGCCGCCCAGCGGCGCACCGACGAGGATATCGACGCCCTGCGGCAGACCATTGTGGACATGCGGGAGGCTAAAAAGCTCCCTCATATGGACGATGCCGGCATTCAGCACCTGCGGCAGCTCTCTCATCAGTTCCACCGCTGTCTGGTGCATGCGGCGCACAATTCGGTGCTCTCCAGCGTCTATGAGAACCTTTACGAGCTGTTGGATATCTCCCGCCAGTTTACCACCAACAGCAGCGGCTTCTCCTACAACTCTATTCTGGCCCACGAAGCGGTCTTCAACAAAATCATCCAAAAGGATGCCGAAGGGGCCAGAGAGTCCATGCAGGAGCATCTGGCCGACGTGCGTATCAATCTCTCCACCAAGCTGGCCGAGGCCGAGGCGGAAGAGCTGCTCCACGCGACCCCGGCGGGCTGACCGCCTGTCCCGGCATTCAATTGGTTCCGTCCTGTACCAAAAAGGGCGTTGTTTTCTGTCAAAAACAACGCCCTTTTCTGTTTTGGGATAAGGTAAAATAAGGGACCTGTTGACAAAGTGGCGTATAAACCCTTCCTATGGTACAATAACTATAGGGAGGGATGCTGCATGATGGGATACCAAAGCAGACAAATGGCAATGATTTTCGTGGATATGGAGTCATTAATCCCGAAAAACCACCTGCTGCGGAAAATCGACCGGATGGTATCCTTCGACTTCATCTATGATCTTCTGGCGCCGTATTATCCGGCAACAGGTCGCCCATCCATCGACCCTGCCAGTATGTTTAAAATGCTCTTGATGCCTCCCTGCTTAGCTTTAATTGCTTCTGCTCCATTTGTAGCTTTAACTGGTTTTACTCCGATAGTGGGGATCAGCTTAAACATTGCGTTGCGGCTTACGGAGAACATGGTCTTAATGCCCGTTCTGACTCATATTCTTGCATATTTTATTAGGTGTTTGTTTGCATCCATTGTTGAGGTAGCATTTTGCTCTGCTGCATGGAATTTTTATTTGCGGAAATATATAGACAGGAAAGTCCAGTCATAAGAAACGCCGCCCGGCTCGGGCGGCGTTAAGTTCAATATGAAATTGATTTAAAATAAAAACCTTGCTTGACAACTTGGATTAAATTTTAGATTAGATTTTTTCGCGGTGGCCTTCGTTCCACATTTTTCATCGACATCGGCCATCATCAGCTTTAACAGGATGTCCGACATACTTTCACCGTTTTTATCATAACGGGGCTCCACGATAAAAACGCGATTGCCGATCTCATATCTTTGCAGCTCACCAGCTATATATTCTTTCTCCATACTCAACACCCCCTTTCGCTATGGAACAAGGAAATTATACCATGTGGAAAGGGGATTGCGGCATCAATGAAGCCTATGGGTTTGTCGGCTTTTGGTGGGGTGTCCCGCGTATTGAACGCTCTATTGGCCCGATTTAGAGGGGTATGTAACCGATCTAACCGGGAGCGCGCTTGAATGGCATTCAAGAGGTCAGCGGTTCGATCCCGCTTATCTCCACCACAAAGAGCCTTGCAGTGTTTACTGCAAGGTTTTCTTTGCTTTTCAAGCGGTCAAAGACATGGTATGATAGAATCACCTTTGTTTGGAGGTAAACGCTATGTTAACGCCTGCGCATTATGAAGCTGACGTTCTGTTTTTCTTTGACGGCAAGCCTTTGGAGCACTCGCTGTATGAGGCGCTGTTCCAACAGCTAGACGCGGTGTTCCCGGATACCTCTGTCAAGGTGCAAAAAAGCCAGATCAGCTTTTATGCCAGACACCTCTTTGCCGCCGTATCGCTTCCAGTGCGCCGCCGGAAGAGTTGGCCGGAGCACTGCCTGCTTGTCACCTTCGGGCTGTCCCACCGGCTGTCCGCGCCCCGTATCGCCGTGGCTACAGAACCGTACCCCAACCGCTGGACACACCATGTGGTGGTGGATCAGGAGGGGCAGCTTGATGCCGAACTGCTGGGCTGGCTGAGGGAGGCTTACGTATTTGCAGAACAAAAAGGAAGGCACCCCTCATAAGGCCTGCGTTCCGCCGCCCCTACTGCCGTGGTGCAGAGAATCAGGCAGCGGCAGACCTGCTGGAGGCCCACAAGATGGGTCCCTGTGTGGGGATTTTGATCGGACAGAGTCGGCTGCCAGCACAGAGGTCCTCAATCAATGGACGGATAAGGACACGGTCGCCGGGGCAGCACGTGCCCACTGCTCCTGAGGGGACATCGCCGCAGCGGGGCAGTCGGCAGGGATTGACAGCTCTGTCTTGGGGATCCATTGCCTCTTTCCACCGACCGGGCTTTGTTTTATAATGGAGGGCCGGGAGACCGCCCAAAGCGGTCTTCCGGCCAATCCATTCCAGCCGGACGGCACTCCGTCCGAGAAGAAAGAGGCAGCTATGAACGAGAAAGAAATCGCAGAAATCCGCCGGCGTTTCCGGCCGGATAAGAACAACATCACCCATGTACGGGGCTGCTACGTCAACGAAAATCGGGAGATCGTCTCCCAGTTCGACCAGTCCCTGGGGCTGATGTCCCAGGAGGAGTCGGAAAAATTCCTGGCCATTCTCAAGCGCACCCTGTCCGGCACCCCCGGCAAACACCTCATCGACCTCTCCTTCACCACTCAGCAGGTGGTGGACAGCGACGAGCACCGGCTCCTCATGGCCCTGCGGGGCTCCGCACTGAAGGACGAGGCCGCTGTGGGAGAGTTCTTCCGGCGCGTCATTCAGGGCCTGGCCCTAGAGGGCAACTACCTCATCCTGCTGGCTCACGACGCCTATGACGTGCCCTACCGCTCCAGAGACGGCGAGACCCAGGCCGACGCCTCGTCGGAGGTCTACTCCTACATCCTGTGCAGCATCTGTCCGGTGAAGCTGACCAAACCCGCCCTGAGCTACCACGTCCATGAAAATCAGTTCCACGCCCTGGGGACCGACTGGGTCGTGTCCGCGCCGGAACTGGGCTTTCTCTTCCCCGCCTTTGACGACCGCAGCACCAACCTCTACAACTCCCTCTACTACACCCGGGACATCGCGGAGAACCATGCGGAATTCGTGGACGCCGTGTTCGGAAGAGGTGTCATCCGGAACCATGCCCGCATATTCAGTAGCAGGCGCACGCAGCAGTGTGGTATACAGGGTTCCGTCATGTGCCTCAACGCCCACCGTGCCACGGTTTACCAGCGCGACACCCCAATGTGCCGACGGGTCTTCAACACAGGCGAATCTGTATACCGGCCATTCGCCACGCGCATTGAATCGCGGAACATATGCCGTTCGTTCGGTAACACCGAAGGGGACTTCATATTCATTGACGGAGGCCTGCATTGCCGTGCGGAGCTTCAACCGAAGCCGTGCGGCTTCCGAATTCCAGTCGATCTTGATGCTGACATGAATTGCAGGATCGCCCTTATACAATGCCAGCGTGATGCGGTACGGGATCATTTCTTCGACAGGACCGGGTAAAACTCCCTGTATTTCGGCAATGTCTGCATCTTCGACGGAATAGATTTTATGGGTGAAATCGCCTGTCAGACAATTGATTTCAGAATGCACCGGTTGTTCAATCTGGAAGTTGCCCATGTCTTTCTGGATCACCAGAAGATCCCCGATATCCTTCATGACAACGCGTCCGCTTGATTTCAGAATCATTTTTGCGATCAGATTCTGATCACTGAATTCAATCCGGACATACTCATTTTCAAGACAGGCGGCGGGTGCCTGCGCGACATGATGACGCTCGCCTTCCTCGATATGCAGCCGATGTGCTGCCATTGGGCGAAGCGTTGCGGTAATTACGGTATTTCCGTCAACATCCCGCGAAATGCGAACAGGACTTCCGTCCAAAGTTGCGGATGCAATGTCCTTCCATCCTTCCGGCAACGGAATATGCACATATTCCGTTCTCGAGAACGGCAGCCCATTCCATACGGTCCAATCCGAATCGGAGGTTTGCAGGGTTTCTTCCATGATACGGATTGACTGATCGCATACCTGCTCCAATTTGTGCATGCAATCCATGTACACGTTCGTCGGATGCGATCCGGTAAGGATGTCGTGGAACTGGCTGTAAGCCATGGTCCACCAGAGTTCTTCGGTGGCATTGCGGACATCCCGACCGTGAAGTGCAGCAATCTTTTCGGATTCAAGCAGCAGTGTTTCGGCACGCCGATTGACCAGCTTCAACTTGTGCCGCAAAGAATAGGTTCCGGTGAATTCAGGATTCATATCCGCAAACTCACAGGGGAATTCTTCACCGGAGCTGCGCAGTGCATCGAAGAACTCGGTTAAATGACCGAAACGGAATTCTCCGTTGCTCTGCCGGATCATTTCCGGCACAAATCGGCAGGGCACAACTTCATTTTCGGAATAGGGAATGACCATCTGCAATTCCGTTTTGTTCTTCTCAGCCCGCTCAAACAGTTTCTCCTGTTCCTCATAGCCGAGGAAGTAACGGAAGCTTACATGTCCGGGTCGGACATAGTTTGCCAGAATATCGGAACCCGCCAGAAGAATTTCCGATCCGTCCAAACCGACAGCACGCATGACATCTCTCGGACGGATTCCGCCAAGGCGGTTTGCCAGCAGATTCGAATACCCGAACTGTCTGAGTACCTGAGGCATCTGCGGCGGAAAACCAAAGGTGTCAATCATGGCGCATTGTTCAACATCAACGCCGAAATTGTCTTTTATGAAGCGTCTGCCGATCTGCATGTTGCGCACAAATGATTCGCCGCAGGTCGTATTGTTCTCAATTGTGGAAGCGAGCCCCGTCACGAATTCCAATTGACCGGAACGGACATAGGGCAGCAGCTTTTCAAACAGATCCGGTCGATTTGCTTTCAACCTGCGATAGTTGTAAGCCTGTTCGAGCATATGGGTAAATTCGGGATAGCAGGAGCAGACATCCAGAAGCTTGATGATGAAGTTTTCAAAGACTTCTTCCAATTCCTCTGCCGTCTTTTTCCAGCCCAGGTCAACATGTGTCAGACCGCTTACGATTTTTTGAGATTTGCTCATTATTTATCTCCTTCTTCAGGCATTAGCCGAGTGATTTCTTTTCTGAACCTGTGCTGGTCAAGCTTGTCTCGGATCACGACTCTGAGGTTCGAAGCGTAGATGGACAGCGCCAAAAGCACGGCTCTGAGGATATATTGCCAGTACGGGTCAACATTGAAGTGGTTAATCACATTGTAGATCATCGCAAAGAAGATGGAGGATATGAACGTGTTGATAACGCTACCCTTGCCGCAAGTGAGCGCCGCACCGCCCATAACTACGATGGTGATCACGTCGAATTCGTAGGCCACGCGCATTTCGGCGCTTGCCATCCAGAGGCGAGAGGAGATCATAATGCTGGCAATGCCCACGAAGATGCCGAGTATGCCGTATGTAAGGAGCTTTACCGGCTTTACGTTGATGCCTGCGAGATACGCGGCGTTTTCGCTGCTGCTGATAGCAAAGAGTTTCCGACCAAAGCCGGTTCTGTGCAGCAAAATATAGGATATGATCGTACTCACCAGAAAGATCACAAAAGGCAGCGGGATACCGTCAAAACCTTTCGTGGCAAACAGATTCATATTGCCAATCTGGGTAAACAGAGGATCTTTCGCGGCAATGATCTTCTGATGGGTGATGATGAAGGCGATACCTTTGAACGCATACTGCATACCCAGCGTCAGGATAAATGCCGAGATTCTGCAATAAACAACCAGGTAGCCGTTCAAAAGCGAAAGGCTTACGCAGATCAGAATACAGATCAGAATGCCTGCCGGCACGCCGACAGTCGGCATCAGCTTCAGCATGATGACAGCCGCCAGCGCCATCATGGTTCCGATGGACAGGTCGGTATTGTTGGTGATGATCACGTTCAGCATGCCCAAGGCGGCAATGCCGACGAATGAAGCCTCTCGAAGGATATTCATATAGTTGTTAATGGAACGATACTGCGGATGAATGAGAGCCAATACAGCCATAAAAAGAAGGGTAATAATGGCGATGGAAAAATCTCTTTCTTTCCGGGCAGAGCGGGTTTTAACTGATTTTTGCATGGTACTTTCCTCCTTACACCTTTCTTGCCTGAAGGAGTTCCCGCAGGTTGCCCATTACCAGCGCGAATACCAGAATAAAGCCGGTAATCACATACTGATAATAGAATTCCAGGTTCAGCATGTTCAGCATATTCTTCATAAAGCCCAACAGAAGCGCAGCAAAGAACATGCCGATGATGTTGCCTTTTCCGCCCGCCATGAGGGTTCCGCCCAGAACAACCGCGCAAATGCAATCGATGCCGTACGTTGCGCCAGCCGTACTGGTACCGATCAGGGTGCGGGAAGAGGAAATGATGCCGCCGAGCACTGCGAAAACACCGGAACAGATATAACAGAGGAAGTAGATCCTTTTCACAGGAATACCCGATATCTTTGTAACCGATGCGTTCGAGCCGCATGCTCTGACATAGACGCCGAAACGAGTGTATTTGTATACCAGATACCCCGCAACCAACAGTATTGCCATAATCCAGACCGGATTCGGAATTCCGAGGATGGTACCGCTGGAGATCATTTTGAATGAATCATGGGAAATATACATGATATCTTTGCCATTAGATATCAGATAGGATACTCCTTTGAAAGCGAGCATGGTGGACAATGTGGCAACAAAGGGGGGAATTTTCATGTATACCACCAGTCCGCCGTTTACCAGTCCGCAGCAAACGCCAACCAACAGTGCCAAAATCACCGACCCGACGGTTCCGATATTCAGCTTTGTCAGTCCTATGCCGACGACAATCGAGGTCAGCGTGTAAATCGAACCGGTTGACATATCAATCAAGCCGCTGGTAACCACAAAAACAATACCGACGCTGCCGATGACAACGAGGCAGATTTGCATCAGTACATTCATGAGGTTGTAGGCGGAGACAAAGTTTTCTCCCAAAAGTGCCCAGCAGACCAGGAAAACAAACAGCGTCAGACAGTATATGCCGATTTTTTCCCAAAGCTTCAGAAACTTCATTGCTTTGCCCCCTCGTAGAAGATGTGCTTATTGCCTGTAGCGCAGAACATCAGATTGTCCTCGGTAATTGCCGCCGAACCGCTGTCATTGCTCTTCAATGCGCCGCTGATTGTTCCCTGATAGATCACGATTGCGCGATCACACAGCGTAATCAGTTCCTGCGTTTCGGATGTAATCATCAAAATTGCAATGCCACGCGCAGCCAGCTGTCGAAGCATGCTGTAAATCTCGGACTTCGCACCTACATCGATGCCTCGGGTAGGCTCCATCAGAATCAGGACCTGGCAATCTGTCAGAAGCGATCTTGCCAACAGAACTTTCTGCTGATTGCCGCCGGACAAGTGGAGTATGTGCTGACTGGGTGAAGCGTATTTGATCTGCATATAGTCCGTGTATTCCTTGACGAACGCCGATTCCGCCTTATAATCGATCAGTCCGTTGCTGCCTTTGCAGATCTTGTTTAAAACCGCTATGGTCATGTTTTCATCCACACCCATATCCGGCAGGATGCCTTCGTTTTTCCGGTCATCGGTGCTAAACATGATCCGGTTGCGGATTGCATCCGCCGGCGTGTCAATCTGAATGGGTTTGCCGTTCAGCACGATCGTTCCGGAATCCGGATGCATGAGACCAAAGAGCGTTTTGGCGATTTCTTCTCGATGGCAGCCCATCAAGCCACCCAGCCCCAGAATTTCACCCCGATGCAATTGGAAGGAGATGTCTTTATAGAAGCCTTCCTTGCACAGCCGGTTTACCTCCAGAACGACTTCACCTGTTTCGGAGTTTTCATTATCATTCGAATGATAGAACTTGGTGATGTCGCGGCCAACCATCTTGTGAATCAGTTCCTCTTCGGTGATTTCGTTTGTGTTGTATGTGCCGATCTTGCAGCCGTCGCGCAGCACGGTTATCCTGTCCGACAGGTCAAAAATTTCCTTCATGCGGTGAGAAATATACAAAATCGTAGTTCCTCGCCTCTTTAAATTGTCAATCAATCTGTAAAGGGTTGCAACCTCTTTGTCGTTCAACGAGGCTGTCGGTTCATCCATGATGACAATTGCGGAATCGAAGGATACCGCCTTTGCGATTTCAACCATCTGCATCTCTGAAACGGAAAGCTCAGATACCATCGCGGAAGGATTGATATCAAGCTTTAATTCATGCATCAGTTCGGAACATTTTTCGTTCAGCTTTTTGCGATTTACTACACCGGATTTTCCCGGAAGGCGTGTCAGAAAGATATTTTCCGCGACCGTCAGCATCGGTACCAGATTAAATTCCTGATAGATAACACTGATTCCGCTTTTCAGAGAATCCAAAACGCCGCGAATAGCTGTCTTCTTTCCATTGATCGTGATTTCACCGAAATCGGCAGGGTACAAACCACCCAGTATCTTCATCAGCGTGGATTTGCCCGCACCATTTTCGCCAACTACCGCGTGCACTTCTCCCCGCTCTACATCAAAACTTACATTATCAAGAGCCCTTACTCCCGGAAACTGTTTAGTTATTCCGGAGATTTTCAGAATCGTGTCCATCTTTCACTCTCTTTTCAGCGCGATATAAGTTCTGCATTCGACTTTAATTGTCGAATGCAGATAGAGTTTAATTTGCTACTGGATCAGTTCATTTCACCGCGGGTAAGGCCGGTGTTGGAGATGACCTGATCTTCCGGATTATCCGTCAGGGTGTCCTTCGTTACCAGTGCGCAGGAAACCAGAACACGCTTCAGTTCCGCGTCATCATACGTTACTTCTTCGCCGCGAATCAGCTTGTCCAGCAGCACAACCGCCTGATAGCCGATGTCATAGGAGAACTGCTGCACGGTGCAGGTCAAACGACCAAGGCGTACTGCTTCTACACCGGCGTCGTCGGCGTCAAAGCCGGCAACCTTGACATTAGTCAGACCTGCATCCTGCAGTGCCTGCGCGGCGCCGACGGCTTCGCGGTCATTTCCGCAGAATACTGCGCAGAGATTCGGATGCGCGGCAACGATATCCTGCATGGCTTTGTAGCCGTCTTCGGTATTGCCGTTCGGGGCGTAAATGTCCGCAACGCAGGTGTAACCCGCCGCAGTCAGAACGTCGATGGCGCTGTCGCAGCGCAGCTGCGAAATCTCAGCTTCAGGATTCAGGCGGATAACGGCGAATTCCTTGCTGGTTTCTTCCGCTTCAAGCTGTTCCAGAATGTAGGTGGAGCTCATAACGCCGCCGCCGTAGTTGTCGGAAAGAATCAGACCGTCCATGTCCGTTCCGCCATCACCCATATCGCCGATGACCACGGGAATGTTCTTGGCGTGTGCCGCGGCAACTACCGGAGCCAGCGCCTCGGGCTTGCTCGGAGATACCACCATTCCGGCGACGCCTTGCTGGATGAAATTCTGGCAGGTGGATACCATCAGCGTTTCATCGTTGTTGTGGCTTTGCATCACATAGTCATAACCAAGATCCTCACAGGCCTGCGCTACACCGCGTTCCATCATAGACCAGTAATCGGAGTCTACGCCCAGCGTGCTGTAGGCAATGGTCTTTCGTTCTTCCGCAATGCCCGCACAGCCCATGGCAACGATTAAAATTGCCATCATCAGTCCTACTACCTTTTTCATTACAGTTCCTCCTAATCAAATTTGTTTTTATTCGGGTGTTCTCCCGAATTTGTTGTACACAAGATATCATATCCAAGACAAATGTGCAATGAACTATTTTGCATTTCAATGTACATTCGTGCAATTAGTTTATTTGATTTTGTGCGCTTGTGTGGAATCAGTTTCTTTAATTTCATGCATTTGTGTGCAATGAGTGCGTTTTGTGTGCTTGACATTGGTCAGAACGTACATTACAATCGTGTTGAGGTGATATCGATGGGAACCGCCGTATTCGACCGCAAGAAACTTCAAAGCCTATTGGAGAATCTAGCCGTTCTTTCAGGTATGGGCGTATCCTTCTGGCATCCGGAACAGGACGTCTGTCTGGCAGCAACATCTAACGTTCCTTCGGCTTACTGTGCGCGGCTGCAGACTTCACAGGCAATGAGCGCTGAATGCAAGAAATGCGAGCAATTGGCTCTGCGCATCGCTCGGCGCGATTTGAAAACGCAGTATTTTACCTGCCACGCAGGTCTGAAAGAATGCATATCACCTGTCATCTATAATGGAGAAGTCCTTGGCTTTGTGATGATCGGTCAGGTGCTTTTTACGGAAGACAATGGAACGAATATCGATCCGATTCGCGAGTGGATTGAAGAGAACGGCTTTAATTTCAATGAAATTCGCAGTCTGTATTTGCTTCTTCCACGAATCGGGCATGAAAAGCAGCAAGCGCTTTTAAAAATGATCAGTGCGCTTGCCAGTCTGGTTCATATAGAAGGAATCGTTCGCCGGATTGAGTTGCCTCTGATTGCACGTATTGAAAAATATGTAGATGAACATCTAAACGAGCCTATTTCGCTGGACGATGTAGTGGAAGCCCTCAGCGTTTCCAGATCGACAATCTGCCATACGCTGCGTACCGAGAAGAATTGCACGTTCGTCAAGCTGGTCAATCAGAAGCGCGTAGATGTCGTGCGTAAGGCAATCGCCTCCGGTAAAACCGTTGCGGAAGCGGCTGAGATGGCTGGATTTTCCAGCGTTTCCTATTGCTCTCGCGTTTTTTTGCAGGTTACCGGAAGCCGTCCCAGCATTAACAGCCGAAACATCTGAAAGTGGATTATAGCAATTTTCAGAATTAAAGCGAGTAGTTGCAAGAGCGAAACCATCCGCTTTAATTCTGAAAAATGCTATAATATTATGATCTTTTTAGCCAACCATCTTCCGCTTCTCTTGCCAGCAGATACGCCCCCATTACGCCACTGTTTACGCCAAGCCCCGGCGTGACAATATACTCCTCAAACCCATTTTGAACCGCTTCACAATCCAGATAACCACCCAGACGCTCGATCGTTTTGCGCCGAACATCGCCAATCAGGAATTCCTGCTGCATAACCCCGCCGCCCAGTATGATTCGTTCCGGCGAAACCATCATAATGGCATTGACGCACAACTGCGCGATATAGCTGCTTTCCAGCTCCCACGCCGGATGCGACTGCGGCAGCTGGCTGCCTGGCATCCCCCAGCGCTTTTCAATCGCAGGTCCGGCCGCAAGCCCTTCCAGACAATGCTTATGGTAGGGGCAAAACCCTTCCGGGCTTGGATCGTCCGGTTCGGGCGTCACGAGCATGTGCCCGACTTCCGGATGCGTCAATCCGTGAATCGGTTTGCCGCTAATCACCAAACCGCCGCCAATTCCCGTACCGATTGTCACATACAAGCAGCTGTTCAGCCCCTTTGCCGCGCCGAGCTTCGCTTCAGCAAGAGCCGCGCCGTTTACATCCGTATCAATAGCGACGGGAATTCCCAGTTCTTCATTAAACTTACGCAGAATCGGGTAATGCTTCCACGCCAGTTTCGGCGTCGTCGTAATCTCTCCATATGTCGGAGAAGACAGGTTCAAATCAAGCGGGCCAAAGCATCCAATTCCCAAAGCCGTCACCGAATGCTCGCGAAAAAACGCTGCCATTTCCGGCATCGTCTCTGCCGGCGTTCGCGTAGGAATGGATTTGCGCTCCAGCATCGTCCCGTTTTCATCCAGAATACTCAAAACCATTTTCGTACCGCCTGCTTCCAGCGCGCCATACCGTTTCACATCGACTGCCTCCTTAAACGCATTTTTAGGTTAGTGCGGCATGCTCAGCGCCGCCCGGCCGCTTCCGCGAAGCGTCAGCGCAGGACAACGCGTGGGCAAATAAAAGCTCTCTCCCTTTGAAAGCACGTGCTCATAGCCTTCCGCCGTCAGCGTCAAGCCGTCATCCAGCACGGTCAGTAATCCAAATTCATTGATGGCGGGCAACCTGCACGCGCCGCGCACATTGAACAGATCAAGCGTAAAAAACGCTTCATCCAGCACGCGTTCAACGGGTTTGTCCGATGCATGAATCGGCTTCAGTGCGAAGCGAAGGTTCATCACGTCAAGTGCTTTGTCGATATGCAACTCACGGCGCTGCCCGCGTGCGTCCACGCGATCCCAATCATAAAAGCGATAGGTCACATCGGAGGACTGCTGAATCTCATAAAGCAGGATACCCGCACCGATAGCGTGCACACATCCCGCCGGGATAAAACAGACATCCCCCGGCTTCACATTCACCCTGCGCAGAAGCGGTTCAACCGCCGTGCCCGCCTCGCATGCCGTGCGCAGCTGTGCAGCCGTTGTTCCGGCTTTGATCCCGTATACGATCTTGCTTCCCTCCGGCGCGTCCAAAATCAGCCATGCCTCCGTCTTGCCTAGTTTTCCGCCTTCGTTTCGTCCTGCATACGCATCGTCCGGATGAACCTGAACGGACAAGCTCTCCGCAGCATCAATGAGCTTGAGCAGCAGTGGGAACGGCTTATGTGCATATGCGCCTGCAAAGTCTTCACCGTACCTTGCGATAAGATCCGTCAGTTTTTCGCCGTTGTCATCCGTAGATTCAAGCCCCGGGATGCAGCTCACTTCCAGACTCTCGCCCGTCGGCACTTCCGTGATGGCTTTCCCATACACCGTGCGCAGCCGCTCCCCGCCCCATGGGGTCAACCGGCCGCTTCGGAAAGCTGGGTGCATGCGCACCGGATAAAATAGACTGGTTTCTTTCATTTCTTAACCTCCTTGACTCAGCTTTGCGTCTCTTTTTTGCAGGCAGAACTCGTGTTTTCACGTCCTTGAAAACACATAAATTCCGCAGCTCGCTTGTGATTGAACTGCAGAAAGTTATAAATCCCACTTCGTGCAAAAAAAATATCCAAGCGAGCATATATATCCGGAAGGTCGTCGGCAACGATCTGCATCGCGAGCTTGTTGACATAGTCATCGGACTTCCAAACAAGGTCGATGTCAACGTTCAGTCTGTCCTTGATTAAGCGGGTCATGGTGTTATTGCCCTAGTTGTCGTCCGGATTACCAAAATTCGGAGACGGAACGACCGGCTTGGCAATCGTCAGGGTCACCGGCTCAGCATAGCCGCCATAGACCTTCTCGCGATCCACCTCAGCAGACGCGCAGGCAACAGACACCAGCATCGCAATGCACATGATCAGCGTGACAAGTTTACGTGTGATAGACGGTTATCCCTCCTTTTTTATAATGAGCCGAATCATTCCGGCTCCATAACGTCGTTATCCTGCAGTGTAGGAAATAGTGATGCACCGTCGCACCACTCACCTTCCAGCTGCCACACACGTTTTTCTAGTGGTTCCTTGTTCAACAGTCTCATCATCACATCCACGGCACATTTACCCATATCGTACTGTGGCTGAAGAACATGCGCAATCCACGCATTCTCACCGAGTAGCGAGTCGCAGTCGAAACTCACGATGGACACTTTCTCTTGAAGCCCCAGCACGTTAATCGCATCCATGGCAGCCTTAGCGACGAGATACTCTGTCGCGAACACAGCCGTCACCTCGGGATACTCCTTGAAGAACTGCTTAAGCTTTTCCGTGATCTGTTTGAGATCCTCGAAAGTATTCTGATTTTGTCCAAAGCCGCAAAGATTGAGCAGCATGTAGCGCGGATTGATCGAAATGCAGTAATTCATGTGCGCCTGTGTGTAGCCGTTGATGCGCTCTCGGATGGTCGAGGACTTATCGTTGCCCGTTGCAAGCAACGCAATCCGCGTATGGTTCAGTTGAATCAACTTCTCAAGCGCCTGATAGGCCATCCGCTCGTTATTTATCCCCACGAATGGCACGTTGATGCCCTGCATATCTCGATCCACCATCACGACTGATTGCCCCTGAAACACCGCTTGTATGATTTCCTCAGAGTATAGCTCACCATTGGCCGGCTGGATAATCAGCCCATCGCATGCGTCGCTTTCCAACTCTTTGATGATCTCCCGTTCCAGCATCTGGTCATTCTTAGAGTTTTTTAGGATCAGATCCACGCCATGCTTCTCTGCTGCATCCAGCGCACCATAGACAACATTCAAACCAAATGATGCATCCAAACTGCCCATGATCAATGCAATACATCTGCGCTTTTTTCGTTTCAGCTCCATATCAGGCTGAAAGGAATCCGCTATATAGCTCCCCTTACCGATGACGCGGACGATTTTGCCTTCATCCGCTAAAGCCCGCATCGCCTTCTGCGCAGTAATACGACTGACATAGTACTTCTGGGAGAGTTCTTTCTCAGTGGGCAGACGCTGTCCATCCTTATACATACCCTCTTCGATCTCGGTCAACAGCTTCTGATAAATACGTTTATATAGAGCATCACTGTGATTCATATATCCACCGTCAATTTTCAATTTGTTATATTTGGCTTATTTGATAATCTGTTCCAAACATTTTTTCGTTATATCGCTCATCTGTTTGTAATCATAGTATAAAAGGGGCATATATCATTGTCAACAAAATATGATGCAAAAATTAATTATATATCAAATATATCATTTAGAGATTACTCTTAGTTTTGTTCGTTTTTTACACTGTCTTTCATCCGTGCAGCTTTCCTCAAAACAACGATGAAATAGCCCATTCCGCTCTCAGTATAGAGTACTTCTGACATAGCCGAATCTTAACCTTTCATCACCTAGTTGTTGTCCTTGCTAGGCGCACTA
>OGQY01001548.1_pt1 | contig 15408 bp, 9 predicted proteins | sample 1553361 | NCBI WGS metagenome assembly OGQY01 (sample SAMEA2579963, study PRJEB22360) | human gut metagenome | reverse complement strand
CGAACCGGTTGAGCGGCGGCAGGGCGCAGATGGCCGTCGTGCCGGCCAGAAACAGCAGGCCCGTGACGGGCATGTGCCTGCCCAGCCCTCCCAGCGCGTCGAGCGAGGTGGTGTGCGTTTGGGAGAGTATGTTGCCGGCTCCGAAGAAGAGCAGCGATTTGAACAGCGAGTGGTTGAGCGTGTGGAGCAGTGCGCCCGAAAGTCCGCAGATCGCCGCGAGCTGGTTGCCCGAACTCTTGCCCAGCGCCGCGATGCCCAGTCCGATCAGGACGATGCCGATGTTTTCGATCGACGAGTAGGCCAGCAGCCGCTTCACGTCGTTCTGCGCCGCGGCGAGGATCACGCCCCAGAGTCCCGTGACGATGCCTGCGACGAGCAGGATCAGGCCTGCGGTGCGGAGCGTCGGCAGGTCGGCGATCTGCGCCGTGACGCGCAGGATGCCGTAGACGCCCGTCTTGATCATCACGCCCGACATCAGGGCCGAGACGTGCGACGGGGCGGCGGGATGCGCTTCGGGCAGCCAGACGTGCATCGGGAACATGCCGGCTTTCATGCCGAAGCCTGCGAGGAAGACCACGAACAGCGGCAGGGCGGGCTGCGTGCGGAAATATTCGCCCAATAGGGCGAAGTCGGCCGATCCGCAGACGCTGTCCAACCGCACGAAGCCGATGAGCAGCAGGGCGAATCCCACGTGCATCATGATCACGTAGGCCAGCGCGGCGCGGCGCACTTCGCGGCGCTCGGCGTCGAACAGGATCAGCAGGAACGATGCGACGGTCATCAGCTCCCAGAAAAAGAGGAATGAAAATCCGCCTTCGGAGGTCACTACGCCCAGCATGGCGTAGAACATCGTCGCCAGCGCGGTGTAGTGCAGCGAGATGTGGGCCGGGGATTTGCGTCCGAGGTAGTGCGCGAGATATCCCCGCGAGTAGAGCACCGCGGCGACGGCCCCGACCGAGACGATCAGCGCGAACAGCGCCGAAAGAGGGTCCATCGAGCCTGCGTCGCTTCCGAAGAGGAAGACGTCGGTCGCCCACAACCGTACGGTATGTCCGCCGGCAAGCACTCCGACGGCTGTTGCCGACGCCCAGAGCGCCCCCGCCGCGACGACTGCCAGCGTCGCCCACACCTTGGCCTTGAGAGGGGCGGCGAATATCAGCGCCGTCACCACCGCCAGCGCGAGAAGTGAATAGAGAAACATGAGCTATTTGTGTGTAATTATACTGTTTATACCGTGCCGCCTTGCGGCGGAACCGGCGATGCGGACCGTTTTGTCCGTATCGCTAACCGTTTGCCACGGAGACCATCACCACTGCGGCCACTGCAGCCGTTTCGGTGCGCAGCCGCTGCGCGCCGAGGGTTATCTCCTCGAATCCGTTCGCGCGTGCGAAGGCGATCTCTTCGGGCGAAAAATCGCCTTCGGGACCGATCAGGATCAGCGCCGCCTCGCCCCTGCGGAGCGTCGCCGGGAGGTAGGCTTTGCCTTCGGGCGACTGCGCCGGGGCGCAGTGGGCGATGAACTTGCGCCCTTCGAAGGGCATGGCCGCCGCTTCGCCGAAAGGCGTGAGCGGACGCAGCGTGGGACGGTAGGCTTTGAGCGACTGCTTCATGGCCGCCGTGATGACCCGTTCGCCGCGTTCGGGCTTGAAGACCCGGCGTTCGCAATGCTCGGTTTCGAGCGGGATGATCGTGCCGACACCCACTTCGGTCGCCTTTTCGAGGAACCATTCGAAGCGGTCGGCGTTCTTGGTCGGCGCAACGGCCATCGTCAGCGAATAGGGGAGCGCCTCCCACCCGGCGCGGGTCTCCGTGACGCGCACCGCGCAGCGTTTCGGATTGTCGTCCGTAATCTCGCAGCAAAATAAATTGCCCCTCCCGTCAGTTATATGAAGGGTATCTCCGCGTCCCAGACGCAGCACCCGCACGCAGTGTTTCGACTCCTCTTCGCTCAGCGTATGGAGGGGCGGCGTGATGTCGGGGGCGTAAAAAAGTTGCATACCTCTTATAATTTACTAACTTTGCAACATTGTACGGATGCCTTGCGCGCGTCCGTATTTTCAGCTCGCAAAGTTACATAAAATAACATGAATAGATGAAACGTATTGCAGGTTTATTCACAACACTCTTACTGCTTATGGCACTTGCGTCATGCAACTCCCCGAAAAGCGCCGGGGAGAATCCCTTCTTCACCCAGTGGGACACGCCTTTCGGCGTGCCGCCCTTCGATAAGATCCGCGCCGAACACTTCATGCCCGCCTTCGAGCGCGGCATGTCGCTGCACGACGCCGAGATCGACGCCATCACCTCGAACAACGACGAGCCGACGTTCGAGAATACGATTCTGGCTTACGACAACGCCGGACAGATGCTCGCGCAGACCGAGCTGATTTTCGGCATGCTCTGCGCCGCCGAAACCAACGAACGGATGCAGGCCCTGCAGGAGCAGGTGATGCCCCTGCTCTCGGCGCACCGCGATAAGATCCGGCTCGACGAGAAACTTTTCGCCCGCGTGAAGGATGTCTATGACCGGCGCGCGTCGCTGGGACTCGACGCCGAGCAGAGCCGACTGCTCAGGAAGACCTACGACGCTTTCGTGCGCTCCGGCGCCCTGCTCGACGCCGGACAGAAAGCCCGGCTGAAGGAGATCAACGGCGAGCTGTCGCTTACGGCCGTGAAGTTCGGCAACAACATTCTGGCCGAGAACAACAACTTCGCGCTCGAACTGACGGCGGACGATCTGGAGGGACTGCCTTCGGGTGTCCGCGACGCCGCGCGCGAGAAGGCGCAGGCGATGGGCAAGGGCGACAAGTGGGTCTTCACGCTCCACAAGCCCAGTCTGATTCCGTTCCTGACCTATTCGGCCAAGCGGGACCTGCGCGAAAAGATCTACAAGGCCTACCTGAACCGCTGCAACAACGGCGATCAGTACGACAACAAGCAGCTCATCAACGACTTCATCCGTCTGCGTACGGAGAAGGCCAAGATGCTGGGCTATCCGTCGTACGCCGCCTATGTCGTGGCCGACGAGATGGCCGGCACGACCGATGCGGTCTACGCGCTGCTGGACCAGATATGGACGCCGGCGCTCGACCGCGCCGGGGAGGAGCTGGCCGAGATGGACAAACTCCTGCAGAAGGACGTTCCGGGCGCGACGTTCGAGTCGTGGGACTGGTGGTATTATGCCGAAAAACTGCGCAAGCAGAACTATGCACTCGACGAGGAGATGCTGCGTTCCTATTTCTCGCTCGAAAACGTGCAGGGCGGCATCTTCTACCTCGCCAACCGGCTTTACGGCATCACCTTCCAGCCCATCGTGGCGCCGCTCTACCATCCTGAGGCGATCGCCTACGAGGTGCTCGACGCCGACCAGTCGCATCTGGGCGTGCTCTATTTCGACTTCTTTCCGCGTGACGGCAAGAGTCAGGGGGCGTGGTGCGGCAACTATGTCGAACAGACCTACCGGGACGGCGAGCGCGTCGCTCCCGTGGTGAGTATCGTCTGCAACTTCACCCGTCCGGTGCGCAACACCCCTGCGCTGCTGACGCTCGACGAGACCGAAACGCTCTTCCACGAATTCGGCCATGCGCTCCATTTCCTGTTCCACGACGTGAAATACCGCGGACTCACGGAGGTCGAGGGCGACTTCGTGGAGCTTCCGTCGCAGATCATGGAAAACTGGGCTTTCGAACCCGAAATGCTGAAACAGTACGCCGTGCATCACCGTACGGGCGAGGTGATTCCCAAATACCTCGTCGATAAACTGCGCCGGAGCGAACTCTTCAATCAGGGTTTCGCCACTACGGAGCTGATCGCCGCGTCGCTTTCCGACATGGACATCCACTCGACCACCGACTACGAACCGTTCGACCCGATGGTCTTCGAACGCCGGGCGCTCAACGAGAAGCGCGGCCTGATTCCGCAGATCGAACCCCGCTACCGTTATCCCTATTTCAGCCATATTTTCGACGGCGGCTATTCGGCGGGCTACTACTTCTATACGTGGGCCGAAGTGCTCGACAAGGATGCGTTCGCGGCCTTCCGCGAGAGCGGTGACCTGTTCAACAAGAAGATCGCCGCCGATTTCCGCACCAAGCTCCTCGCCCGCGGCGGTTCCGAGGACGGCATGACGCTCTACCGGGCCTTCCGCGGGGCCGATCCCGACAAGCGGGCGATGCTCCGCGGCCGCGGCCTGCTCGCCGAACCCGATCCGCAGCCGGACGAAGAGGCCCCGATCCCCCTCGAACCGGAATCGGACGGGCAATAGACGAATCGTGAAAAATAACCCAATATTTGCAGTAACATGAAAAAAGCACTTATCATTATGACCTTTTCAGCTATGGCGGCAGGCTGCGCCGACAATTCGATTCCCAAAGCGCAGCTGCCCGAACTGGATACCACCAACCCCCTGCTGGCGGAGTGGAACACGCCCCACCAGACGCCGCCGTTCTCGCAGATCGAGCTTTCGGATTACGAGCCTGCGTTCGATGCGGCCATCGCCTGCTCGCGCGCCGAGATCGAGGCGATCGTCAATAACCCCAAGAAGCCGACCTTCGGCAACACCATCGTGGCGCTGGAGCGTCAGGGGGCGCTGCTCGACCGCATTTCGGGTGTTTTCTACAACCTGCTCGAAGCCGCGACCTCGGACCAGATGCAGGAGATCGCGCTGCGCGTTCAGCCCAAGCTCACCGAGCTGTCGAACGACGTTTCGCTCAATCCGGAGCTTTTCGCCCGCGTGAAGGCGGTTTACGAGAAACCCGGCCGCGGTCTTTCGAAAGAGGACAGGAAACTGCTGGAAGACACCTACCAGAGCTTCGCCCGCAACGGCGCCGCCCTTTCGGACGCCGATAAGGAGCTTTACCGCAAGTATACCTCCGAGCTGTCGGCCGCGACCCTGCAGTTCGGCCAGAACGCGCTGGCCGCAACCAACGCCTTTACGATCAACATTACCGATCCTAAGGTCGTTGCCGAACTGCCCGCATTCGTCCGGGAGGGTATGGCCGCCGACGCCAAGGCGCGCGGCGAGAAGGGTTGGACCGTGACGCTGCAGGCGCCGAGCTATGTGCCGTTCATGACCTATTCGTCGAACCGCGCCCTGAAGGAGAAGCTCTGGCGCGCCTACAATTCGCGTGCGCTGGGCGGCGAGAACGACAACACGCAGATCGTGAAGCAGATCGCCAACCTGCGCCTGAAGATCGCCAACCTGCTGGGTTACAAGTGCTACGCGGATTACGTGCTCGAACGCCGCATGGCCGAGAATACTCCGACCGTCACGGCATTCCTCGACGAGCTGCTCGGCGAGACCAAAGCCTATGCCGACAAGGATTACCGGATGATCGGCGACTATGCCGCTTCGCTGGGCTTCAAGGGCCAGCTGATGCCGTGGGACTGGGGCTATTACAACGAAAAATACAAGGACGAGAAATATGCGCTCAACGACGAGGTCGTGAAGCCCTATCTGAAGCTCGAAAACGTCAAGAAGGGCGTGTTCATGCTCGCCAACAAGCTTTACGGCCTGAATTTCACGCCCAACGACAAGATCGAGGTCTATCATCCCGACGTGACGGCCTATGACGTAACCGACGAGAACGGCCGCTTTATGGCCGTGCTCTACCTCGACTTCTTCCCCCGCGAGTCGAAGCGTTCGGGTGCGTGGATGACCGAATTCCGCGGCACGAAGATCGAGGACGGCGAGGAGACCCGTCCGCTGGTGTCGCTGGTGATGAATTTCACCAAACCCACCGAGACCGCGCCGTCGCTGCTGACGTTCGACGAGCTGGAGACTTTCCTCCACGAGTTCGGACACGCCCTGCACGGCATGCTGGGCGAGGGCAAATACGAGTCGCAGACCGGCACGAGCGTTTACCGCGACTTCGTGGAGCTTCCTTCGCAGATCATGGAGAACTGGGCTACCGAGAAGGAATTCCTCGACCTGTGGGCCGTGAACTACCAGACCGGCGAGCCGATTCCCGCCGAAATCGTGGAGCGCATTATCGCGGCGCAGAACTATCTGGCCGCCTACCTGAACGTGCGTCAGCTGTCGTTCGGCCTGACCGACATGGCATGGCATACGATCACCGAGCCCTTCGAGGGCGACGTCGAGCAGTTCGAAGTGGCGTCGATGGCTCCTTCTCAGGTCCTGCCCGTCGTGCCGGGAACGGCGATGGCTCCGGCTTTCGGCCACATCTTCTCAGGCGGTTACGCTGCCGGCTATTACGGCTACAAGTGGGCCGAGGTGCTGGAAGCCGACGCTTTCTCGCTTTTCAAGGAGAAGGGCATCTTCAACCGCGAAGTGTCCGGATCGTTCCGTGAGAACATCCTTTCGAAAGGCGGTACGGAGCATCCGATGGAGCTGTACGTACGCTTCCGCGGCCACAAGCCTGAGACCAAGGCGCTGATCGAAAAGATGGGGCTGGGTAAGTAAGACCGCCGCATCCGAGACAAATGAAAGGGAACCTTCCGAGAAGGTTCCCTTTTGTTTTATTTCTTGTCCGAAAAATATCAATTTGTCAATATTTTACTAAATTTGCGGTTGGGATTGAGAATTTGATATAGAATTAACACTTGTACTATGCCTCTTGACAAACTGAATGCGGCGCTGATCGCCGCTATTCAAAACGGTACCCCGGAATATACCAATCCGGCGGCCATATTGACCGATAAACTGAACATCGGCCGCGAAGCGGCTTACCGCCGTCTGCGCGGCGAAGTTCCCTTCACTTTCGGGGAAGCGGCCGTGCTTTCGGCCCAGATGAATTTCTCGCTCGACCGCGCCGTCGGGGCCGTCGATTTCGGAAACGTGCTTTTCCGTCTCAGCTTCAACGATTACCATACGGCGCTCGAAGACTACACGGGCGTTATCGATCAGGACACCCTTTTTTACCGGGAGGTGTCGCCGGATACGGATGCGGAGCAGGCTATTGCCGGAAACTCGTTCCCGCGGATGCTTTACATGCGCTACGAAGGGCTTACCAATTTCAAACTCTTCAAGTGGCTTTACCAGCAGGGGCTCGTCGATTGTTCGACGACTAAATTCGAGGATATGAAAGTGCCCGATGCGCTTTTGCAGAGTTACCGCGACCTGCTGAAGGAAGCGCAGCTGATGCCTTCGACGACGCTGGTGTTCGACGGTAGCTGCACCAAGCGCTGGGTCAATGCCATCTGCGCGTTCCGCAACATGCACCTGATAACCGACCAGAGCGTCGAGATGCTGAAGGGCGAATTGCTGCAGTTGCTCGACGAGTTGGAGGAGATAGCCGTTGCCGGACAGTTCCGCAGCGGGAAGCCGGTGTCTATTTACATATCGGACATGGATATCGAGGCGACTTACTGCTATGTCGCGGCGCGCCACTACCGTGCGAGCTGTATCGAGACATTCTCGATCAATTCGCTGCGAAGCGCCGATCCGGGCATGTTCGAGCATGTTAAGCGGTGGATTACGTCGCTGAGTCGTTTTGCAACGTTGATTTCATGCAGCGGAGAATTGCAGCGGATTCATTTCTTCAAGCGTCAGCGCGCCATCGTGGCAGAATTGGAAAGGGAGGGCTTAGAACCCTCCCCCGAAGTCTTCCAGGAATAAACGGAACCTTGCGTCTAGTTCCTTGGTGTCTATCCTGTGCTTCAAATCCTGACGGATTTTCCACTTGCGTCACTTTTGCGGGTGTAGCCCGCCCCTTGCACAATCCCACTTGAATTCTTCATATCTCCTGTGCAATACAAAAGTAGGGTAAGGCTTCGGGTAAAACAAGACGGAAAACGGGTGTGCGTGCAGATTGATTGTCTGTTTTTGATGCCTGTTTCTGAGTACGGCTCGGATTTTGAAATTAAAATTTCAGGTGTGGGTGATAATGCTGATATCCGACGGAAGCGTGGTTTGTTTGTTTCGCATTGCGAAACAGGCTGTTCGGGGGGGGAAGGAGCGTGGAGGAAGAATGAAAAAAGCGAGGAGACTTCCTCGCTTTTTCAGTTGAGCTACCTGGATTCGAACCAAGAATAACAGGACCAGAATCTGTTGTGTTACCATTACACCATAGCTCAATGACGTTTTGGTGATGCAAAAGTAGAACTTTATTTTTCAATTGCAAAGAAAATTCCGAAAAAATTTCGTACATTTGTTTTAATCGTTTCCGAACTAAAATGAACCTGAAATTAAAATAACGTAAAATCAGAGAATTATGGGAATTAAGTTTCGCCTTATCGTTATGAACTTCCTCCAGTACGCCATCTGGGGCTCGTGGCTTATTTCGCTGGGCGCCTATCTGGGCGGCGGACTCGACTTCACGGGACTGCAGATCGGCAGTTTCTTCGCGACGATGGGCATCGCTTCGCTGTTCATGCCCGCCGTGATGGGAATCATAGCCGACCGCTGGATTCCGGCGCAGAAGCTGCTGGGCATCTGCCACCTGATCAGCGGCGCCTTCCTCGTGGCGGCGGCTTCACAGACGGCCTATGCGCCTTTGTACAGCTGCATGCTGCTGAGCGTGATGTTCTACATGCCGACGATCGCGCTGTCCAACTCGGTGGCCTACAACGCCCTCGATCTGGCGAAACTCGACACCGTGAAACACTTCCCGCCGATCCGCGTGTGGGGGACCGTGGGATTCATCGCCGCGATGTGGTTCGTCGATCTGACGCATATCGGCGGCATCCAGATCAAGCTCACCGCTTGGCAGCTCTATGTTTCGGCGTTCCTGTCGTTCGTGCTGGCCGTCTACTCCTTCTCGCTGCCCGGATGTCCCGTGGACCGCAACGTCAAGTCGCAGTCGTGGATCGACACGCTGGGGTTGCGCGCCTTCGCGCTTTTCAAGGAGAAGCGTATGGCCGTCTTCTTCATCTTCTCGATGCTGCTCGGCGCCGCTCTGCAGATAACCAACGCTTTCGGCGATACCTATATTCAGAACTTCGGGTCGATGCCGCAGTATGCCGATTCGGCCATCGTGAAACACTCGGTGATCCTGCTGTCGCTCTCGCAGATGTCCGAGACGTTCTGCATCCTGCTCATCCCGTTCTTCCTCCGGCGTTTCGGCATCAAGAAGGTGATGCTGATTTCGATGCTGGCGTGGGTGCTCCGCTTCGGATTCTTCGGCATCGGCAATCCCGGTTCGGGTGCGGCGTTCCTGATCCTCTCGATGGTCGTGTACGGCGTGGCGTTCGATTTCTTCAACATTTCGGGTTCGCTGTTCGTCGAGAAGGAGACCAGCCGCGAAATCCGTTCTTCGGCGCAGGGCGTCTTCATGATCATGACCAACGGCTTCGGGGCCTTCTTCGGCTCGTACGCCGCTGGCGCCGTCGTCGATGCGTGGGGCTGGCCCGATTCGTGGTACATCTTCGCAGGCTATGCCCTCGTAGTGGCCGTGGTCTTCGCCTTGGTGTTCAAGTACAAGCACAACCCCGCGGAGATGGCGTCGGTGAAGCATTAATCCTGAAAACGATTCCGGCGGCAGGGATTTCCTTTGCCGCCGGAATTGTTTTTGTTACCGTCTCAGCATCCTGACATGCGGGATGCCGGCTTCGAGGTAAGTCCCGGAAACGGCTTCGAAGCCCAGCGATGCGTAAAATCCGGCGAGGTACTCCTGCGCCGAGATGCGGACGGGCTGCGGACCCCACGTTAGGGCGATATGCTGCAGGGCTTCGTGCATCAGGCGGCGGCACAACCCGCGGCGGCGGTAACCGGCGTCTACCAGCACCCGCCCGACGGATGCCTCGGCGCAGACGATCCCTGCGGGGATGATCCGCAGGAATGCGACGACGCGGCCGTCCTCCTCCGTCCAGAGAAAGACGCTCTGCGGATCGACCTCGTCGGCGTCGGGTTCGGTGATGTGCTGTTCGAGGAAAAAGACGGCTTCGCGGGCCTGCACGATGCGGTGGTACTCGGCGGCGGAGATTTCGCTGAAATGTTTGATGACGATGGGGTGCATGCTGTTTGTCGGATAGATGCCAAAGATATTGAAAAATTTTGAAAGATATGATGGAGAATACGATTCGAGTAAATGATGCGATCTGCATCCGCTGCGGCCGCTGCGTGAAGGTGTGCCCGTCGCAGATTTTCGTTCAGGAGAAGGCCGGGGCTGCGGTGACGCTGCATAAACCCGAAAACTGTATCGTCTGCGGCCATTGCGCGGCGGCATGTCCCACGGGGGCGGTCGAACATGCCGATTTCCCGGCGGAGAAGGTGCATCCGATCGACTATGCGGCTTTGCCGACGCCCGAACAGGTCGAACTGCTGCTCGCCGTGCGGCGTTCGAACCGCGCTTTTTCCCAGCGTCCCGTGCCGCAGGAGTATCTGGACCGCATCGTTGCCGCCGCCGACCGCGCGCCGACGGCGACCAACGCCCGCCAGCTGGGTTATACGCTGGTGACGGACCCCGCTATGCGGCGCGAAATCGTCGAATATACGCTGGGCGTCTTCGGCCGGATCGTGAAGCGTCTGTCTAACCCGCTCGTGCGGCCTTGGCTGAGCCGGCTGCTGCCGGGCGTTTACCGCTACATTCCGGCGTTCAGACGGATGCGCCGCGAATATGCGGAGCAGGGCGTCGACCGCATTTTGCGGGGTGCGACGGCTGTGCTGTTCATCCATGCGCCCAAGGAGAGCCGCTTCGGCGCCGAGGACGCGAACCTCGCTTATCAGAACGCCTCGCTGACGGCTGAATCGCTCGGTGTGAGTCAGGTCTACATGGGATTCGTGCTGACCGCTGTGCGGCAGGACGGGAAAGGCGGGCTGAACCGGATGCTGGGACTTCGAGACCGCCGTATCTGCGCCGTCATGGCGCTCGGCATGCCGCAGTTCCGCTATCCGAACTACATCGACCGCAAAGAACCTGAAGTCCGGAAAATTTAGCTCCGCAGGGGCAGTCCCGATTGTGCGGACACCCTATTATATATGGAAACGCCCTGCCGAGGCAGGGCGTTTCCATTTTCCGGACGGCGGCGGCTTTTGTACGTTTAGTACATATTGTCGTACATACTCTGACTCTTGTCGTATTTGAGGTCGGAGAGCGACGCCGCCTTGACGCCGATGTTGAAACTCCAGCTGCGGTGGTAGCCGAACGGAATCCATGAAAAGGACATCTGCCAGCAGTGCAGGTCGCGCGAAATGGAGACCGACGAGGTCGTCAGCTTGTTTTGCTTGATGTCGTAACCGCCTTGGAACGTGACGCCCGTCTTCGGCGTCAGATTGACGCTGCCGTTGAAGCCGATCGTCTGCGTAATGTTCTTTTTATAGCCTTTGGGCGGATAATTTCCCCGCGATATGGAGTAGTTGACCGTGTAGTTGAAACCGAAGTTCCACGGCAGCGAGAAGTCGTAATAGGTTTGGGCCATGTACTGCCTTCGCAGTACGGGGTCCATGTTGCCGTAGGGGTCGTAGAACGGGTTCATGTATTCGGGCGGAATGCTCGTGATGTCGTTGATGGCGCGTTCCGTACGGTCCTGACGCGATTTGAAGGTGTAGCCGAACGACCAGCCCGTCGATTCGATACGTCCCGGAAGGAAGAGCTTGTCGTACAGTTTTCCGTCGGGGGTCAGCTTGTAGAGGTTGAGCGTCGCCGAGAGGTTGATGCCGAAGTTGCCGAACAGCGTGGTGCGGAACGAGATGGGGATGGTCGAGAGTCCCATCGAGTCGGCCAGAAAGTTATACGAACCGCTGAGCCGCAGCTCGTCGATCAGTTTGATCTTCTTGACGCCTGAGGTGTCGCGCTTGCTCAGCACCTTCATTTCGAGGTTCTGCGACAGCGAGAAGTTCATCGACATCGAACGTCCCGAACTGGGGACGCCGTAGGCATTGACCGAATAGGGCGAATAGGGGCGGAACGTACCGGTCGAATCGGACTGGTAGTTGCTCTGATAGCCGTATTTGGGATCGCCGAAGTCCGGGGCGTACGAGAATCCGATCGACGGCGTGATCGTATGGCGGATTGCCTGAATCTTGCGGTCGCGGCGTTTTTTGGTGAAGTCGTACATGCCGTACACGGTCGTCGATGTCGAGACGCTGAAGTTGTAGTTGTATAGACGGTAGAAGCCGTACTGTGCCGGCAGCGTGTCGACGCTGTTGGTGACGGGATTCCATTCCAGCTCGACCTTTTTGAAATACCACTTCTCGTTGTAGTTGGCCGACGGCGAGATGTTGATGTAGTTGAAGAGGTTGAACGACGCCGAAACCGGGATGTTGTGTTCGATGCCGTTCTTCATGTTGTCGAGCGTCTCCTTCGAGAATATTTTGTCCTCGGTGGTGCTCACCGAGTTGGTCATTTTACCCGTGTACTGCATCGAAATCTTCTCGTACCAGCGGTCCTTGCCGGTTTTCTCCTTGCGTTTGAAGGGGTAGAAGCGCGAGACGTTGAAGACCAGCGTGGGCAGGGTTACCGAAATGGTCTTGTTCTGCGAGTTCTGCGAAATGGACATGTTCGCCGAGAGCGAGAACGGTGTGCCGGCCCAGTTCTTCGAATAGGCGATCGACGAGTTGGTCTGCGTGGCGAGAATGTCGTTGAGGTTGGTCGCCGAATACTTGCTGTAACCGCTGGTGGCGAAGTTCACCGACGCCGAGAAGGTCGAACCGGGGTTGGCCTTGGGGTCCTGCGAATGGGTCCACTGGATGCGGAAGTTGCTCTGCTTGATATAGTCCGGTTCGCCTTTTTCGCCCGTCTTGATGTTCGAGTACTGCATGTTGAAACTGCCGCTGTACTTGTAGCGCTTGATGTAGCGCGATGCGGCCGACGCCTCCCACGAACCGAGCGTGTAGATACCGCCGCGGACGGCCAGATCGGCGTAATCGCCCAGCGTGAAGTAGTAGCCCAGATCGCGCAGGAAGAATCCCTTGGTGTACTCTTCGCCGTAGGTGGGCATCAGCAGACCCGACTTGGGACCCGAACTGATCGGGAAGAAGCCTTCGGGAATGCCCAGAAAATAGATCGGCACGTCCTCCATGACCAGATAGGCCGGACCCGTGACGACCTTCTTGCCCGGAATGACCTTGGCCTTGGTCATCGCCAGATAGAAGTGCGGATGATCCGTTTCGTCGCAGGTCGTATATTTTCCGTTCTCGATGTTGATCGTGTTGTCGGGCATCTTCTTGACGCTGCCGCCCACCAGCCAGCCGTCGCCCTGCTGTGTCGCCACGCCCTTGATCTTGGCCTTCTTCGATTCGAGGTTGTAGGTGATCGTGTCCATCTTGTAGGGGGCTTCGCCGCCGTCGGAGAATTCGGGTTTGGTGACGATGGCCTTGCCTTCGAGCGAGTCGGGTTTGCCGTATGCGTGGATCAGCTTGGAGTTCATGTCGATCTGCATGTAGTCGGCTTTGAGGTTGCTGTTCTGATAGGTGACGTCGCCTTCGTTGTAGATGTAGACCATCTTGTTGCGGACGTCGTAAACCAGCGAGTCCTTGTTCTTGCCCGAAATCGGATCGTCGAGGAAGGCGCCGGGCTTGCGCGGCCGCTTGACCGAGTCGCGGGCCACGGTGTCGGCCTGCCTGCCGGCCAGCGAGTCGGCCCGGCGGGCGATGAGCGAATCGACCTGCGAACTGAACATCGAGTCGCGCTCCTCCTGCGACATGGCTTCGAATTCGGCGTGGCGGCGGGCTTTCTCGCGGGCGGCCCGTGCCTGCGCGCGGCGTTCGCTGCGTGTGCGGGCGGCTTCGGGAACTTCGGCCGCGGCTTCCGGAAGGGTATATGCCGGAATGGAATCGTGGGTGCGGGTGCTGTCCGGGGCGGCTGCGGCGAACACGCTCCGGGGTGCGGACGCGCCGACCACCAGCTGGGCGAAGAGCAGGATCAGCGCCGCCGAAAACAGATATTTTACCCTAAGTTTATCCAAAATTCCAATAATTTTTCGTACCTTTGCCGACGTGTCGGCAAAAACGCCTGAATCAGGTCTCCGGCGACCTCCCGCGGGGTTTTCAGGCGCGACAAAGATAGGTAAAAAATTACAGAAAGCTTACATTTGATCTCTTAAATATGCGCACACGACTGTTCCTGTTATTCGCATTTGCGGCCGTAACCGTTTTTACGAACGCGGCATCGGCCGGGAATATTGCGCACGGAGTCGAAGTTGTGGTGATCGACCCCGGTCACGGCGGCAACGATCCCGGTGCGCACTACGGCGGAACCAGCGAAAAGGACCTGACGCTGAAGGTGGCTCTCAAGCTCGGCAAAATGATCGAGGAGGGCATGCCCGGCGTGAAGGTGGTCTATACGCGCAAGACGGACAAGGCGCTGGGACCCGACAAGGCGAAAGACCTGCAGGCGCGTGCCGACATCGCCAACAAGGCCGGCGGCGACCTCTTCGTTTCGATCCACGTCAATGCTGCGAAATCCTCGGCGGCACGGGGTGTCGAGACGCTCATCATGGGTGAAAGCCCCAAGGAGCAGCGTTACAATGAGAACGCCCTGTTCGAGAACAACCGCGAAGACCTGATCGACATGTCGGACGAGCGGACGGCGGCCATCGTGCGGGCCTATATCCAGAACCTGCAATTCACCTACGGCGAGTACAGCATGGCGCTGGCGCGCTGTATTCAGAATAATTACCTGAAGGCCGGGCGCCATTCGCGGGGCATCAAGCCCCAGCTGCTGCGCGTGCTCTATGCCACCGACATGCCGGGCGTGCTGACCGAGATCGGTTTCATGTCCAACGCCCAGGAGATGGCCTATATGAAATCGGAAAAGGGGCAGGACGAGATCGCCCGCTCGATTTACGAAGGCGTGAGGGATTATTCGGCCTATGTGCTCGAAACGCGCCGCGCCGAAGAGGAGGCCGCGGCAGCCCCGAAGCCCGGTAAAGAGCCTGAAACGCAGGTCGTCATCGGGAAGGAGCCCGTGCGCCCTGCGAAGCAGGACAAGGCATCCGATGCGCCTGCCGCGAAGACCGTCACCCCGGAAAAAGGGGAGCCGGAGAAGGCTGCGGGCAAGTCCGGGGCGCAGAAACCGGAACCGCGGAAACCGGCCAAGGCCGGGGATGCCCCCAAACAAGCCGCCCGGCCGCTGCGTTATACCGTGCAGGTGCTGGCCAGCGCGCAGACCGTGCCGACCTCGTCCGCACGTTTCAAATCCTACCGCAACAAAGTGAAACAGTATACCGCCGAGGGGCGGTTCCGTTATAAATATTGCGTCGGCGAGTACGATACCCGTGCCGCCGCCCAGAAACGGCTGGCCGAAGTGCGCAAGGTTTTCCCCGACGCCTTCGTCGTGAGCTGCCGGGGTACGCAAATTGTGAAATAAAAACAAGCGAAATATGAAAAGGGAAGTTAAGATCGGAATTTTCGCCGTGGCGATGATCGGCGTTGCCTGGGCCGGAATCCGGTTTCTGAAAGGTTTCGACATTTTCAGCCGGAACGTCGAGTATTATGCCGCCTACGACCAGATCAACGGCGTGCAGAACGCTTCGCCGATCATGATGAAGGGCGTGAAGATCGGCTCCGTG